>ERZ1740065.1838-NODE-1838-length-12991-cov-12.363018_pt1 | contig 12991 bp, 14 predicted proteins | sample MGYA00581738_ERZ1740065 | MGnify/ENA primary metagenome ERZ1740065 (study PRJEB43018, sample SAMN04849749) | marine metagenome | isolation source: floating plastic debris | place: Pacific Ocean | collected 2008-09-01 | study: EMG produced TPA metagenomics... | reverse complement strand
GGAGGGAGGGTAGGGGTGGAGGGAGGGTAGGGGTGGAGCGATAGTAGAGGTGGTAGGGGTGAAACGATAGTAGAAGTGGTAGGGGTGGAGGGAGGGTAGGGGTGAAGGGAGAGTAGAGGTGGTAGGGGTGGAGCAATAGTAGACATGGTAGAAGTGGAGGGAGGGACTGAGGGCAGTTGTGATGGTAGGGGTGGAGCGCCGGTGGGGGCGGAAGGAATACAATACAGTGAGGCAGGGATTGAGAGCAGCTGTGACGGCAGCAACTGTCGCTGCTATAGTGACAGGAAGTTGACAGACTGTGTGTGTTTGGACAACTGAAAAGTCAAACTAGAGGAAGAAGAAAGAAATCAAAATCTGTTTTTCAAACCGAGCCAGAGTGGAGGGATAGTTACAGCTGGTAATGCCTCAGAAAACAATCTGCTGGGTCTCATGTAACAAGCACCTGCCAAGCATGTGCCGCCATGTGGCGCTAATGAATCAGTGCCTTACGCCTGCATAGTTCGGAGGTATGTGGCTGTCCAAGGCGAGGATTTCAGAGTGGTAAGACGCAGAGACCTCATGCCACACAGTAGCAAGACTCTCCCGCACCAACGACCCATAGCTGTGTGCAGTCTGACACACAAGCATCATTTATCACAGCTCTATGATTCCACAAATAAACTGGAGAGTTGGTCAGCCTACCAGGAGGAGGGGGAGATAATTCCTCAGATACTTTGTACATGTCGGCGGCGTCGTGAGGAGATGAGTAGACTGGTCGAGAGGGGGTGTGGTCTGAGTACCCATCGTCCGTCTCCTCCAGCGCCTGGTAACTCGGGTCATGGCCACTGCTCTGGTTACTCGAAACTGACCCTGAAAGAAGACGGAGTGGTCGTCGTGGTAACGGAGATAAATAATTGCGTGTGTACATGATGGGTTGGCAAGTACACAAATTGGAGCGATAACAGCGTGCTTATTTGCGTTAATCAATTTACAGCGATTTCATTCTATTTTCTCTAGTAGGAATAAATTATTGTAATTAGACAATGCACCCCCTCATGTCAGAGGGGGCAAGGTGATTGCAGGTGAGAGAGAGCACCAGCTCTGTTCACCATGCCAAGGTGAAAGAGCCAAGAGAAGCTATATAACAAAGTAAACAGTGTAATGACTCAGCTGTCAATGGAACTCAACCCATGAAATAGAGTTCAACATTGCGTAGAGCTCACTGCTACTGCCATTGCTGCAAACAAAGAATGGGGAAACTGGAGCCCCTGAACGACCTTCCTAGTTCAATGCAGGCGATATTGGACTAAACAAGTGAATCACTGGAATCTGCTTGTTATTGTGTGAAGGCACGGGCCTATCTCAAGAGTTTTATGTTTGCTCCTCATATGATATCGGCGACAACGGCATGAGAACAAACTATACACCAGCGGTGTACTTGCGAGTGCATCTCTCTTCCTCTCCCTGGTCCCTCCCTACTCTACGCTCCCTCTCCTTCTCTCCATTCCCTCCCTACCCACTCCATACTCTCCCTATGCTCCTTCCCCTCTCTACTTCATCTGTTCTTTATTCCATCTCCTCTCTCCGCTTTCTGCTCTCCCTACCTACTCCATCCTCTATGCTCCCCATCTCTACTGCTTCCTGCTTTTTCCTCACAACCCTCCACTCCATCCCCTAGCTCTGCTCCTTCCCCTCTTTTATTCTGTCTCTGCGCCCCTCCCTGCTCCCTTCCCCTCTCCATCTCTGCTGCCTCTCCAATCCCTTCTCCTCTCCGTCTCTGCTGCCTCTCCATTCCCTTCCCCTCTCCACTGCCACCCATCACTCAGCTCAAGGAGGTAAGAAGGAGAGTTGTAGAGAGGATTGGTCGGGATTATTGATTACTCAGGGGTTGTCAGCGTGTCAGTCTACAAATCTCTCTCTCAGACTGCGGCGGTGGCGCATGAGTAATGATCGGGGCTGACGGGCGCGAGTGACTCATAGCTAAAGACCTGAGATCCATAGTAGGAGAAAGAGTTGTTATGCTGCGACATATGCGACCTGTTATTGGATCAGCAAACAAGCGTGGCCTGTCCACTAGTGCTGCCCTGCTCAGCCGCTGTGAGATGAACAGACAGACCAGCGACCGCCTGCTCTTTATCTAAGCCTAGATATGTGTGTACAATGGTGCCACTATCAACGAATGTTGCAAAACTCAGCTTATTTTGTTAGCACACACACAGGCTGTGACGTTAGTCAGGCACAGTGTTATCATCCAACTAAAGTGAAGACCTACACACTTCCAATGATCATAGGGGGGGGAGGGGGTAAAGGGGGTTGACAAGTAAGGAAGGTAAGTACAGCTGCAGTGCTCTAGCTGTCATGGACTCTAACAGAGGACGCAAGCAGTCATGAAGCATGTACCTACCTCGGACTAAAAATGTCACGCATAAAGTGATGGCTAAATGAACGCCAGTGTACAACACTATCAAAATCCAATCCATGTGTTTATCAACACATAGTTCAATAGCATCAATGGGAGACATGGAAGTGAAGCGGGTGAAGATAGAGACTGTCACCTCACAGCAGCAGTTACGAACTTACCTGAGTATTTCAAATCACAAGTAGAATGGCCACTGTCCTCGCTGGGGCAGCCGGCATCGCTACGCGTAACGTCATCGTCATCTGCTGCCGGCACAAAGTCTGCTGACGATTTTCGACAGCTCTCTGGTTCGGGAGTCAGTCTCGGTTTGACTGAAGGAGTCTGTTTCCTGGAGGTTGCGAGAGGTTTCGGAGCAATGCTGGGTTTGTCAGTTCTGCCAATGTCAGTTACGCTGCTGCAACCGGCAGACTCTGTGACTAGTGACTTGGTTGGAGTGAAGAAGTCAGGCTGAGGTCTCTGGCCCCTCTCTACACTCTCGATGAAGGCCCTGACGTTGACGCCTCGTGGCTTGGGTCGAGCAATAACGTTAGACTGCGCTGACATGATGCTGGTACTTAGATCAAAGTTTTGAGGAGTCGGTCATTCTCTTCTGGGATTACTTGTCTGGCTGATACTGAGCTGATCGCCTCAGCCGCAGCTCTTCTCACTGATATATAAAGGAGATTATAGTATAAACAGCTATGCCGCATTGATTTCAACATAAACTAATAAATCCTTGAGTCTAGAGGGATGGATCATCATGTCAAAAAGTAACGACGCTTTACAACTTCATAACTAGGGAAACACTAGCAAATCAGCGATCAAAAGTAAATATAGAGGGTAAATTCATTCTATGAGAGTTGATAATGCTCTAAGTACCAGTTCGTGAAGAATAGTAGTAGTAACGACAGAGTAAAAATTCACGTACGCAATAGCAATAGATCACTCACCACAAGTTTATACGACAAAATTAAAACGACCTGAGCAGACGTCTTGTCTTGTGGGATATTTTATAGTACTCAATAGAACATTATTCCAAAGTAATGACAGTTACTATCTTGATATCAGCTGCAAGTGATAAGATCAGAGAGAGTCGTGCATAGCAGCTTTTCCAATGTCAGAGCTGCTGTCTTCCACAAGGTAACGGTATTAGCTTATGATCCGCGATATTTGCGTCATTCGACAAATAGGAGTACGCCCGTTATCGATAACCGGTGATTCTCTTGGTACTCGTATACTGCGTGTAGCGATTCGAATTTCTTGTGCTTCCGAAATTATGTCGTAGGGTAGGGTTTCCTCTAGAGTAAGAGAGAACAACTCCAGCATAACTAAATGCACTTAACGCCAATTTTATTCAAGCAGCGCCACATGGATAGAATGTGCCTATGAAGTTCATTAGCCCGAAGTAGCCAGCGGCTTTCTGTTTCATTAATTTATAAAGAAAGCTCTGATATGGCAAGAGGAACCATGGGAATCAGGTACAGACTTGAATAACTACACAACTTCTCTGTTGACAACGACTGCAATGACACAATGAGCACTACTAAGTATCTGCAGAGTCCACCACAGTTCACACTTAAGGTGCGCAGTACTCGACGAGATGGCCTAGATTATTCAGTAGGTTTCTTTGAACAGCGAATTAGAACAGCTGCTGCTTAAACTGTGTGAAGCCACCTCTGTTTATGACATCATCAATTCGATCCAATAGGTTTTTTACTCTTGCCACATACAGCTGGGATGGCCAATTTCAGGAGAAGAAAAATCCCATCCTGTAGCAGCAAGAAGGCTGCCGTGCATGTGGTGAGCAAGATTTCATGTTTATTTACTCGTTCATCGAGTGTAGAGAGGAATATATATCCTCTATTAACTTCCTCCAGACTGACAAGAAAGTCAAGCGGAGTAAACCTAAGAAGAAGTATAGGAGCAGAGAGGTGAGCCCATCATGGCGTCCAAAATATGGCTGTGGAAGACTGCATTGGATAATGAGAGACCATGGTAGTCACACAAGAAAAGGTAAAAACAGCAGAAGGAACAGGAGTAAAGCACCATCTTGTAAGTTGATGACTAATGGGCGTTTGAGTCATACTGTGAAAGAACGCCACGTCATTAAATACAAGTGACATGATACAAAATTACATTTGTTAGGCAAACCTGCAGTCCATCTACCTGGGCCAAGCATACCAGAGAAGGTACAAAGCCAGATTCAACAGCTGTCTGATTCTAACATCATTTTTGTAGACACAGGTGAGTGGGAGAGATTACTGACACACCAATCGCTGTGTACTAGTGACATTGATGATACTCGTGACTCTAAGGCTACTAGCTGTTTCTACTCATTGCCAACGCCCATATTTCAGGTTACTCACACACTACTGGGACCTCAGCAGAGGTCTGCAACACATTTGTATTCGATGAGAATTACCTTTCAACACCTGCACCAATGCATGAGGAGATACAGGTAGAGGCTAATAACCAAGGTGAGCAAAACTCAGTGCAAATGGCCTCAGCTGATGGTAGTGGAAAGCCAGCAGACATCAATGTGGGTTGACACTTGACAAGGGTAAGATCTTAGTCTACACTGTGATTCTAATCAAACCTCAATAATTCTGACACAGAATGATTCACAATGTTCTCTCATGGAAGTCGGCGAGATATGCCCTGAGAGCACAACTCCAAATGCAGCTCTTGAGTCTTGTAACAGAGCAAGTGCAAACAGCTGCTCATTGTCAAGTAAGAGAAAATGGGGCTATCCCTACTTACAGAGAATGGAAGCTATCAATACCACTACCTTCCTATTTTAGAACAGGATGCTACTGATGGCAGACAGAGGGATTTCACATCGCTCAATATCGAAGAGTGACTCCTTAACGAACAACTCTTTGACACAATAATTATCTTTCTTTGTTTTCGTTCCAATCTGTAAAATCATTTACAAAATACAATCAATAAATCGTATATAAAAGTTAAATTAAATAGAAAATACCCGCATATGTACAGATGAATGTGTGTAGCGAACGTGACTAGAGAGAAAGAGAGGGAGAACGATCATCAAAAATAGATATACAAGAAGTAGAGACAAACAGCAGCACTAAGTCTGCTCTAGATAAGCCCTTTGTTCTCATTTATATGTAGGTAATGCGGAACGAGTGCCTCAAATGTCCATGTGATTCAGCACATACAAAAATAATCACCAATCAACGGCACCAAAAATGGTGGAAAATTATATCGAACAGGGTAGGAATTAATCTATACATTCGTAGGGAATAGGATGGAGCTATACTGTACTGGGCTCGCCTTGTCTTCCACCCGTTCATCGAATCTCATCACAGAATACTGAACTGGTTCACTGGGCCCAGCAGCTTTGGTATCTGCTGTGCTGATTGCTGTATCTGTAGAGGGAGCGTCAGCCGGTTTGCCAGCCATGTCGACGGCCAGCCTGGACTCATGCTTCTCCTTCAGTATAGACAGCAGCACGCTGTCGGTGGAGAACTCTGTGCTGGGACTGGTAGTCTGTGACCGCTGCCACTGTATCGTCCTGATACCATCAGCTGACTTGGTACTGTCACTTCTCACGTACCGGTTCTCGTTTCTCTGGGCCTGACTCTTCAAATATAGGAGAAGACATATCTCAGTGGGTGGCAGATAGTAGCAGGTGTGATATAGCAAGCATTGAGCCAAGCTGCCAATAGCCAATAAAGAAACACGGTTGTGCAGAGAACAAGACCAACTACTAATAGATAGCTCAGTATTTACAAAGTTTGAGACAGAATAACCTAGTAGTCCAATGAGCATCTGCTTTGAAGTGAACTTTCACAGCAAGCTCGCTACTACTGGTATCCCAGCTATGGGAGTTGTGCTATCTTGTGTAAGAGCTAGTGCTGCATTTCTTCTAAATAATTAATCTTGATTAATCTTCCCATTAATATTTGTAATCATGAATTATCTTATTTTAATCTCGCCACTACAAACTACTTCCTGAGCTATAGAATTCACAACATCATCATTGCTACCGGCTGCAGCAGCTGACGTTAACATCACATCTTTGGTGGGTCATTAGTGGTATTCAACTGCTCTGGTGTTGAGTTGCTCGGATAAGTATGCAAACATACTTGTTCACAGATCTCTGTAACACATTACTCTTGGTTTATCAGTGAAATTTACCCTCTAAATAGCCACAAGATTAATCTTGTGGCATAAAATTAATCTTCAGCGCAATTAATCTTAGTTAATCTTAGATTAACTCCATTAAAATGCAGCACTAGTAGGAACAGATGACGCTATTCAACCATATCCAATACTGCAAATGAGAAGCCAGTTGTGCACAGTTCTCCAGTTGCAGTGGAAGGCCTATTCTAGACACCCTGATGATGATGCGGTGGTGTGCGTCAGTGCAAGTATGCAAATCAATCACACCATAACTAAAACAGGTGACTGGGATAGAGCGGAGTAGGTGTGTGAACGCAATGTGCTGACTGAGCCATTGTTAGACGGAGTGAGAGAGGGAGCTGAGACCTGCAGGGAGATGAGGCTCTTGTACCGAGACAGCACAGCTGGCTGGTAACGAGGTCCTACCTGCATAAAACATACTGTCAGACAGTGGCAGGCCTGGGAGTGGCTGGCTGACAGACCACAGAACCCAATGTAGTCGCCTCCTATACCCTCCCATACCCCCATCCATCAGCAAGTGACTATGAAATGAAAGATGGATTCTTGTACCCTGGTAGTTGATAAATGACCATAATGGCTGTTGTTGTTCGAATTTGATGATTGTAAGAAAACACCTGGTAGCTGGGTTAAGTGACAGTTCTGGGCAACGCCTAGTCAAGACTCATAGTCAACGCACAAGTTATAACCACCTTCAACACACAACATATACTTTCATTTGATACACAACGTATACCCACAGTGAACACAGAATGCATACTCACAGGCGTGCTCTGTACTCGCTTCAGTAAATGCTGTGGAGCTTTGAACGTGTCCTTCCATCCCTTCGTCTTACTTGTAGATCGAAGCTGATAGGTGGGTGTGAAATCAAAATGCTGTTCGCTTCTTTCTGAGTCATCGTCTCCTGTACATTGAATGCACTAGACTGAGATCACGGTGAGATTGACTACCCAAGACAGGGTCGTATGGTAAACCCACCCGATATAGATGAAGAGTCTGTGGCTGAGCTGTCGTTGAACACTGTGTAGGATATCGGGCTGCTGGGAGAGGCCACGTAAGGGGCAGAACTTGTTGAGCCGTAAAACTCCACCTACACAAGATCCAAACATGAACAGCGAGTCCAACCATTTCATTTCTCACGTATCATAGCGTGCCCATGCCTCTGAGTTGATGCGATCATTAGCCATGTTGAATTTTGTGATATCATCACAGTCTGTGAGTATTTTACTCTGGTACTCTGTGAGGCGAAGGTGTATGGAATGGAAGGAGGGTCGCTCCGTGGCATTGTAACTCCAGCACTGTGACATTAGCAAGAACCTGCAACGAATTTCCAGATGTACAATTGATGACCCTGCCTACTAGATATATGTGGGGGTACCTGCAGGTACTTGCGACCGTTACTCACAGCGTGTGGGGACAGCGGTAAGGCTGCTCCAGGGTACCCGAGTCTGTGACGTACTGTAAAACCTCTATATTAGACCGCGCGGGATACGGCTGCTTCGCCAGAGTGAAGACTTCCCACATGAGAACGCCGAATGCCCTGAGTACAATGACATCACAATATAAAGACTGAGTTACACGAGTCAGTGGAGCCAACAGTGCGGGGGAGGGGACGTACCACACGTCACTCTGCGTAGTAAACAGCCCATCTATGAGAGCCTCAGGAGACATCCAGCGGACAGGCAGCAGGGCCTCTCCCTCCTTACGGTAGTAGTCATTGCGATAGACGTCACGCGCCAGACCAAAGTCTGCTATCTTCACCAGGTGTGAGACACCTTCCGACGTCACGGTCTTCGACACGAGACAGTTTCGAGCAGCCAGGTCCCTGTCATACGTGACAGGAGTTTGATGAGGGTCAATGAGTCGGTGGATGACACGGGTTGCCGTGGAGAAATAGACTTACCTGTGTACGAAGTGTAGAGTCTCGAGGTACTTGCAGCCTGATGCCACGTCGATACAGACTGACACCAGCTCTTCCAACGAGAGAGTACCAGCTCTCACCTGCCACAAGTGTCATTCATGTAGTACAGCGGTGATTAGTTCATTCGTAGCATGTCGGTATCAGTGAGTGATAGTCACCTTGTTGGGTCGGGAGGCTCTGAGGAAGGAGAGCAGATCGCCGGCGTTCATCAGCTCCATCAGCAGGTAATATGGCTCCGTGTCAAAGCAGACACCCAGCAGACGGACGATAAACTCGCTGTCAAACTGGCCCATGAGTTTAGCCTCTTTTATGAACTCATTACGGTACGAGGCAGAGGAGTCCGACCTCAACATCTGCACAAAGAACCAAGGTGATGGACAGCGGCTAAACAAGTATGAGTCACTTCGGCGAGAAGTTGTCCTACCTTGACAGCTACTCTGGCCGGCTCGCTGTGTCCCTTCAAACCAGTGGCCTTGCCTTCGTACACCTCACCGAACGCCCCGCTGCCCAGGAACCGATCCAGGATGAGGTCACAGCGATTGAACAATGGCAGATATGATGACTCCTCTAACAGATACTCCTTGCTTTGGAACATGCTGGAATGACAGGCAAACCGATGTAAGAAACAATATAGAGCTGTGAATGGCTGGAAAAGTCATGTGATCACTTACGCCTCTGTCTCATACATGTTGTTTTCTGTCAAGATATACGGCAGCTGGATGGGAGCGCGGTTACTCGGCTCTGTGGCAGACGGATTGAGTTCAGTTAAGTTCACTCCATCTGACTGACTGCCACACGCTCTCTTCTTTCTACTTAGTCTGCCTGCAATCAGTATTTATGTCTGCCGTGACCTCTATACACATGCGTGACAGCTACGTCCGGTCGTGTTGTCAAAAGATATTGTCTTAATTTTCAAATATTGTCTTAAAATAAAAATCTCACATGCTCAGAGAACTAAACTCTTGTGTATAAACTGTGGAAGGCGCACTGCAGAGCTGGATTCGATAGCGACAGTCTAACGGTCGTGAAAATAGCGACAAAAATGATTGCTATTGTTGGAATTCGCTATAAAAATTATGCCCTTTATACCTTATATAGGAGTTGTCTTCCCATTTATGGGATCGCTATCATTAGATTGCTATCATTTTTATTTCTTGATGATTTTGAAGGAAACGCTAACATTTCTGTCGCTATCAAATCTGGTTCTACAGTAATTAATTTCTGAAAACTGCTTCACAGATTTGCATACCCGAGAAGAGGAAGCCTCCATTGTATACGGCCACTATGACACACCTCACATTGAGTTGCGATCACTTACATAGGACGAAGGCGATGATTAGAATGACGGTGATGAGAAATATCACCAGAGACACGACAATGCTGACAACCATAACATAGGATTTGTCTCCCTCGTCACCCGTACCAGGGCCCTGAACTTGGTGTAGTGGCAATGGCACTGTCTCAGGACCTAAAATCCCATTTCAGAAATCATTAAATAATTCTAAAACATGTTTCGATATTTGGTAATCTAAAAACAAGCCTCACTTACCAACACCTTTGGAGTTATTCCCCCATGCGACGAGAGTGCACCCATCAATTTCGGTGGGTAGGGAGCTGCGGCTGAGCCTCGCGCTGCCGTTGGAGTCCAGTGTGATGGTTTTCGACCAGTTTTTGGAGCAGCTCAGCATGACAATCACTTCACATGGCTGCTGGATGCACTTGATACTCAGGAAACAGCTGCACAACATGAGCACCATTTACTACAGCACTAGGGGGATACAGTTTCAGTGAGGATCTGCTGGCGGTTTTACCTCTGATCATTGCATGTGGCTTCCTTGACATTCAGACGGCCTGGAGCGGCCTGGTCAGTCCGTACAATAAGCTCCGCCTCTCCGATGCCGGGTACCTCGTAGTTGAGGTACATCTGATAGTCGAGCAGAAGAGTGACCTTGTACTCAGTGTTTGACTCCAACTTATCGATTGTGACGCTAGTAGTCGAGCCTGGGTAGACTTCTGCCGACTCCGTCTGCATTCGACTGCTGTTCGGATGCCCGACCTATATACGTCATGTCAATACTCGTGCGCAAGTGATCATAAAGCAACGATCGTGTTACCATGACAATGACTGACCTTGACATATGAGTAGTGATACTTATGGACGCCGTCGTTGACCTGTGATGTCCAGGATAGTGAGATAGTGTTAGTGCCTGTTGACAGGACTCGAGGACGGTGGGGTTGGATGTACGTCGACAGGCGCGCTACGTTAGACAGCGCGCATGCTACACCTCCCATCCCGAGTACAGGCTGACTACCGTTTGCGCACACGGATATCTACGGGAGATACTGAACTGGTAGAAACTCAGCAAGTCTTGGCATACCAGCAGAGGACTGAGATTTTGTGCAGACGACACTTGACGCTGCCAGACATCAATCCGAACCAACTAACCTGGATGCTATATTCCGTGCCTGGATGTAGGCCACCTTTTATGTCGAGCCCATTCTGAGGGTTGGAGATATTTGATCTCAGAGTCTCTATTTGGCTTCTGACCAACAGTTCGAATCTAAGGCTGCTGATGTCGAGTGAAGGTAGTGTCCACCTCACTCGCACGAGTTGGGGAGAACTGACGACGGCGCGCACTAGAGGCAGTACCGATACTATAACAGTAAATACGGTCTCCATTAGCAGACGCCCAGAACGCGTACCAACCGGCTACGGAGAAGGGGAGGGGGTACCAACCAGTCGATGTGTTGAACAGTTTAGATTTAGCCTCAGGACCCAGCCCAGCAGATGTGACGGCCCGCACTGACGCTGTAAATAGTAGGCCTAACTCTACCGGCAGTGAAGCAGTCAGGTCATCAAGGTCGACGTTGGGTATATCAATGACGACGCCAGCCTTCAATATAAGATGATAGAGACAGTGAAGTAGTGAGAGGAGGCATAAATCTGCAACCCTGAACGACATTGACATCCAGACATGAGAGGCAAGTTACAGAAAGAAATTATACAATCCCATTTGCTAGTTAGAGTCATGTGTATTAGTAGTACCATAGTATTGGTATTGGTATGATGGTAAGTTGAATTGATCATTATACGAATAGACACATCAAGCACAGTCGCGCGGTCATAGTTTATCGTTGCCACGGAGAGAGAAGGTGGATATTACCTGTGATTGCAATGTCACATCGTATCTGGTGATATCGCCACCGGTGAACTCGGGTTTCTGCCAGGCAACGACGACCTCCTGAGATGGGGTTCCCTTTACCGATGCTCTCGGCCTCGTGTACATCGCCACACTTTGTGGCGGCCCAGGAACTGACGGCAGAACAAGCCATAGAGGGTGCTGCTAATGTGGGCAGATACACAAGTCCACGCTTTCAATACTTACTGGCTGCGGGAGTCTTCAGGGTCAGCATGACGGTGCTGCCCTCTCTCCAGTTTGAGTAAGGGGAGACGATTACAGTGATGTTAGCGTTTGGGGCTACATTTGCGATAGGAGACGTTGTGTCGCAGCACCAATGTTCCTAGAGAAGATAATCCACTGTCACACTGTCGTGACAGCAATATGACGTAACATTCACAGTGAAATGATTTGATGGTCATACAGACACAGCAGGAGAGTAAGTAGTTGGCTGCCATAAGTACCAGCCACCATCTTTATCAATGCGTTTTAATCGAGTGAATCAGCAGCATTGCATCAACTGTCACACACAGAGCTTCGCATACCACACACTCATCATCTGAACGAATGAATTTAAAATTAGGCTCTAAACTCACGTCCTGGAAATAGTTCTGGCCAGTGAGAGTATCTGTGACTGAAACGCTGTAGTTCACCATGACGGCATCCAGCATCGGAGAGCTCAATGCCCACGACACAGAGAAGGCATCATAAGCGCCAGTGATCTCCACACTTTGTTGGCTAACATCAGGGGTGACCGTGGCTGAGGTACTATCAGTACTGACCATACCTGAAATCAGTTAGAGACAGTGAAGATGAGATCAGAATATTTTAATCAATGATAAAATAGTATTCTCTAGAGGAAATAGAAAATGTATGTAACTTTGGTGTCACGTGACATATGAAGGCCGCTGTCACAAAATGATTATACTTCTCTATTCATGAGAAGAATGTCATGACGAGCACTGCAGCCTAAACAAATACCGAATCTGATATGAGAGAAAGAGAAGTAATAGTTGACTGATAGATTCTCTATTCATCTCCAATACAGACACAGCAGGCAGGGGAGAGGCATTGAGAGGGAGAGAGGGATTGGGGAGAGGAGTGAGAGGAAAAGTGAGAGGAGAGAAGGAGAGGAGAGAGGGGGAGAGAGGGGGAGAGAGGGGAGAGAGAAGGAAGAGAGGGGAGAGAGGGGGGGGAGAGGAGAGAGGGAGAGGGAGGAGGGAGGAGGGAGAGGGAGGAGGGAGAGGGGGGATCTGTGACTCCTACCCGACAGAGGCAGTCGCTTCCAAGTAGCAGGCTACTTCACTAGATGAACGACTGGCGAGCAGACGTTCCTAATAGATTCATTTT
>ERZ1740065.1837-NODE-1837-length-12994-cov-12.403431_pt1 | contig 12994 bp, 16 predicted proteins | sample MGYA00581738_ERZ1740065 | MGnify/ENA primary metagenome ERZ1740065 (study PRJEB43018, sample SAMN04849749) | marine metagenome | isolation source: floating plastic debris | place: Pacific Ocean | collected 2008-09-01 | study: EMG produced TPA metagenomics... | reverse complement strand
TACTGCTGCTGTTACTGCTGCTGTTACTGCTGCTGTTACTGCTGCTGTTACTGCTACTATTGTTGTTACTATTGTTGTTACTACAGTTACTGGTACTAGAACTATTCCAAAGCATATATTGAGCCTGCAGAAATGATTGCTTGTGCCCATCCATAAGATCTAGCTGGCAGTATTTTGTGGCGTTATATACAATTTGGCCTTCTCTATTCATGATCCCGTGTACCAGTGTTCGCTTACCTCCCATCTTTACATACCAGGTATCAAGGAGAGAAGGTCCAGCGTTATTGCTCAAACAAGCGAAAACGGTCTCATTCTCCAATCATAGCAACGGTTTATGATAATCCTATGGAGATACAGAAATCTGACAGCCTCATTCAACGAGGCCATCCTCATAACCTCAAGTACCGCAACACCTGATACCCACTGCTCACAACTCAAGATTTACTCATTTCTATTTTTTAAGTCTTTTAAAATATATGATATAATAAATATCAGCCAGAAGCTTTCCCATATTTACCTGGTGGAATGCGGCATACAGACATCACTGGGGAAGATAGAAACGCATACCAAAATACAGGCACTTGATCGCTATGTGATGCTTGTGCAGGCAGGGTGGAGGTTCTCAGTCTTCGCAAAAATAGACATACCGGTCGATCCTAGATCAGCATATGATGCACTAGTGGACAGCAGACTGTCAGTGAGTGCACCTCGCACTAGTAGGCCCTACACCAGCAGACTGTGGGTGAGTAGAGCCCTTTTGAAAAGACCTCACACTAACAAATCGCATGTGAGTAGAAATTCGGTATCATAAGAGAGATATTCATGATATATGATAGCTGATACCTTTGTGTATCCAGATGCATGTGCTGCGGCTACTGTGCGATCAGAAATCAGAGAGATAGGGCCACTGCTACACAGATAGGAGAGTCACTGACAGTAAGCTCATACATGGATTGTTCAGGCTAATACAGATTGATTCATGATTTGTATTTTTGTACGAACACAATCACATATAAACAAGGACAAATGATATAACATCTTGAGTAGTGCCAGTGAGCTTGTGAAATGACTGCTGAGAGAATAAGCTGTCTGGTCCGTTGAGATCTCGCTAAGAGATGGCCTGAAACCGCTCTTGAGCAGCAGGCATACTTCATGTCTTGGCATCTTTACTACAGATCAGGAGTGCCTGACACCGGCGGTCTAATATCATGACTTGGTCCTCATTGATTTCGTCCTCATCCACATTGACTCTGTTGTTATTTGCATCCAACCTCATCTCCTAAAAGATATTTACCCTGACATAGTACTACACCACAAATAACTTGGTTAGCTACGATGACCCTACATCACAAGAAGTCTTTTGAAGTAGTACTTGCCTTCTGCAGCAGCTTGTGTTTACCAACTTTGAGCCAGGAACTCAGTATTCTGACCATCTGTGAGTCAGGTGTCAGTTGATAGTTGTCCATGCTGTCAATGATGGTTATAAGCAGCTCAAAGTTGATATTCCTCATAGAGGTCAGCATGTTCTTGAAGATGGAAATGTCAGGGTACATTTGAAACCGCTGAAAGTATATCAATTCTTCCATCAACATGAAACGTTTCAATGAAGCAAGAGTAGCGTAAGACTCAAACCTCCATTTCTGACAGGAAACTCAGGCACTTGCTTGCAGAGTTACAACCCATTGCCAGGATTGAGAACAGTTTTAAGTTTGGCTGTATGCCAGCCAGGGACAGCTCGGATATTATAGAAGTCATGGTGTCATGCTCTCTGCGGATCGCGCGCCTCCAACAAAGGTATGTCAGAAAATCGAGATCTGGTCTGACCTGGTAGTCCTGTAGAGATTGAATTACGTTAGTGACAGTTCCAACCAATAGCAATCATCTATTGTATATGTATATAATGTATATATACAAATGGAGTGCGGAAGGGATCAGTCCCATAGAAACACTTGCTGCCTCATAACTTAAAACCGAGGTATTTAGAACTGGCAATGATCCAAGTCAAGAAATTCCGTTGTTTCATTGGCTACTAAGTGAATACTGCTAGTTGTATCCAGTTTAGCACTGTACGTTCGCGTAGGCAATGGTAAAAACGGAGAAAACTGCCTACATGATGATTCAGATACGAACATGACAGCGCAGGTACCAGGGTATGTAGATATAGGTGGATTAGAGAGATGTGTTCTGTTAGAGAAGTGTGCTCAGTTAGCGACTGGTAAGGTTATAAGGGAGTTTCTCAAGCTCTCAGTTTTGGTGTGCGTGAGGGAAGTGTTTTTATATGCGCAGGTCATTGGGATATGTCAACAAGGATCGGCATTGCAGTGTGAGCAAGCTGCTCATCTATATGTAGAACAAACACTGCCGTACCTTCATAATGAGTAGGAGGTGATCTTCAGATTGGCTATCGGCTGGCAAAGCGCGAAGGAGGTAGAAGAATGTCTTGATGTCAGGCTGGCAGCCATGAACTCTCATACGCCTCAATACGCCTTTGACTCCTCCTGAAGCAATTACCAAACAACAGTTAATCAGTTTAAATACCATCTCGAGGCCAACAGAGGAGTGGGGAGAGAAAGGCTACCGATTAGAATCAGACGTGACGTCAAGGTGTCCATGTTGCCAATGAGCAGATCGCCATGAATTTTGAGCTTCGGGTTGAGTATGTCCACTATGGGTCCATAGACATCTGTTTTGTTACCAGTCACACATGACGGTGCCTGTCCAGTACACAATGTTACTGATGAGGAATTATCAGTGCTGTGACTCGTTGAGTTGCTGTCTGCTATGGTGTAGCTGATAGAAACAGCTCTATTGCCATCATTGGAATGTTCATCAAGCAGATAATGATGGTGATCTGGAGCTGTTACACCTGGCTCAGTGGTACTATGCTCTAAGTTAGTGGAAGCACCATGCTGAATCAGTTGACGTAGTGAGTGCACATCACCACAGCCACAGTTGCTGACACATCTCAATAGCAAGTTGTAGTGTTTAGCGGTTAAATCCACTTTCCTTTTCCTGAAATCCCTCCAGACCTGTTCGATGGAAGAACATCTCATGAACACAAGTGAAACTATCATCAGTAGAAGCGTGCTCCTACACTGAGTGCTCTACATGTATCTTACCTTATCTCTATCTATTATCACTAACTGCACAAACCGTTCTGCCACAATCACTACACCATAGTCAAAAAATTCATCAATCACAATCAAGCTGCTCTTTCTCTTTCTCCAACTTCATAAAAAAAAACACGATAACACATAGAGCCTAGTATATCACATTCTACCTCACATCAGCAGCAAAGTATATACTTTCACGTGAGTAAGCCGCGTATCTGGCTACCGCATCGTAACATTGGGGCTGAACTACAATGACTCTGCTCTCTTTCGTTGCTACACTCAGTCTGCATGGCGAAAGAGGGTTAGGTCGTTCTGAGCAGGGAGCGGTAGATAAAGAGCACGCACCGCAATAGCGAGTTGGTAGCCAGCTATCTTATCTGAGCAGCATGTCATCAGGAGGGCAGAGAGCATGGCAGAGTTGTATTTCTCCTCTGGTGGAGCTTCATCAGCTAGAACAAAGGCTGTCTCCGTATCACCGCAGACACCGAAAGCCTTCACAGCTGACTATATCAATAAAGAACACAGAGCAGACATGATTACTCATTAATATCGACTTACAGAAACATCAGTAAGAAAGTCACTGACTCGGTAAGTAATGTCAGTCATCACAGTATTTGAGTGCCTGAGCAGCCCAAGAAGGTACTTAGCCTTAGTAAGGCCAACATTGGGATCCACACATTTTGAGCAGGCGTTGAATAACGCAGTGTATACACTGCCGTCTGGCTCTACACTCATCTTTTTCATCTGTCAATGATAGTAGAATAATTTGATACGAGTCAATTATTCCAGTACCCAACAACAGACATACACTGGTATGCATACCTGATTGTACAGATTAAATGACTTGCTAATGTCGCCCTGCCTGGCATAGCCACTGATGAGACAGGAAAACAGGAAAGTGCTTGGTCTGATTCTCTCCATCGCCATCATATCATCAAACAACCTTTGAGCTTCAATCACCTACAATATGAATTCTTAAGGTTTTACGATTCAACAAGAATTTTCCAACTAATTACTGCTGGTTTGAACGCTGGTTTCTCACCACTTGCTGTTTGACATGCCTCATAAGAAACAGTTAACTACCGGCAGCGTGAAGAAAAACATCCAAAACTTCAATTTCATTACCTTCCTTTCCACTCTACACGTTAGTTATCACATTACACAGCGCAATGTTTAAGAAAAACTGATAATTTTAGATTGAGGATGTGATATGGGTGTACTTGAGTAGGTATTAGTGTATAACATGGTTGCATATATTATATATACCAGCATTATACTATCATGCCATTCATATTTCCTACATAGCAGTCGTAACTGTTTATATTTGCAGCACGTACGACAGCATCCTCTGTTGATACTATAGTAGATATAGACATAAGATCGTAAATGGACAACCCGTATCCATCCCAGATAGTTTCGCATACGTGAGAGACATGAGTCTGTCATGAGATAGCACTGAATTCATCTCCTAGTCAAACTAACCTTGTTCTGTCTCACCAGTTTTTCAATCTTCACCTCGTGAAAGTATAGGCCAGGTTTGCTCCTATGGCTCAGACGTATATAATCATCGTCTACACTCCTGAACGAACATGGAACTAGAGCTGCCATGAGAGAGCAGGCAGTCACTGACAGTAATAAAGTGCATGCATCATAAACTATCAGGATTTTATTGGAACCAAGAAAATGGCAGACACAGAAAGAGAAGTCTGGAAATGAAACACTGGCAAATCACAGCACACTAAAATAGAGAGTATTGCTTCCTTCACCTGTCATCATTATCATGGCGAGAGATTAAGCTGTCCATTATTGACTGCGACCGCTGGGACAAGTTTCCAAAGTTTGCATCTCCATGAGATTTGCGACAGCCTTTCAATATCTCATGTTCCATTCTGTGTGCCAGTGACTTGTCCAGCACAGAATAAATGATGGCATCATCTGTAGTCTCAGCTGCATCACGTGGGAATTTCGCTCTAAAATAGTAATTCGAACTCAACAACTATTTACAAGGTCAAAGATCTCCAACTGTGCTGATAACAAATTTTAACTGCTTTTGGGCAGAACTCAGATTTAGAACTCCTGGTCATCTGTTGGATGCAGCGAGCCATTGTTTCGTTATCAAATTTGTTACTAGTAATCAAAGTGTTCATAGAATGTGTGAAGAAAGTAATGACTACTTTTCACTGTAAAAGAAAGTTGAAAAGACTGATCTAGTCTGTTTCATTGCACTTTCATTATCATAACTTATCATGTCAGTACTGAGTAGTTCGGGTTTTCTACACCCAAATATATGTTTACCAGTACATCTGTCTTCACTGGTGAAGTTAGACACTCAAAGTTGCACTGGTTTCTAGTGCAATTGGTCACACCATTCATACCATAGGAGACTAGTCCCAGAGAGAAACAGTTGAACATGTACGTGTAATACATAGCCTGGTGGCTTGTCCAGAAAGTTGGGATGTATGTAATGACTAATTAAACCCAACTCAGGTCAGGCTCATCTCAATTCAACTTCAATTAGTTGGGGGTGAGAACAATAATAACAGGAATGTATGAAATCTTATGGAAGAAGGCTATATATCAATAGACGATAGTGATCTATTGATGAATTTATGAACGACAATTCACACTTGAGATCAGGCTATGGTATCAGGGGCATAATAGAATTTGGATGAATGGGAAGCCTATATCCAGGTATACATGTGATCTTGACAGTCACCAGCGTGACCGGTAGGTTAGTACAGCATGACTGATAGGTTAGTACAGCATGACCGGTAGGTTAGTACAGCATGACTGATAGGTTAGTACAGCATGACTGATAGGTTAGTACAGCTGTATGTGTCATTTCGTTGAAGCTACAGGCAAAAAATTGGTGAGTTTAATCTGGAGCTGGTAGATTATGATCAGGTCCAAGTCTGTAGTACAAAATCATTGCAAAAATCATTTTTAATTAAGCGATCGATTATATGAAGTAATCAAAGACTAGTCGAATAGGGAAAATAGAAATAAAGGCTCTCCAGTGTCATAATCATTTTGATGCAAAGCCAGACCGTTTGTTCATCTATTGCCTATGGAATTTTCACTGTTCGAGTGAAAAAGTTACCTCCAATGTACAAACCTGTTGCCCAGTTTTACGGGGTTCCTTTTATCCAGCTCTACCAAAGTCTTACTCCATCTATTTTGAGCTTGCTTAGTCTCCCCTAAATGGTACCATCTAGAATGTCTCAGAGTCACAGCTGCACAGATACTTGGGTACATAAACTCGTGAAAAGCGGCCTTTATGATTCTCCAACCTCTAAAAGAAGAATAGAGTGGCATATTAAAGTACCTGTGAATATATAGCCTATCTTTCACAATGCTAGTCACAAGTTCACGCTTAGATACCTTATATTACCATACTACGTACGTACTACATCAGTCATTCAGGTTCAGGGAAAATAGCATCGCAATAAGATACTTTCATAACTATTACAATCACCAAATATCATTGACACACATCAAGTAATACACTACGTGTCAAACCTGTTGTCTAGCGATACACTTCTGATGTGCATGGTATCTGCTCTAAAGTCGACTGGTCATGGGCGGCCTCATAGCCACATCGATTTCATCATACAATATAGTTATCCTGCTGAAAAAAATCAATGGCAAAATGAGATGAAATGTAGCCTACTACGATAAAATATACAACACTTACAATGGTCTCATGCAAACAAACCTCAGTTTTCCGCAACGGCGTGCTCTAAGTGCTCCGCACCATAGCTCATTCACGCACTTGAATTTTCAGGAGACTCTTAGATATATTGCATTGGGCTTTTAGATCTCTATTAAGATGAATATATCACAGTAATATCCAAGTTATGTGTCCTACTTCTGCATTTTATATGACACAGTAATAAGCGAAATCACGTATTAGCGTTAGCTGTATGGTGCGGGTTTAGAGAATCCACAGTATCATTCGCCAGGCTACACGGACGGGCTCCTCTGCTAAAGTAAGCTGACTTATAAGTTGATCGTTATTTAACTCGAGTTTATGCTGAATATGCATCACCAGGCAGAACTTTTTCATGATCAATATCATATGGGTCTTATTCTGTCAGAGTTCATGTTCGTTTCGTGTAGTGCACTAGTTGATATCATATCTTGACCTACTTAGTCCCTTGAGGAGAGGCTGTTTTCTCCAGAAAATCGTTAGTTCGAAGTAACCAGAATAGTTTTAATGAAATTTTATTTAATTTTTCATATAATGTCCTCTTATCCAGTTCGACTATTGCATGTTGATATTACGACATACAGTAATTCATGGGCCTATGAAACGTTCGAGTACTCGACACTCGTTCACTTTCACGGTAGTCCTACACATCCTACACTGATCACAATAATACTGACAAGAAGTGAGCACATCATCACTCGTAAAATCTACTGAACCCTACTACTTCTATCGATGAATGTCATCTGTAGAAAAATTAATTTCGTAACACAATGCATTGGGAGCCTTCATGGAATGACTAGTCACCGTCCTGTATGTGCCCCCCCCTCCTAGAAATGGTAGGCCCATATATGCATGACCATCACAAATTAGCCTCACATATTTCAGCTTTTGCGTCGTGAGCAATGGAAGAAAAGGAAAACAATGGAAGTGGGATTTACAGAACATTGTTGATGGTGATCAACATTGGATTTATTGTAAGTTCTTATTGAGTCGCTCATTATGAATACGATTACCTGTTAGAATTGAAAGCTTTATGATCAGGATTAGATCAGATTTAAACCGCTTCATAAATCATCTAGTGTTCTCACCCATCACTTACGTCTTTGATGAACTAGTGTTTATATATACATTGCTCATTGCAGCTGTTTTCCATCGCCATCCTAGCAGCAGCAATATGGTTCTTCATCGAACGCAACTACATGTCATCGGTGATGCAGAGTGATTTGTTTAGTGCTGCATCCATCATCATCTTCATCGTTGGCATTGTGATATTCATCATCTCGTTTTTGGGCTGCTTTGGTGCATACCGTGGTATTCGCTGGATGCTCTTCGCGGTACGTACTAACCACTCCACATTCTCTATTGTAATGGCAGATACAGCTCCAGAACCTGTGCTTAGGTTTTCCCTCGTTGTGTCGATGTTTGATACTTTACAAGTATTAATGTAATTGCCTACATCAATCCTGGTGTTTCAATGTGGTGTGTTTGCATTTAGATTTACCTCTACATAATGGTATATTTTCATTGTAGTACTTCGGGGTCAATATGGTGATCGTCATTCTAGCCTTGTGCGCTGCCTTTGTGGCAGCTGCTTTCCAAGGAGAGGTAAGCTGTAATCCATAGTTGTACCCTGTCACTATTTTGAGAAAACTGATCAGTCAATCAGTGCTAGAAAGTACGTGTAGTATCAATAGCAATTAGTATCAATATCAATACTATAATCTGCAATTATTTGGATGTTTTGGTGACAGTCGTCGGCTGATTTTTAGATAGCTGGTATTCTGAGGACGAATATGGAAGACACACTAATCAAACGATATCGTAACAACACTCACAACACAACCATCAACAGAATTGTCACTGAAGGATGGGATCGCATCCAGATCAGGGTACTGATACATAATTAGCTCATCCTACCGTATTGCTCAGACAGCCTGCTCATGCCTCAAGGCAGCTAGCAGATGGGTGCATTCTTGTATCCACCCAGAATGTGTACACACACATAATACCTGTTCTTGATGCATACATTGCAGTAGGATAGTTTTTGCCCTTCGTTTAATTTGCACCATTATATTATGTTGTAATTTTGATGCAATTCCCTGTAGCTGAATTGTTGTTCGGTGGATACAGAAGGTTGGGAGCTGTATCAAAAGTCGTCTTGGTACCTTTACAGAAGACATAACAATTTTGGTGAGTTAAACTGATATCTGTGAGTTTTATGAAATTGTGTGTCGCTAGTGCTGCTAGCAAATAGCACTAGTTTGCTCCATTCGTCTCGTTTTGGTGATAGACACTGAGCTGATAGAAAGAAATATACATCTCATTGCTATCAAAGTCAATCGAAAGGATATTAATAGATTGAGCAAACATTTGTCATTACCGCGTTTGATGTGTTAGTAAGCATAACATAATCTATATACCTTGCAATGTACCTCTCAAAATATCGTGAGAGTTAAGGTGAATCTTTTATTTAGCTTACATGCTGTTGCTACAGAATTTAGTAGCTTTCTGTTCAGAAGAAGACAACTCCAACAAATTTCGAATTTCATGGATTCCAGTTTTTGTACCTACCTGTACTGTGTCAAGCTATTGCTATATTGTGCAATTTTAGAGTTAAGTCAAATAGACCTGGTACCTGAGAGCTGCTGTCGCCGCGCTACATATGATTGGGATCGAATCCTTAACCAGTGGGTCTGCCAGAAGACACAAGGAGGTCCACCGAGAACCAAATATGGGTCACCTAATGGCTATCTCAACTACAGGGTGAGTACTAGCTTGCTGTGGTATTTTCCTAGACACAGACCGATCATGTTGCTGGAGTCGGTATCAGACTCGAAAGCGGACTGGCCCAGAGTACAGCCGGACTGGCCCAGCTAATATCGAGTACATGTTGTCACATGTTGAAGTCACACGTTTATAATTTTAGGGTTGCTATGATGCTGCTAAGCAAGCTCTGGGTGAAGTGATTTGGGTCATATTCGGATTTGGTCTTGTGGTTGCAATCCTGCTGGTTGGTATAGAAGTCACTGATTGGGTACAATGGGCCTGAATTATCTATCGTTGACATGTTTGCCATCAATAATCCTCAGGTCATAGCCATGATTTCTGCCATCTGCCTCGGCATCAAAATCAAGAAGGCTCGGATGGATGAGTCTCCCAGAAGGAATGCTCACAGATCGAAGGAATACGAGTACTAGCCTATATACTCTCAACCTCTCTAACGCCTGCATTCCAAGTAATACATTCCTGTAATGCATTCCCATGTGTCACAGATTTAATCTCTGCCATTTATATTTCCTTTATTGATTTCCTTTATTGCGTATTGAAGGCTACAAATTTTTATGTATTTCTATGTATATACTGAAGTTTAATAGAAAATCAACTGTACAGGATCTGATCGACATATATCTCACAGATAAAGACTCGCTGCAAATACAATATCTCTCTTGATCTGACGAATTCCCTCCGAGAATTTATTCTCCAAGTCCGTGTTTCCTATGGCTTTAGCCGCCTGACACAACTGTCGGAGAGTCTCCTCCAACCGTCTCATGCATCTTATGATGCTCCCCTCAAATATGTCAGTCATCTGCAGCAAAATATATCCACGTGTAGGCTGAGCGATGTGATACATCGTACATATATCATATATGATAAAATCAGTGCTTTATTGTGTGGTGTGTACCTTGCATATCTGCGCGAATGAGTGTCCTTTACACCAGGCATTCACGATATCCATCATTGCTGGTACAAAACTCTGCACGTATTTATCCTCGTCAATGTCCAGCTTTGCCTCTTTACTCACCTGCAAATAAGATTCACCCAGTAACAATACTCTAACTGATGAAGCGATGGTAGGATAAATTACCTTTGCAATGCGCCTGGCAGTGTCCTGCATGATTCGTAGCGGACCAGAGAGTTCTTCACTTAGCCTGGTGGCATCACCGCTGGCTCCTCGTTCCTCAAACACGAAACAGCTGACCAGTGCACAGATCTAAGTATGAAACATTACATGCCGTGAACACTAGGCACATATGCTGGGTCCGGGTATGAGAGACATCTATACGCATAACTCTACCTGAGGTACTTCAAGATCATTGAAAACTCCATTGAAGAGCAGCTCGGTGAGTAGCAATTCATCAGCAGAACTGATCTCACAGGCCACTCGACCTTTCAACTCTATAGCATCAGCAGCACTGGCATAGCCCAATCTTCTTAGCACTCTCTTACGGCACTTCAATTCATCCATTTGTAGCAACGATCTCTTCTTCTTAAGCTCATTCTACCCAGTATCAAAGAATTGGTGGCATATTCATCATCAAGTACATTCTGATGAAACACAAATCTACAAATCCGATTATCTACTGTATCTATTGCATGGAAAAAGATGTGACAAAACTCTTCAAAGAGAAGAAAAATTTGCGCCTAGCATGGACACACACTAGGATACGTACAAAACATAGGATAGACACATACTAGGATGCGTACAATACATGGACGCCTTGAAAAAGCATTAAATTACGCGGGTTTCCTCAATATTCGTATACAGCTTATTTCTGAGTGAATACAATATGAGTAAAATAAGAGCATACAGTACAGAATCTACATCTACATGTACTGGGAGAAAAATTAGTGTGATAGCCCAAAGACCATGGATAACTACCGCCTTACAGTATCAAATCGATCAATATCAATTATCAGTAGCGCAGTGTCAAGTAAATATTTACTATGCGGATGGTTATCACATCATCAGCTTGCTTATGAACAAAGTTGGGAAGTTTCTCAAAAATTAGGACTGAAACAACTGTAGGCATATAACCAGCAGCCACGCACAGAATTAAAGGGAGTTAATTTTGTGGCAGTGAGTAAGTAAGTAAGTACACTGATTCCATAGAGCAATTATAACTAATACAAATAGAAATCAATGCAGTGATCAACCAAGTCGTCAATCATCCAGCGTGTAAATCTTTACGCATTGATGAAGTTTTCTGATTGGCATAAAATTGACAAGAATTTCACCATGCACAATTATATTTGACTTTACTTTTAGCCTAAAACACAATTATTTTTAACCATACCCAGATCTAATTCTACAGCATGGAGTTTGTTCAAATAGAAATTATCTTAGGTTGATGAAGGCAAACAGGAAATAGTACTGTAATGACAGCCTATGCATGTCTGCTGGAGCAGGCTGCAGTGTAGACTGACCCTGAGTGCTTTGACTTCCTGAGCCACCTGCTGCTTCTCCTTGTATACGTCCATCAGTGCAGTCAGCTCCTCACTACCATGAAGTTCATGCGAGTACATTCTAAAATCATAATGGAGCCGATGGAGCAAATATGGGAAGGAGTCGCAAGTACATAGAGGAGGGGAGAGATATAGTTTCTAGGATAACAATGGCTAGGAGACCTAAGATTAATGGTGAGCAGTAGGTTTTAGAGAGTTATATCCCACGACTTGTTGTATGCAGGTCTGCTTGACTTCTGCCACAGCCAGCTAAGAAACACATAACCTAAACGTATTTCAGACACATTCAGACACTTTACCGGCTTTCAAAGGCCTCAATCTTCTGAACTATTTCCTTCAATTGTGGGTCTTTGATACCCATGTCCTTGATAGGATCCAGTAGAGGCAGTCCGTCGGGAAATCTCTTCTCCACTTCCTGTATGGATTTCAGTACACTCTGTCGGTTGTCGCACGAGCGCAGGTCACTAGGCATGTACAGGCGTACAGCAGAGACCTTGGTCACCACACTCAGGAGTACAGGCACAACCTACAAGTATCAACATTGCTGGTCAACAAGCACCACAATAGGGAGGAGCACATGATCTAACCCTATTACTTCCACCCACTGAAAATCACAACACATCAGCATCATGGATAACAATCAGAAAAGGCACATTTTAATTGGTCAACACGTGAGACAGCTGTTACAATTACAGCAGCATATCATTTGTGGGAGGATGGGAGGGAGCGAGGAGTGAAGGAGGGAGAGGGAGAGAGGGAAGGAGGGAGTGAGAGGGAGGGAGTTAAGTAGGGAGTGAGATGGAGGGAGGACAGATGAAGGGAGGGAGTGAGAGAGAGGGAGTGAGAGGGAGAGAGGGAGGGAGGGAGGGAGAGGGGGGGAGGGAGGGGGAGGGAGGGGGGGGGGGGGGGGGGGGGGGGAGGGGGGGGG
>ERZ1740065.1836-NODE-1836-length-12994-cov-12.525157_pt1 | contig 12994 bp, 8 predicted proteins | sample MGYA00581738_ERZ1740065 | MGnify/ENA primary metagenome ERZ1740065 (study PRJEB43018, sample SAMN04849749) | marine metagenome | isolation source: floating plastic debris | place: Pacific Ocean | collected 2008-09-01 | study: EMG produced TPA metagenomics... | reverse complement strand
TTTTTTTTTGTGTTTTTTTTTTGCTTTTTTTTTTTTGTTTTTTTTTTTTTTTTTGTTTTGCTGTTTTTTTTTTTTTTTTTGCTCTGTGTCTGGTGTCTCTTCTCTCTCCCCCCCGCCCCGTCGGCAAAAGAGAATAGATATGTAGGAGGGAGGAGAGGCGGAAGAGGGGAGAGGATGGGAGGCACGGCAAGGGGAGGAAGAAGGGGCTAATGTTAAGGAGACATGCAAAGGGATAGACAGAGTAGAGATAGAGGAGGGAGTAGATGTATACAGGTAAAGAGAGAAGGAGGAATGAACGGCCGAAACAAGAACTAATTGTGCTGTATAAATCATTACCTACATGATGCAGGCGGGCGCAGGCCAGTGATACCGATGATGAGGTAAGTACGAAAGGCTTACATTGAAGGAGCAAATGGTGAGGTGTAGAACAAGGGCAACAAGCGTACATTCAACACGATGGAGAACAAGGCTGACTTACTGCAAACAGCGCTGACCAGGATGACAATGAGAGAGGTTATCTTCGAGTACATCTTCATGAAGGCAAAATGACCCGCCATCTAGATCAGAGTGGCTGCGCGGCCATGCTGGGTATGTGCAGTGGGTGACTTGTGCTAACCTGGAAGTCTACCACAGCTTGTACATACTCCAGTCAAGGAGTGGATATAGGCAGGGGTGGAAATCAGAAGGGGTGGATGTAGGAAGGGGTGATAATACCACGCAAGGAATTATATATACAAATATTTTCATAGATGTAACAAAAGAGTCTGGCAAGATAGAGAAATGCAAGGATGGTAAGTGAACACTGCTTGCTTCCTGTGCAATTAAAACTCCTAAATTCTTCCCTTCCTCTCAATCCATGAAGGTGAAAGGCACCCTGCATCTAATTAAATGTATTGAACACTATTGAAAAGCGTAATTTTTATAACAATTACTTTAGATTGAACAACATACAAACTATCAGGCGACAAAAACCGACTAGCGATATGGAAATGAAACAATGATTGTTCCACAGAATAGAAGACGTATTTATACCGCACAATGGTAGAATAATGAACGAAGTAGGTGTTTACGGGCCCTGCTTTGGATACCAAACAAACGTGATATAACCACAGGAAATTTTGTCAGAATGGAATCGTGAAGCGGATAGGAAAGAAGTGCTCCCGGCCAATGAGCACTCAGCTTGCATAACAGCAAAGCCAGGCAACAAAAACTTGTATTGACATGCATTTTGGCACCTGAACTGTTCGGTAGCAAAATGTGCAACTCTGGATGAGTAACTAACTACAATACAAGACTTAGCTGCATTATAATGAGCATACTGATAAATTACTATCAGGAGTCGTTCTCTCTTCACAGATTTCACCATTTCACCAACTCACTAGTTCTTTGAGAACTCTTCAAGAACTTTCAGGGCTGGGAAATAGACAATTACAAAAATTGAGATTATTTCAATAGAATCAATAACTGTTACAACAAAGAGACAATCTCCAAAAACGTCATGCCAAGTGTCGCAAACCACAAATGTCAAAAAGGTGGAGATTCCAGTAATGTGAAGGTAAAACAACAACATGGGGGCTTGAAGTTCACTCTATGTCATCTACTGCAGTGAATAACTGAGTACCGATGAGCGGTTCAAGTGAGATGATGTTGTTACTGAAGCCGTTACAAAATGAAAAAAGTCTCAAAATATGAAATTGGGCCATTGTTGACAATACAAAGGTATGTTAAATCGTATACAATGCCGTTAAATACAATGAGTTAAATGAGTTCAATCGTACCTTGTTTTGGATATGGTACAAACATTTCGCATGAAAAATTCCTGTTGACATGAAACATGGGTGATCGAACTAAACAAGTCAGAATTCAGGTCAAGGCAAAGCTTTCCATAGCTTACGGTAGACTGAAAACACTATCACCAGCACGTTGCAGGAAAAAATACAGCTTTGCGCAAACATCCATTAAAAAGTTTGGTGATAATTTCCAACCAGTGAAATTTTGACCAAAATTTGAGGCAGTTACAAATATTCACATACTGTAGCTGGTGCACTTGGCTCATCTAGTAAGCCTTGCTATGTAAGGACAAATGACATCTCCACATAACACTCTATGGTGGGTGGCTGATCTGAAACCAGTTTACTGTGTGTAATGACTGCGATCCTTTCCAACCAGTGACTGCGATCCTGCCTTGAATGATTATGACACATAGGAAACCAGGAAATTGAGAGGACAAGTAAAAAGAATCAAGCGCTCTAGAGCCGGTGCCATACAACAGGAAATGACATCATCGAGACACTAACCGTGATTTCCTCTGTGCGGTCTGAGCATGATTTGAGCTCCGAAGTTATCGCTGGCGATCTCGTCTCCAAACTTTCCCTGGAAACAGTTCTGGACACTGAGCTGGCCTAAAATACAACAAGAAGCATGGAATAACAAGAGTTGTCCTCTCCTACGTAATGGCTACTTCCTAATTGACTTGGAAAAAGTGTTATGCTGCGCTTTCACTGTCCAATTACCGAGGTAACTGGCAAGACACACGAAAATTGAGGTTACCAACTAATCAATTGTACAGTTAGTCCAGTTAGTCCAACCTGCTGACTCTATCTACGTTTCCCTCCGAGGAGCACATCTCTTGTGTGCTGGCAAGCTGTATATGGTTAGCCATGAATTCAATGCACTCCATCCACAAAGTATATCGGCTGCAAGAGAATGAAACAACTGTCACGATACTGGAGGTCTGGATATGGTAGCAGTGGAAATATTACCATTCTATTCAAAATTATCAAAAAAACCAAAATGGTAGAGATCTAACCACGGTGATCCCACAAATGAGCAGACGACTCCTATACAATGCACAATGAGCATACTGTAAATGTGGTATTGATTGCGGCCTACAGTATAACGGTTTTAAGCGAGGGTAAAGGATACCGGTTGTAACAATAACAGATCAGGATGAGTGACATATAGGCTTACTAAGCTTCATATAACTAAACCAACATTGCTGAACAACTCGTTATAAACGCTGTAAATGGAACCTCCTTATAAATACAATGTTTACAATAATTTCTATACAACACAATGATAGCGATGACTGGTTGGTCACTGTTTCCGCTATTAAATCTGGTTCTACAACACCGTGACAAGGTTACAGATTAGGGGTGAAACAATGCATCCAATTAGTGATTGTCCGTAAGATCGATTATCTCTAGGCTCAGAATGAGCGTTTTGATTGCTTCTTCACTTCAGACGTGTAACCACAGTGTTTATCTATGTTGCCACATTTTATTATGTATCTGGCTTTTTACATTTTTGCTTGCTGCACCTAGAATGGTATAGCTATAACTTGCTTGTGACGTTCTTGTTGCCGGAATGCATGAGAATGGTTATTCATCTTATGAATTTGGCCATCGAATAATCGAATCTCCGCTTATCTAGAGTTAAGAATCAAAATCGAATCGAAACCCAGAATGCTGAATCGTTTTACCCCCCAGATGCTTTACGGAATGATTCAACAAGTGAGGAGATATATTTATATCTCTTAATAGTCACATACATGTAGCTCTATTTGTCGTATCTGGCAGTATATGTGACTGATTTGGGTTCTGTAAATGTAGCTTTAGATGTCAGACTGGCTTAAAGGAGAGGAACAAGTTTTAAGAGTTGTCCTCTCCTAGTTACAATAATATTGTGAGCAGCCAGAGATTGTGACCAGTCGACTCTATTATCATACACGACTAGAATGAAAAGGTAAAAAATGGGGTAGTTAAGATAGTTAAACATCAGTTTACGAGTAGCGAAATGGAATATGATATTTTCAGAGTACGAGTTGCTTGATCTTACATAAGGCACCAATTTGCTACAGAGTCCTTACAATAGGATATTATGATGGAACTCAATGAAGTATTTGTTCATAGAATTAACAAACACTCTTCATTACAGCCTATCCATATCACGCTCACAGCACAGCTGAATTCTGTAACCAATAAAATGAAGGAAATAGCTCTAGTCAAAGAGTCATGACCTTTCCACTCACAGGGTCATGACCTTTCCACTCACAGGGTTATGACCTTTCTTTCAATATAGACTGGTAAATAAGTACTCAATGACTCTGAGATGATGCATTCACGGGTACAGGGCATAGTGGTGTTGGGAGTTATCCCGCCTCACATGTGGCCCATCTAACAAGCCATGCTCAAAACTGAGAGTGTAAACTGAGCACTCATCAAATAAAACGCTGAGTTTTACCTAAAAGCTGTTTGCAACAGGCAAACACCTCAACTTATGTTGGCTGATCAAAATCCACAGGTGAATTTTACCTCGACAGGAAACAGTTCGATTTTTCTTCATACAGATGAATGACAAGCAATGAAAGCAATTCAACCTTATTGCCGCCACAACATGCTGCCCATGACTGCGTGCTGTGATTTACACACACCGGGATCAGAGTCATCAATAATTGACAATAAAGGCGCTGTTGATGTGCTACTGAAAGCTAATAACTGAGCAGTGCTAATAACTCAGTGCTTATCTGGACAGTGGCACACAGTGCTACTTCTGCCGCAGCCTGATAAAGATGATTTCCACTAAGCAAATACTGCAGTAATAGAAGCTGCTTTATATTAGCTAGCTTAGTTAGCACAGCTCTCCACTGACACACCAGGTAGGCATCCTTACGTCATCTCCTGCTGGAAAACTGCATGGTTTTACAAGGTTTGTGTTTTTATTCTTTTGATGATGTCACGAATGTTTGCATATTCGATTTTCGTATCAGTCATACCGCTAAGACAGAACTGCTGCCTGGGGCGATGCACCGCTAACCATATCTATAAGCAGAAATAGATTTTGCCATGGTTGAAGATGGCCTATCAATGCCTGAAGGTTAATACAACGTCAAGTGTACTTGGCTAATTTGTACGCAAAGGGCCTTCAAACTGCATAACATACGCTTGAGTGCACACGGGTAGGGCACGTCTGAGAAACGCTGCTCGTCGTGCGACACTTGTAAATACAGAGCATCGTTATGGACTCGTGGTTCCTAGCCGCTATTCATGGTTCGCAGGGCAACCAGAAGATGGTGGCCGATGATCCGCTCAGGAAGCTATGTCTAGGCAAGTTACGGAATATACCTGTGCAGCTACTAAGCATAGGTATGGTGATCCTACAAGCTGTACTCTTCAACTACAACCTGGCCAAGGTACGTACATGCATGTCAACTTCTGCTAGCATCCTACGATAGCAGTAGGAAGTTTCAAAACCGTCAAACACAGTGAGTCATGAAGACGCCGGTGGGCTATGGTTCACTAACTAGCACAAGTAAATCAGCTTATGTATAGTAGATAGGGTAAACATTGTGTGGTTCGCACCCACTCAAATAGCCTTCCATCTCATTGTAATACAGCTAGTTATCATTATCCCATCATGAACACCTACTAGCCCAGGTATAGCACAGATGCTGTATAACATCGCTGACATATCGGATATGTGTTTTAGAGCCTAGAAGACAATCTGCAGTACTTGTGGTTCATAGGTGATGGAGTAGTCATAGGCTGCTTCATCTTATGTTTCTACTACCGTGAATGGAGGGTGACCCACGTGGCTATCAACCACAAAGATGAAACTCTGTTCCAAAAAGGTACAGAAATGGCACCATTATAAAACAAGCAGCATTTAGATTCAGTTGATAGATGAATCGTTCATCCAGGCCTTCCATTCGCCAGTGTGGCTTGGCTACTCTACGCCGTGCTCGTCGGGGCCAGAGTATCACTGATGTTCAAATGGGATGTTCATAAGGACGAGGAAATCTCCAACCTCAAGATGAACATATGGTACGTGACGATGCGGTTACCTGGCAGGCTGTCATGTTGGAAGAGCCTTACACGGATCGACGCTACCCTTGCGTATTGATTTCACTGCGACACACTCGAAAATCCTAATACTTGTCAAGCGACATTTATTCCGATGGTAGCTTCCGCTGCTATGACTTTGTTAAGCAGCAATGTCCGGTTCCATTTTATTTCAGTTTCATTTCCGTACACTATTTCCGTCTCAATAATTCAGCTTTCAACAGGTTTTGGGCTTTTTTACAGTATAACAGCAATTACGTGCATTTTCTTCACCGTCGGCCATCACCACAATCACGAATCTCTTGCCAGAAGGGCGGCCATCTTACTACTGGTCAAGACATTTACTCTAGATCTGCTGGACACGATAGACGTGCTGGACGTACTCTTTGAGACCGCCGTAAAACATGAGGTAAGTTTAACTAGATCAGCATTGATCCTAGGCCGTGATTAGGTATGAGTCCCCAGACGAAGGCTCAGCTCCCAACACATGTAACACTAATTCATGAATAGCTGAGGTTAGCTCAGAAGTCTTGGTGCTCCCAAATATGGGCCAATCCAGTAATACAACCGTCAGATGCGGGTGGATTGCCCAATGTACTGCATGATCAGTCAAAAAAGCCATCACAAGCATATGGATTGAGCCCACATTGATGGGAAGAAGTGGACTATGGTGTGCAGTTAGTGAAACCATTCTATTACATACTGTGCCTGCTGCACAATCGGGTATAGCCAGTCAGTGAACTCAGACCTGGGTTACTCACAGCTTAGCTCTAGGGTTGTAAGTGCAGGAGGAGTTTTACTGTGTTTATCATTAGCAGTATATTGCTAGATGTGCTGATGAGTGAAGGTGTATTGAATTCATTTAGGCTGAGTTCCCAGTGGTTTTGGAGGACATAGTGTTGGCGGTGTTGACGATAAATCTCATGCGACCCGCCTTTGTGCTATGGAGCTTGTTTATGGATCACTATGCCAGCAAGAAGCTAGCACTGGCAGTTAAGATAAGCAAAGCCATCATGGGTAAGTCACAGCGCAGCAGTGAATAGCCTCAGATCAGACGATTGGTTAATGGATCGTACGTGTGACACACACTGCCTATATATTGAGTTTACTTAGCCATTGTCACACCAATGTTACTGGATGTTGACATTAGTATTAAGCACAAAAACACGTCAAAGAAATTCAGCTGTATTTGATGCTAAGCTGTGGTTTGAGTATGAAAGAGTGGTGATAGGAGAGCTATGCCATGGATGCTTAAAATGAAGACACTGTGCGATGCGGATTGTGAGTGCTGAGAGAATGATAGTACATCCCGGGGCAATTTTTGGAGACAGGACCAGATCAATCATACCGAGTAGACTAATGGGTTGTGGGGCTTCACTTAGAAATGTCAGTCACCTTCAAGGAGTGTATGAAATGATATAAATGCATGGTTTGAGCACGATTAGCTAGCAATTTATTCCCTGACTATCGGTAGATCAGTTCAATGAAAAATATTGCATAGTTGCACAGCTACTGATGTCGTGGCATCCTGTAACCAAGAAAATTGCATTGTGGGATTGTGCGTAGACATTTGGTGGGCGTTATTGGGATATAAGAACATTACTGTCATTAGTGCGAACCAGGACCTCTCTCACGTGATGTTAAACATCTTTCAATGATGTTAAAGCCACATTTACAACGGGCCAATAGCTGCCGCGCCGATATCATCTGCAAGGTGTGATGAGCTCAAGGAAAGCACAGTTCAGCTCCCATTGGTCAATGCCCAGCTTCTATCGCCGATGCATCCGTGAAACCAAATGGGTAGCCGCTCTCATGATGGTATCGGCTATCGGCTCAACGTGAATGGAGTTTAATGCTTTAAATAGCACCACATGCGCTGCAGACTAGATAAGAGTTTTAGCATTCCTAAACCTCAGCTCGCTACGCTGCACACCTCAGGTGCTGCTCAGATGTGTTCATCAAATTCTATTAGCAGCAGCAGCAGCCAAACACATGCCTATTTAGGCACAGTTTGCTGATGTTTACATTTGTGGCAGGTTTATATATATATATTCATTATATTATTATATATCATTTATTATTATTATTATTATTATGTATCTCATACTCTTTATTTATTTTTTTCTCCAAAAACTCAACAACAGGAAACACTTCATTTGTCTTAAACGACATAATAAAGGCACAAACATACATACACGTATCAAGAGAGGACAACTACCGTTGTTATTCTTTATTCTTTCAGAGCTGCTGCTAGTGAACATTCCACTGTTGGCGATTAGGGTTTTCATAGCATTCAGATTTGGGGATTCCATATCAGTTTTCCTGATTAAGAACATCATAGCTATTATGTTCGGACTGATTGAAGTCTACGACTGCTGCTTCGATCGGATGCAAACTGTGGCGATCAGCAATCTGGACGCGGAGACTAATATAGGATTGCCGGATGAGGAGAAAAATATCGACAAGAACGGGAGACGGTTGAGCGCAAAAAACGAGATATCGTTCTGAGAGATCTGGACAGTCATAGACAATTTCACCCCTGCTCAATTATAGTGAGCTCAATAGAATTGGCTGATATTATCAAAAGGTATTGGCAGAAAAGATCCAAAGAAAAATATCTTTTTTTTATATTTTTGAACAAATTGAAGAGTACAGCTGTACTCATTAGCGCACAGCATACTTTATAATTTTCTACCTTTATGCAATTTTCAGTTTCTCACAGCCAGTAGCATAGCAGAGTAACTTAATTACACTTTCCTTCCATTATGAAGCCTGTGAGCTGTGTTCACACAGCTTGAGGATCTAAGTCTAACCAAATATGACTGTATATTGATCATTAGTGGTAGTTATCTTCTCTTGTACGTGCATTCCCATCGTAACAAGCGTTATTGGATATCATGCTAGTTCATTTAAATGATTCGTGTGTTTGACCTTGACCTTGACTAGTTGATTTATACTCAGCATAGCAGCTCTATATCTAGTACTGTTAAGGTGGAAACATTCGCGGTCAAGATATCTGAAGGATAAAAGCATCCATTGGTCTGGCAAGAAAACTCATCTACACACAGACAGCTGAGGTGTTTATGCACAATATGTGAAAAGATGAAGTCATTCCGGCCATGCATTCATGAGCTAGTTGACTTCAGATGATGCAGTATTCCACCGGCAGGCAAGCTCACAGCTGACCTCTAATAAGTGACCGCAAGAGGACTCTTGATGCAAGCATGTGGTGTCAGCCTGAATTCCTGGCTAACTACAGCTTGGCTCGTAATTACTACTAGCCAGTATAGTGTGAGTGTCGATGCATCCACTGTCAACCAACCCAACAGTATTAGCAAGCCTACCAACACTCCCTGAGCTTGGAACCCGGTGATATTGAAAGTGCAGGTCAAAGGTTACTAGTATCTTTCCCCATTGGGTGATATTTCAACAGCAGATCGAAGATCATCCACAAGGATGATTGTGGATGATCTTTGAGGAGATCCCAAAAACCTAGATGAATCGTGGCCACACGGCACCGAAGCCTACGTTGGTTAGCTAACCAAAGCAGGATTTGCCAACCACGATGGGCGGAGCTTAGACATGATCGCTTCGGTTGAACGCCTGGAGCGGCATACCCGGTAAATTCCTGTGAAATCAATTAACTGGGCTGTTATAATTGGTAGCTGGGTTCCAACGGTTCCTACTAGACGGACCTCCACACGTAGTTGTCTGTCACCACAGCAAACTCATCAACGTACCGATGTAGTAGATGGGCAGTAAACAACTAGTAGGAGGCAAACATGGAGCAGTTTTGCCTGAACTAAGATGGAAGTATGAGCATGCTTGCTGATGACTATGAATGATGTAATGCATTGCTATTGTATCAATAAGTTTGTCTCTACTCTTCATATGCTTCTACACTGTGTCCAGCTATGGGTGGGTTGTAAATATCAGCGTGACTTTGATTTAGGTGAAGTATCTCTAGACCTCCTAATCACATCAGAATGTAGCAGTAAATTGCAGTTGTGTCCATATCCCATACATGTCCAAGACTTGCTGCACACATGCTCTACCTCCCCATCAATTCATATGCAATGTTAGCAATGGAGATCGGTCTATCTCACTTTCCATGGCTATACCTACATGTATATCAACTCAGATGGGGTCCTACTAGCTGGTTACACTATTGAGCTGCTCAAAGCAAGTTGACTTGGTGCACTTGGTAATTGTGGTCGTCAGCGCTGCCAGCAGTGCCAGCGCTGGCACTTGCCCGATCTTTCAGCCTTCAATCAAAACTAGCTGGCAGCCGCCTAAAATTTGAACGTGATTAGTCCCAACTATCTTTGACGTTGATTTACTGTAAAATCATGGCGTGTATACAGCCAGAACTTTCACCAGAATCATCCAATCCTTGAGCAGAACAACTGGGCTGAGTTTGAGAGGTCTACGGTGATTTTGATCGGAGCTAGGGCTAGCTAAGTGGTAGCTGAAGGCTAGTCGCTGATCAGTGTTAGCCGGCACCATAATGAGCTTGCTCGCTTCTGATTGGCTTCCTTAATAGTTTTATAGTTGCTCCACGTTTTTGAGTGCATCGGAAAACATTCCGAAGTTCTTCTGACATGTCAGAATTTATGCTGCCGAAGTAAACAATCAGCATCCACCGTTGGATGACATTCCGTTTGATGTCCGATGGCATTCTCAGTCGACATTGGAAATGGAGGACCTTTTTATTGAGCTCGTGAGAGAGAACAAACCTATTTATGACAAGCAGCACAGATCATACAAGGACAGGATGGGTGTAGTAGCCTTACGTTCAATTGTATAAGCATAAAAACTGTTTAGAATAACCAGCAGAGTACAAGTGCGGATTCAGGCTAACGCGACCGACGCTCTGGCCTCAGTCAAAAAGATCTGCCTCAACTACCTTTTTTCAGCTAGTAGTAAATAGATCAAGAAACCACAACTGCACTCATCCCACAGCCAGACAAACCCCAGTCGACATCACTAAACCGCTATGCAGTCGAAAGATGCAAGTTGCCCTTTGGGCAGCTACTATTCCATGATTTGAGCGTCAGTCAAAAAAATTCCTGGATCCACCCCTAGAGTAGCCATCATTACGCTGTCTGGAACCATGGAGAGAGCAAGGAGTAGTTTTCAACACTGAATACATGTGCATAGATGACCTGCAGTCACTATCAAAACAACATGCCATCCGCTAATTTGCTGGAATTAGACTTTGCAACCAGCCTCTTTCACCGCTTCAGTACTGTGTGACGCCTAATGTTTGGAGAGCTAACCTATGACCAGCTGTCAAGATAAACATCGGAAGGTCATCAGACGTTGGCCGTGTGGCCACGTCATTAGTGTTGAGTGCCTTGTTTTGTTTTGCTTTGCTGTAATTGGTCACTGTAGAGCAAGAAGGACTCCATACATTATAATATGGAGGTGGCTTTCCAGCCAAGCATTTCAAACTGTTTGATTTGATGAACAGTGGTTACTAAAAACAGGCTCATTTGAGAACGCCTGTTCCACATGCATTGAAACTTCACCAGTCCATCATATGATAACTATAGATGCAGCTATCACTATATTTTAATATGTCAAAATTTGGCCACTTATATCGTTCAACATTTTCCCAAAATGACCATAATAGCCAGAAAAATATTAGCTTTGGTGGATAGAGTCAAGTTCAAAAACTGGGTAGAAGAATCTCCCCAATGAAAAAACCAGCAGCTATAAAGTCACGAACACGCTTACGATCACCGAAGAGTTTTCAAATAATAATAATTGAGATGACAGCTCCAAAAATTTGTCATGATGTGACAACTCTGATGGAAAATAAGTTGTATTCATCATTCGTAATTTCCTTCGCATATCTATATTTGCTAAATATTTTCCACGCCAAATCTTCAACTGTTACAGTATTCATCACACTTACATTTATTGTGCAGTGATGTGATGACACACTTTAGACCATCTCAACGTCGTTTTCTTGAGAGTTGTAGTCAATGGTGGGTGTGCGGAGAGGAAGGGAGAGAACATAACTCCCAACACGAAGAGTAGTAGCTAGCTAATGACTATGAGTGTGTACAGATGATTATGGGCCGAAGTGATACAAGAGCGTTGTACTCAGTTATGATCATGCCGTGTGTCGGCATTTGTGGAATCGCTGTGATTTGCATTACGTCTGCTGTTTGTGGTTTGATATAGGCAATTTACCATCTGCTGCAGATGAAGTCAAGTCATCAATTTATCTAGGTGTTGGTATTGTCATCGGTATTGGCATTGGCATTGGTATTGGTATTGGTATTGGCATTGGTATTGGCATTGGTATTGGTATTGGTATTTGTATTGTCATTGGTATTGGTGTTGGTATTGTCATTGGTATTGGCATTGACATTGGCATTGGCATTGGGATTAGCATTGGCAGTGGTATTGTCATTGGGATTAGCATTGGCAGTGGTATTGTCATTGGCATTGGCATTGGTATTGTCATAGACATTGTGAGAACTGCATCAATTCACCACTATACTAATTATCTGCAGACACGGGTGTTGCGCTAGGTTCTGCTATTGCGCTGACGTCCGCAAACCGCTGACATAGTGTTAATGTAACTGTAAGGACTGAGACTAACTTCTGCAGCTGTCTATCTGCACTGCACCTAGTAATGCTTCTGGTTTTTATCCCAAAATTCTACCATTCATGAATAAAAGCTGAAATCACTGACTCAATGGCCGATTATGATGAGTAGCATTTACTCACATGAACACAGCTCCGGTGATGGAAGTTCAAGCGCTTCTGGCTGGACTCCTCAGAGGTCTGGTGTCAGGTGGAGAGAGAGATAACAAGTGTAGGCCGATGAGAGTTGAAGGGCAGGCTGTGCCCGATTAACATTGCTGGATGGTGCTGAAGGTGTCACTGATAAAAATATAGAAAAATATATAAAAAATGAAATAAAAAGAGAAAAAATAAAGAAGGTTAGCATTGACATGAATCATATGCGGAGGAAGGGAGAGGGAGGGAAAGCAGTGGGGAGAGAGAGGTGAGGGAAGAGAGGAGGGGATTAGAGAGATGGATAAAGGTAGGGAGAGGGAGGGAGATCGGAAGAGCGTCGTGTAAGAGAAGAGGGTAGTAAACAGATGGAGAAAAATAGTTAAAAAAAAGAAGATGGG
>ERZ1740065.1835-NODE-1835-length-13000-cov-11.251835_pt1 | contig 13000 bp, 5 predicted proteins | sample MGYA00581738_ERZ1740065 | MGnify/ENA primary metagenome ERZ1740065 (study PRJEB43018, sample SAMN04849749) | marine metagenome | isolation source: floating plastic debris | place: Pacific Ocean | collected 2008-09-01 | study: EMG produced TPA metagenomics... | reverse complement strand
ATTTTTTTTTTTTTTTTTATTTTTTTATTTTTTTATTTTTTGTTTTATTTTTTTTTTTTTTTTTTTAGAGTGTTTGAGTGTGAGAGTGAGAGAGTGAGAGTGAGAGGGAGATAGGGAGAGAGAAAAGTGACTGCTGGTGATGCTTAAAGTTGCTTGAAGTATACCTGAAGTCTTGGCTTTGTATCAATTTCACTGGATTGGTGGGAGGCCAATGAATAATTTGAAAATATTCAGGTTTGATTTGGAATAAAAACTTTCCAGAGGAAGTTTAAAATCCAATCATATCAGGTTGATCAGTAAGGCAGTCACTAACTGTGTGCTATGATTTACCTGCACAGGTGAGCGTAGATATGTTGAATGAATATATTGAGTCAGATAGAACGAAGTTTCTGTAAATGCCGACTACATTGAATGTGTAGCTGGTGTTGTGTGAAAGACCAGTAACTGTGATTTCGTTTTCACCACCAGTGCCGGTGTGAGCGAATTCTTGCGAGTAGGAATGATCGGTGAGATACACCCTGTATCTGTTAGAAAGAATAAGAAGAGCAGTTGGATCAGGAGAATTCTGTGGAGTGCCTTAACATCTCATAAAACAACCAATGCAAAAATGCAACTATAATCCCTTCAACGCCGGCACACATCCGGATCCTCGTCTTACAAAGTCTCATAAGTCAGATGAAAGCAAAAGTAGCGTCTTTTGTCATTATCCGGTCAATATTTGTGCAATAAGCATGTTAGCAGGAGTAGCATCAAATCAATAGCCAAAACATTAACCATCTGCCTTGAATTAAAATTTAGGTTCTTTACATCCTTCTGTTTGTCCACACACACTTCCGCTCATGCTTCAGGCATATTAATGGAAGAATGAAAAAAGAGGCTGCTTTTCCTTCCCTCTAATTTATGACCTTTTGTGATAAACACCTGCGCATATGTGCGCACATCTTGCATCTGCACGCATCCTCACTCATGTGCCACATGCATGCATGTTAATGTGGGGAGGTTGGAAAAGCCAAAATTTTTAACACACAATATTGTCACATGATAGTGAGATTGAAGCACCACATTGCAGTGCTGAGCCTGGTACTGAGGCTATCCATAAGTAGTGCTAGAATCATCACTACCTAAACAGCTTTGGTTTCAGCAGCGCTTACAACCTGTACTTATATCTAGACTTGCCTCTCAGCGTATCTAACAGCCTATCTAACAACAGCGTGGCCGTAGTGAATCCTCAACAAACTGGAGTCAAAGAGACACGCAGTTACCGGTCTAACCTTATCCAGTCTCAGTTCCCTCATTAGATGAACCCATTAGAATTCACACCTCCTGCTCCTAGATCTCACTGTTATATATGACTCTTGTAAGACTGTTGTAATTTTCCTTGTTTACAGCTACACAATTATCCTGTCGGCAGTGGTACTGGACACAACCTAACTATCATGATACCAATATTGGGGCCCACTTTGTAGTATCGAGTACAGTCGTTACATTCGTAAGTAGTTTTTACAGGTCAGAAGTGAAATGAACAGTACCTAGAAACAATTCTAATAATCTTTCACTCCTTTGCAGACCTGAAGCCTTGTATAGGACTGTACATAACAATTCATAATTGACCTTAAAGCATCCTTTGGTCTAACGTCTCAGTTTTATAGTAAGTGGAATATTAGACATTCTTTCGAGCGCATTTCAGGTCAAGTAGAATTTTTTGTGATCCCAGGAGTCACCCAGAGGTCTTAATGAACCATTCGAAATTGCTCATTTCCTTTAGGCATGATAGTTCACTGATGATTATTTTGAGGCAAATTTTTCCCTCAATATATATGAATATACCTGTCCGAATGCTTCCATGATAAGCTTTGATCTACTTACGAAGATGGCGGTAAGTTTCCTCCCATTTCGTTCGACCATTCAGAAAGGCTAATTGTAAGTTGAGTATAAGTTCGTATCAGTTCACGAGGGGATAAATCACCGAGAGTTGGTAGTTCCGATCTCACTGAAGGCAAAAACATCATCAATTCGTAACATAAAAACACATTCCATGACAATGGAAGTGGCAAAACAGCGAAGTGGCACAATCAATGGTCTCTGCTCAACTACTTCACACCGATATTTATGACAAATGTTGCACACAGACTGTAGGCTGGACAACGCTAGCTGTATTTCCATCTGTCAGTCACGGACAACAGTCTGATGTATACAACAGCAGTGTCCACACTAGACACTACTTGACGCTTATTGATTGCCTTCTTAGAACCAGCCTAACAAAGAGGGTAAACAACCCGACCATTGGATCTGTTATGCAGAAACAATTCTTAAATTGATTCTTAAGTTGGTCGGCCCGCCTATGGACTTATAGGCCCCCCTCAGGGCCATATAAGGAGATTCTTAGAGGTGCCTAGGGCATTTTTAGCGGTCATAAGGGGGCTTATGCATTCTTGGATTCTATTCCTTGGGCAATCCTCTGTTAGTAGTACCTGTGATCGCATAGGCAACAGATGGGCATTAATTTTAAGAACTTGTTCCTACCTTTTCTAAGGCCACTAAACACTAATTTTTGTATGTTCGGCATACACTCATTAGTGCTGTTCAGTGGCGCAATAATGAGGCTAATAGGGATGAATAAATTCTGCTCTTTCATAATCTGAAATCAGATTTCAAAACGCATGCCTATATCCTGAGTTATAGGCGAACTAGAGACCTATGGCTAATCAAAGGTATAATGTGAGTTGTCTTCACAAAACACGATTTTCTAATGATAGTGGGAGATTTAAAATAATTTACTGAATCCAAATCTGAAATCAGATTTCAAAACAAATGTATAGGCTCTGAGATCTACCTAAGCTAAGTTATATCGGTCAAGAAAAAAGCGGTTGTGAATGTCTTCCAGATGATTACGTTTTTTCTTGACCAATGTAACTTAACTTATGTAAATCTATGCGGGCCTTAGGCGGTCCTGAGGTGGGTCTATAAGTTCAGACGCGGGCCGATCGATCTAGGAATCATTACTACGGAAACACATAGGGCCAGTTCAGGTACAGCTGCAGTTCGATGCCTGCTAGTAGATATGCGTCGGAGTATCTGAGTGGCTTCTCACAAATCTTAAACAATGTTCTGTAGAAAATCTTCAAAAATCTGGTTAGGTGAAGCTACAGCCCACATCTAGCAACAACAACCTGTTCTTTTCTGGCTCTGATGACATGCAGCTGTGGGAATTGGGCACAGTTAGCACTTTAAGCAACTGGGTAAACTATAAAAGTATCAGAGCGGTCAATCAGCATCGCTCTTACTATTAATGGCCGTCGGCTTAGCATGCTCAGTCGCTAAGCGAGTTTGTGACCTTGTGACATGTCCAGTTCGAAAACATTCTGACCTGTATATTTTAATAACTAATCTGTGACAAAAAGGTGAGACAAGCAGACCAATCTCAAAAAATATTTGAGTGAATCATTTCTCAGTTTGCTCGCATCACAGGAGTACGCAATAGCCAATGGAAATTCACGTCATTCTATTCATTGCTTTCGACAAATGGCTATCGACTTGAATCTCATTGTTGAACAAGCTAATGAGCAGCTAACACCAACTACTTGTGCTTATTCTTCAGCTACCACAACTAATAAACTTGCTTTTTTTCATCGCTCTGAATTTATTTTTAGGGTGTGCTAACTGGGATAAATATGTTGTGCTGATATTCTCGAGAGCCTTTACTTACGAGAACAATTGCTACTACTACTACTATGTATTGCAATAGATACCTTACACTGCCCTAACGCTTCCCAAAGTGATGCATAGGGATCAAAATAATCGTGAGGACTGGTCATAATACATTACAACCAGTGCGATTTAAATTTTCCGGTGTAATTCTAATGAATTTCGAGTACAAACTCAGCTCTCATATTTAGTGTCATCTGAATTTTGCAGTTGACATGGAATATTGTCTAGATTGAAGCAGATTACCTCATGCATGTGAGGTGTAGTTAGAAATAGGCTAAGTAGACAAGCTCATTAATTCCGTCAATGACTTATTAGTAGCACAGCTAGTCATGAGTTGCAGTAGTAGAGACACATGTACTTTCTTTGCTTTCTTTCGAGAATCCGCTCATCGCTTTGTCTTTTGTCACTGTTACGTCACATCCCGAAATGGGTGGGGAATAAAATAACCCTCACCCTCGGAAATACAAGTATTTTTATTTGATTTGCAACGGCCATTTTTGCTACCTCTGGAAAGAGTCTTGCTTGACTGAAAATATGTCTGATCATGTCGCATGGTCCCGAACTCGTTTAATAATGAGTAGAAATAGATGAATATATGCTCTTCTTTTATAGCCTGAAATCAGATGTGAAAGCAGATGTGTAGATCCTGAGATGGAGGCAAAAAAACATCTGATGAGAGTTCTCTTCTCAAAAATATATTTTTGATGATGGAGCTTTCTACTAGTGTCAGAAGAAGTGAAATCGTTTATTGAATCACAATCTGAAATCAGGTCCCAAAACGGACATCTACGTCCCGGGATTTAGGCAAGTTAACTTCTAACAGTCAAGAAAACATTCATCATATTGCAAGGGCGATTATCTTGACTGATATAACCTACCAGTTTACAGGCTGGTGAACTGACCGAGGAATCATTACTACCATTACACAAATTAATCTCGATTTAATCTCACTTTTACGCCAGTTATAACTGCACTTAGCTATGTCCGTTCAATGAGTACTTGTAAGGGTAATCAGCATATTTTTAGGGGTTGGTTGCACCTTCTGTGGAAGAATTCTAAATGTCACACAGAGTTCTGGCATTGTGAACAATCCACATCCCTATCTGATCTCCCGTCATTCTGATACTTACACTTTGTTATTCTGTCTTTTGAGTCCGTTATTTGTTTCTTCACATTTTTTGAACAACACAGGACGTTAGGTTGAGAGCTGGTATTCGATACTGTCTGCTACTTTGCTAACAACAGTCGGAGATTGACAGAACTCATCACAATACTTACATATTCCAAAGACGAAGACTTCTCTGATTTTCAATCCATTAGGGCCAGAACTGTAGACAGCCACGTATCGAACCTTTCTGTCTACATTGTAAATCCACTCTCTCCAGCAGTTGCAGTGTTCCTCTCTGTACCAGATGCTCTCCCAACTGGCGGATTGTAATGAAGGATCGACTTCTCTTGTCAGGGTCACGAGTATACTGGCTTGTGTTATCCGGTTTATTTCTGAAGGAAGCAATGAACAGAATTTAGTGCGGCTGTCTGTGTTGATACGCATAACGGAAGTTTGTATGCCAGTGCTAATTGGGAAAGAAGAAAAGGAAGTTTTCGGAAAGCGGTGAATTTTTGGCTACAAAATAAGTATCCTGCGTTTTATCAATGCTGAAAAATGTCGCTGCTTTTTTTCCTCGGTGAAAACACCCCATGTTTCATTTCATTATTTCAAACATATTTCCGCATGAAATCTTCAGGTTTTTTCATATATAGGGTATCACAAGAGGGAAAATTCAGTAGTGACATGATTTTAATTTTTAAGTTGAAAATATGATGAAAACAATACGGAGACTGCTCTTCACTAAAACTCAGAATGCTTAAAACTCTCAACACAGTTTGTAGCTGCAGCTGAAGGATGAACAGCTCTAGTGTTAACGGGCCTCACTATAGTAGTTATCCCCAATAGATGTGTGTAAGAATATCTGAACTGCTCAAAATCCTCTAGAATGTCCTGCATAACAGCTCTCAAAATCCGACCGGGTCGAGCTGCAAACCAACTCTAGTATTATAGCATAAAGTTGCTGCTACGCTTAAAATAAAACACATACCTCCTAAATTCGCATCCAGCACCTAAAATGTAACCGAAATATACCACCTAAGATGGAAACCACTGCCTAAAACAAAAATCACCATCTAAAATCAAACTTGTGCTGCCTAAAGTGGTACAGAGACAGGCTGTAGTGAAAGAATCTGCGGGTTAGCTGAAATGAAAGAGAATAGATCCTATGCGCAATCCAGCCACATTTTCTGCCTACCGTGAAAGCCTCGCTATGCCTAATATAAAGTTCACCTGCTTAAAAGCCCAGTCACACACTCGTATAATTTGCACGAATCGTGCAAAAATTTCATGGAATCGTACACGTTGGGAGTGCTTATCTCAAAGTATCCGAGCAACGCAAGTAGCGTAGTCACATGTGCTTTCTTTCGAGAATCCATGCATTGCTTTGTCTTCTGTCACTGTTACATCACATCCCGAAGTGAGCAGGAGATAAAATAAGCCGCACCCTCAGAAATACAAATATTTTTATTAGATCTGCGACGCCCATTTTTGCTACCTTTGGAAAGAGTCTTGCCTGACTGAAAATAGTTTTGGACACGTCGTAAGGTCGCGAACTCGCTTACTAGCCCTCTGCTCCCACTCATATAGCCCTAACTCCAGTTATGTTTAGCGGGTCGTAATGAAACCCCTCCCATCTTGTATTTCAACAGAATTGACAAATGATGATGCAGCTCTGACCAATGAGAATAGGTGAAAATGAAGGAAACCTATAAGTCACCCCTACTAGCAACTTGGAAAAATTCAAATCTTAGCGCTCGGCTCGCATGCTTGTTTGTCTATCACCAGCTGGCAGCCAGTCAACAGCGCAGTTTGACAGAAACTTCAACTCTACTGCTGTGCTTTATAGAGCTGCCTGTTTGACATTGCTGTAGCTTAACCTGCTGCTGGCAGTAGATTGATCAGTAGATAGATGCACAGAACACTCTTATTTATTACAATTATGCTCATTTCACGCAATCTAACTATGGTAGATCAACATTGACGAATCATGTCCATTACCCTTATATAGCTAGGTTATCCCTCATTGTCCCAGAATGGGTACATGGGCAGTAAGTCCATGAATGAGGCTGAACAAAGTCATCATACGTTACATCATGCCTGGATGTAGCATATGTATAGAGTGTTTGGGACTCAGTTCATCACTGTAAATCACCGAAAGCCTGACGGAAACGCGATTCCCTAAGAACTCTACTGACCCATTGGCAACCGACGGCAGATAATGGTGGCTCAGTCTCCCGGACAACTCTAGATGAGCAGCCTGTCATTCTAGGTCATCCTACTGACAGCAAAACAAAGGAGGGTGACTAGCTGAGAAGTTGAGACAGTAGGCCCAATAGGACGCCAGCTAACTGGGGCTAATTGATTTCACAGGAATCGCCACCCGGTTGAGTACACTGGCCTTTAAGCTCCGCCCAAAGGTTTGATGCCCAGCTGAGTCATTGGTAAGAGTTTGAAAACGCTTCGCAAATGCAACCTCTAGTCCCAGCATAGGCACTAGCATGGGCGCTAGCATGGACACTAGCATGGGCACTAGCATGTCATCAAACGTATGATCCGTTATACAACATAGGAATATATTTTACGCGTCAGCAATCTAGTGAACCAGCGGTATTTGGCTTTCCCTTTGCAAACGCACATTATTAGTTAGGCGGTGAGTAGGCAAATGTTTGATTTTAGCAGGGAAACTTCATATCAGGCATAGCGAGGCTTTCACAGTATGCGGCAAAGGAGGCTGGATTGCACATGTGATTTCCTCACTTTCATATCAGGTAACCTGGAGTTTCGCTTTGCAACCATCTATCTTTGTACCATTTTAGGTAGTGCAAGTTTGATCTTAAGTGGTGATTTCTATCTTAAGCCCGGTTCACACGGACGTGAAAACAGCAACGAACAAACGAATGAGGTGGATAAGTAGACAAATGAACGAATGAACATATAGCTGGCCACACACCCGTTTGTTCGTAAACTTTAGCCAATCATTGACAAGCCTTGCATGACACGCGGTTGACTAGTGCGCTGCGGTTGAATGCATCCAATCAGATCACAGTATGAGGAGCGTTCGTCGACGTCTGTCCACAGACGGTCAACAGGCCAAGCGTCTAACGAACGGCTCAATGAACGCATTTACGAATGGAATGCCGAAGTATTTGGCATTCATTCGTTCGTTGCTGTTTTCACGTCCGTGTGAACCGAGCTTTAGATAGAAATCACCACTTAATATCAAACTTGCACTACCTAAAATGGTACAAAGATAGATGGTTGCAAAGCAAAACTGCAAAACCGGGCTTTAGATGGCTTATTTCAGTTTCATTTTAAGTGTAGCACCTTTATGCCACTGTGCTCTAAAGACAATAACTGGTCAGCATGAGTTTAATTCTGGCTCTGATGACTTGTAACTGTGGGCAATAGGTGCACAAGGCAATTAATGGTGTGAGCCTGTTGGGAAGATGACCAAAATGTAAACAAAAAGTAACCTTGAGTAGGATGGAGTAGTATCGCTTGACACCTGCGCCAATCGCAAAGCTTGTCACTGTTATGCGAGTATTTGGGGAGCCAGTAAACTTCTGGACGGAATATTCTGGTTTTCTTAAGCATAGCAAGTATAGTATTACATCATTTGAGAGCGTAATATAGGTAGAATTGATAGTAATTAGAGAGAAGCCAATTCATCAAGCCTTTAATAGTCAGAATAAAGCCTGCTCTGATATAATAAGAATAATAGTAGCTGGATAGGTTGGATGAGCCAAACTGAGGGAAATAATGGGGATTATTTGTGAAATAAATGGCAGAATGATATGACCACAAGTTTCTCAAGGATCCATATTGGATGCGGCTGCACTAAATATTGCGAAATTGTGTTAGTTGGTGTCCTATACATTGGGCTGGTTTGCTACACATTGAACTGGTTTGCTATAAATTGGACTGGTTTGAACTGTTGGCTGCGGAAGAACTAGATATTGCTGAGCATCACGATGTTACAACAGCCGCATTATGGAAAAGTTGGTACCTAGCGGATGGGAACAGCTTGCCTCCTTCACATTTTTTTCTAAAGTTTAATCACAGCTTTATTATATAGGGCAATTTGAGTGGTCAGGTTTGACCCTGACCTCAATGCTCACCTTCAGCAGGATCCGGAAGGTGAATATCTATAGCGTCAATCATGTAGTCATCTCCAAGGTCTACATACCACCACTGTGGATAGGAGTTACGAACAGTCTTGGCAGAAGTCTCTTCATCTCCATCAACAGCATATTGTCCAAATGAGCTTGCACGCACAGACCTCTGTGTGGCCATCTTACCAACCGCCACATTTGGGTAACCATTGAACTCTGAAAGTCAGTTACACGATCAGGCAAATAAAATGAATCCATACAACTTTTTCGGGTACAATGATGTAATATGTAGGCTATGCTTACCTCTACCCTCGGCAGCAGGAAGCAAGAGTAGGAGGCACGCGCAGTAGAAGGCAAATGTCAATTTCATGACAGCCTACAAAGATAATTATTGAAGTGAAAGCAAAAGTTCCTTTTGGAGGGAGCTGCATTGCATCACTGAATACAGTTAGTAATGCAAAATTTGTAATGAATAATGACAAATACAACAAAGTTCCCATCGGAGTTTTTTCATCTTGACAACTTTTTGGAGTTGTCATCTCATAGTTTATAAAAAACTCCCTGATGATCTTAGGCACGTTCGCAACTTCATAGATGCTGATTTCTTTTTGTTGGAGAGGTATTTCTGTTCTATTTTTTGGATGAACCCCATCCACAAACGCTAACATTTCTTCTCGCTATAACGCTCGTTTGGGGAAACGTCAAATGTTTCTACCGCTAATCATTCCACTTTTACAGTATCTGCTTGGTAATGATTATTCGGTCACCCCGTCTTTGCACTTATATACCCACCTCAGGGCCGCCTAAGGTGATTCTTAGAAATACCAAGCGACGTGTAAGCAATCTTAGATGGAATTATGTGTTCTATGTGTCCTATTCCTCAGGAAATCCTGTGTTGTGTTCAGCATGCCCATGACTGTGTAGGAAACAGATAGGATTTAATTCTACAAATTTGTTTGTTCCTTCTCTAAGCCCGCTATATGCTGAGTCTTGTATTTTTGGCAGACACTCATTGACATCCCGCGTTGTTAATTGGAATCCGAAATGGCTATATGGGTCAGCAGTTACACTGTCAAAAGTACAGAGCTTCGATTTGTCAAAATACACACGTGCTTGTTATATACCTGATTGTATAATGCATTGGTAGCATTTCAAATTAACATCACAGACACATTTTTTTTCCATTGACAACAGAACAAATCTAGTTTGTGATATGAGATTCGGGATTTTTTGGTGCAATGCAGTCATCTGAAATGCACGAAAAACTTCTGCTCTCTATTGCTTTGAAATCAGACTTCGAAACAGCTATCTAGATCCCGAGATATAGGTTAACAAGTCTGTAGTGGGAGTCGTCTTTTCAAAAATGGGCTTTTTATGATGGAGCTCTTTACTGATATTCGAAGATGTGATATATTTTGATGAATCTAAATCTGATGTAAAATTTCAAAATTAACATACCTTTCCTGAGACATATGTAAGTTGAGTTAGAGTGGTCTGCAAAAATTTATCGGATGGTATCAGTTTTTAACTTCCTCTCAATGGTACTTTCAATAACTCTTAACACTTTGTTACATCGTCCAAACTGCATATCAAAATTCCAGCAGAGGCTCCTCTAGCCTGTCTGAAAGAATTAAATCTGGAAAATATGCAAGTGTTGCTCTCGCTTACCCGAACCACAGGGTCTTTTGTCTGCACGAAATATGCCACATTCATCAACATATGTGTCTAAAAGTTTTGAAAGATCATCACCTTACGCATAGCACTAAGGTTCACCTTGTGTTATCACTTAACGAAGTCCTTAACTAAGATTTAAGCAGTAGCAGATTGTCTTTGATCAGCGCTAGGGGGCTATTCAAATAAAGTTTGTGATCCCTGTTTCCGTTTGTTATGTCCCTACGCTCAGATAGCAGAGATTTCTATTCAAAGGAATGTCATTTGTTGAAGTCTCGGTCGTTAATAGCTAAAAAAGTTGGGAGCTAAATAGCTGTCATCTGAAAATTCTCTTTGTTATCAATGATCTTTGGCAGATTCTTACCTCCTCCAGCCAAGATCATTCATGAAAACTAGATGAGAATCCAATGAGAAGACAACTCCCTGAACCAATTTTGTCATTCAAATTCAGTGTGTGCGTTGATGAACTGAGGCATCTAGAGTTCAACCAGTTTTTATTGCTTAGTTGACAACGTTCGTCTAGATGAGCAGAGAAGTTGTTGTCTCAAGTGCGTGTAGATTGATTCCTATCATTTATTGGAAGTCAGACAAGCATAGTTGTGTAGAGAAATTAGAAAAAAAAAAGATAGAGTAATATCAAGCAGATAGCAGTTTGTTAAGATAGAGTCACAGGCTGAGTAATCTTCACCAGCCTATTGCGCAAGCCCAGATCTTCCTGAAAATATGTATGGCATAATTAATCCACAAACATTGCCTCTTCCCTCACCATTTCCGCAGTCCCCGACGCATCCGATGATTCTGGACCGATAGACTCCCTTTAGCAGCACAGTTCGTGGCAAAGAGCTACCAGGGTCATGCATTATGTCTTGAAGTTCACTTTGAAGGGGACAGTGCAAGAATCCAGCCCACGGGTGAAGCAGTTTTCCACGTCATTATCAAACTGGTTCAGAGGAAGTATAACTTCATGGAGATTACTCTTCTGAAAAAAAGGGCTTGCATTCTCAGGTCATCGGCGCTTTGGGGTCTCAACGTGTTTCTCGATGATGATGGCGTCGTAAGGGTTGGAGGTCATCTTAGAACTTCTCACCTGCCAAACAATGTCAAACATCCATCTCCGAGGCTTACCACTTTTACCTGATGAGGCTTGTACTTGACCGCACATAGCTTCCATTGGGCTGATAGCTGGTGTCCTTCTGTTGTATCTGCTTCCAGCTCTACAGTCTCTTTTTGTTCTTCGGTTATGTAATCAACTGAACTGAGATTCGCTAAATGCTGACAGTGGACAAGTGTTTTATTCCGCGGTTCTTACCTTCATTTAACACATCAAGACGCATAACATTAGGAAAATCTTCAACCAGCGTCTACCTTAAGCCTTGGATGGTAAGGCTGCCTGACATTGGAAACAGCCGCTTCCTCGCAACGTATCATATGCCACTGTTATGCACAAAGATGCTGTTGCCGACAGAGTGACCTACGTTATGAAAAAATTAGTATGGCAAAATTTACGCCTCCCACGGCAGTGATAAGCGTAATTGATCTGACCATACTTACTATGAAAGGTGTCATGTTGTGAAGTTTTTTTTACATAATACCTGTATGCGCAGCGCATATGAGTTGTCGGTGTTTTTGGTCAAATGAGGTTTATTAACGACAAACAGCTTTGAAAACACACGTTTGACTGTAATCCATAGACTGTGGAACTGTGAATTTACAATGAAAAAACAATACGATTAAGATAACTTGATAAATCATGAAAAGAAAAACCCCTTGAAGCTACAAAAACTCAACACGACGTAAGAATCAAGGCACGTATCTCGCAATATGATGCAGGAAGGGAATGCCTTTCTAGCTTTTCTTTCACAGCTCGCCTTTATAGCTCCTTAAAAACTCGGAGATAGCATCACAATTGAATAACTTTCTTACTTCTCTGGGTTAATCACACTCTCAATTGATAGCTTTAATCGCTTTGCGTGAGAAATAGCCAAAGTCTGGGTGGACTTTTAGCTGTGCGATTTACAATGAACGGTAGTAGGCACCCCTCTCTGATTGAATTACTCACTGCTAGCACACAACTGAGCTCATGACTGCCAACTGACAACCACCGGTTATGTTTCCAATATGATAATCGTACATTTAACACTTTACTACATAACAAAATAATATTTTAGATTTTAATGTAGCCCTTATTATTCAAAGCCAGAGAAGACTTTGAAGAGACTACGGGTCTGTTGCACAGTAACTAGTGAAAAGAAACTACAGCGGGGCTGGCTCCTTCAATTTATTGTGTGTCAGAGGCAACACTACGGGCAATGTACTAAGGCTGCTCACTGAGAGGTCACTGAGAGGTCACTGAGAGGTCACTGAGAGGTCACTGAGAGGTCAGTAAACAAACTGAGTTACA
>ERZ1740065.1834-NODE-1834-length-13001-cov-11.031516_pt1 | contig 13001 bp, 7 predicted proteins | sample MGYA00581738_ERZ1740065 | MGnify/ENA primary metagenome ERZ1740065 (study PRJEB43018, sample SAMN04849749) | marine metagenome | isolation source: floating plastic debris | place: Pacific Ocean | collected 2008-09-01 | study: EMG produced TPA metagenomics... | reverse complement strand
CCCCTCCTTCCTCCATTTATCTTGCTCTCCATCCGTCATATCGGTTTCTCACTGCGTCTGTAGATTCAGTTCCAGTAAGTCACCACCACGTGGAAACAAGTGTAGGAAAGCGCAATCTGTCGCTGCATCTGCCATCGCCAACCTGCGTGCCTGTAACGAGGAACTGAGGAACTGTGTGACAGAGATGAAAGACGACATGGACACATTAAAAACCGCTCTCCACAAGAGTAAGAAGTCAAAGGTATGATAACTCCAAAACAATATATGAATCATTATTGGCTGGCAATGAATGGTGTAATCATGACAGTAGAGATTTTACATGATGGCTTTGCTCTCTGATCTTACTGGGTACATTTCCTCCCTATATGAGTAACAATAGCATAATCATAATGATAGTGATGCAATATTAGAGCAAATTAACTAACAGATCAATGGTTTATACAACATTGATATACATGTATATAGATATTAATGAATATGAGGGTAGAAGAGTGCTGAGTCTTATTGTACATTGTAATACTTTAGTGAACAGCCTCTTGTGTCCCGCCACACGTCACATGTCATATGTCACATGTCACATTCAGTTTCCTCATCTCGTCTTCCATCCAGGAGGCGGAGCTTGAAATGTTGAGGAAGAAGTTGAATCGTGACAAGAGTCATGATTTAGATGAACTCAAGAACAGATTGACTCAAGTAAATAACTTATCCACTCTCTTGATTCTGCCATCTACTCATAGTATTCCATATTGCCCGTCCTCCATTTCATCATCACTGTGCTGAGACTCCCCATGCTCGTTAACAGATTGTTTGCACTCAAAGGTCTGTCCTTGACCTTCTTGAGATTAGTCCTAGCAGTCTGGTTGAACCAGACGCCCATAGTACCGACGTTGACTCAGACGACAGTTCAGAATATGTAAGAGAAAATGATTTAGCTATCATTTTTTATGATTTTAAACTTTATTCTTTATTCACCTGAATTCCAGCATTTGCCTTCATAGCGCACTTGTGTGTACGAAGCTTACCACCCGCATTCCCACTCGCGTTCCCACTCGCGTTCCCACTCGCGTTCCCACTCCGTTCCCACTCGCATTCCCACTCCCGTTCCCATTCCCGTTCCCATTCCCGCTGTTTTAAAGTGAGGCGAGAGCATAAAAGTGACAACGAGATCTTTTTACAGGTGCCAAACGAGAGTCCTAACATTTCTTCTGATAGCAACTTCCAGTAAGCAGCTAGTTGTGATTGCTGCTTCCCACCCACCACCTCGTTTACTTTGATTCGCTGTGCCGATACACTTGCTCTATGTTTTAATTCTGTTTTGCCTCGATGATTTCTGTATTCTCTCCCACCCACCCACTCATTCTAACTCATTCTAGAAGATTCGTCATAAGATTGACTCGCTAATTGATGCATTTAATTCATGCAATGCCAGGAGCACATGGAGCAGATAGATCATATCTGTATGCTAGTCTCAGACCAGAGCACATACCGACGACTCCTGAACATGAGGGACAGAGAACTTAGGGACGTCCACAAACATATGTCTACATGGAAGGATCAAACGGCTGGCAAAATGGCCGACAAATTCAGTGACGAGCTGCTCAATCAGTTAAAACTGTAATTCAGTTGTGGTGTCAGACTCGAGTTGGGAGTTGTTTGCTCTATCTATCTATCTGCTCTATCCTTTATTCAAACTGGTTTAGTTATGCACTTCCTAGCCAGTGCCCCTACTCCTACTCTCCTGTTGTGTTGTGTGCTGTGATGATTTGTTGTGTATTCTGATCACGATTGCCGTCGTTCAGCTTCAGTCCACTGAACTAGTTTCACACCGTGTGATGTGTAGTGTTTTGTGATTATCTTGCACCGTGTGTCAGATTGCAGTTGGATGGCTATGTTACAGAGTATTTCATTAATTTCAGCTATACTGCTAGACTGGAGAAAAAAATTACTGAAAAATCGCAGAGAAAACATTCAAGACATCCCTCCTCCAAGGTATGAGCTCCCTCTTTCGTTTCATTTGCTCCGGTTGTTTCCATCTACTGTGTGAATGATTGCTCACCACTGTATTCCTTACTCACTGCTTCACTTTAAAATTCAAAGGGCTGCTCCAGTGTTAGATATTGATTATAGAGAAAAAGTTGAGCAGGAGTAGACAACTCTTATTATAGAATTGTTACCACTAGTAGTAGAGGCTCAGCCCACTCCTTCACTGGGATGATCTGTATAATGCAGTTACTCTTGCATGCCGATATCACCTCCAACTATTGCACATCTTTGTCTTGCCTGGCTGTGATCTGATAACTGATTGGTTAGTGATCTGATAGCTGATTGGTTAGTGATCTGATAGCTGATTGGCTAGTGATCTGTATCGCTTTTATTGTCAATAATTATCTTTCCAGATAGTGAAGCAGTGTTTACTAGTATCTGAAGATACCAATCATGCTTTTTAGTACTAACATCACTAACTCATTTACTTCATTTAACCAGAAGAACCGCAGCTTCGATCACTGCGCCGACGAGATGAGTATGGATGACCTAGGAGCGTCGCCCAAACTTCGTCACAGCGTGGAGAGGAGACTGAGACAGCTTCGTTCTGGCAGTCCCTCACGACCTAACCTAACGTCCATGACAACCGAATCTGATCTCATGGTATGACAACTACGATACTGATCACTGACAGCTCTGGAAGCTGACTAATCTACAGCTGTAATGGTTTATGGTAGGAGGTACACGAGCACACTGCATCTGCACTGGAGCAGAGAGTCAAACTGGCGGAGCTGAAGGCGCAGCTCGCTGAGGATAGAGCTTGCCGCAATCAGACGCTCCTCAACCAGAAACTTCAGGAGGTAAATCAGCTGCAGAATGCTCTCAACAGCCAATCAAAGGTATTCAAATGACCTTCACTTCTGACCCCTTGTGTTCTCCATAGTCTACCTAATTCGCATACTTTACCAGGATATCATATCACTGGAAAGATCGTTTGAGGAACTGAAGTGTGCCGCCTACTCTCCGAGCTAGGCACGCCTGTTGATGTCATATCCTATTTCTATCGCCTTCCGTCCCACGTTTAAGTCCTATCTTTACCTGACTGTAGTTGCAGATTTTTTTATTCTATCTCGCTTGATCTTAGAACCAATGATGTATGCTGATATATGGTGAATTTGATCTTAGACTGAGCTCTCATGAATCATATATCATTTACTGGGGTTGTATCGCTCAATTCTGTTCAACTCTCAGTCTATGGCTAGAGAGATTTATTCTTTTCATGCAATATGGCTGCAGTAGAGAGAAGTAGCCGCTAATTTAATATTTATGTTTGTAAAATAAAATCTCCTACCTCTATAGCCATCGTACCCTTCGTGTCATCGTACCCCTTCTGTCATCGTACCCCTCATGTCATCGTACCTCTCGTGTCATTGTACCCCTCGTATCATCGTACCTCTCGTGTCATCATTATCAACCAGAGGCATGACAAAGCAAGGTGCTTACATGATAGATTTTATTGAAAAACTAGAGTATTTTCATGAGCAACTTGGTGACAGACACATCTGATATAGTTACGCCATCGTTACGCCTCATATGACCTGCAGTATCATCCTGATATCGTGGTTCACATTTACACCGTGGAACTTCCACTCCAGACCCGAGAAATCGGCGCACTCAATCTGTTCCTTCTGAGTATCACTTCTAAACTGATCACCTTTCCTGCAACAACAGTTACAGCTGTTACCATGGATACAGCTGCTACTATAGCCCCAAAACAAACCCTGTTGCTATGGCAATACTTACGCAAATATGGGATACAGCAGCCGTTCAGTGAAAGCTGCGATGCCACTGAAGAGTTTCCTTTCTATGATGAGATCAGCGTGTATGCGCAGCATGTCTAGGACTAGCTTCATATGTTCATTGTCTATGGAGTGAATGAGAACGTCTGCTAATGCCTTCTGTAACTCCTGAACACAAGAGCAACTTTGGTTAGGGAATCCTCAGGGCTTCGCTTATCGCATGCATTGTGATAATTGCAGTAATAGAAGAAAAATCAGAGGAATAGAAATATTCTTTCAGATAGTTAATATGAGACAGCTGAGTATTTATGCATTGGCGATCATAGTTAGAGGGGAGTGGTTTAGGAAGATATAGATGGACATTGTAAAAAATGATAGGAAAGAGACGAAGGGGAATATAGGGACTCATATGATAGTGGGATGACAGAGAGGGAGGGAGGGAGGGAGAGAGGGAGAGGGCGATGCATGGACAGCAGAGTATAACAAGCATGCTGAGCTCAAGAAATGAATTATTTCTGATAGCTGGAATACTATGGGGCAACCCAAGAGCTGACTAGAATGAGTTAATTAGATTTCACTGGCTCCATGTGTTAACAGCGCAGTGTTTGTTTAAAAATAATAAAATGCTGTTAGTGATAGGAAGTCACTGCTAAAAATATTGTATTGATTTGGTTATCTAGAACCATAACTCGGCAATGGGATCGCAGCTGAAATAAGTCATACTCGGTCCCACATACTATCGGTAGTGGCGGCACATTGTATAGTACTAGTATCACATATACTGCCATATCATGGGTGGGGGGGGGGATATGGATAGAATACTCAATACAACTGACAGAATACACCAGGTTTTCTGAGGTAGATTGTAGGGGCCTAGATGTACAGAGTCCACAGGTGTGGGCGTGTCTGCAGGTGTCTGCAGGTACTGTGTCACACAACTAGACAGTCACATACTTACAGTAAAGCCAAGCTTGCCAGTCCTGCCATCTTTATGTTTGTTGTAGATCTTGTCATAGAGCATCTGACGGCGTGACGTGACGATACAATATCGACTCAAGTACTCCAGAGGTGTCATAACCTCCAGCAGTCTCATATCCATCGGCAGCTCAAACCGTGACGACTGCTTCGACAGCGCCAGTCTACCATTCATCCACGCCTGCATCTTTAGGGGAGGCCTCTAAAAGAGCACTGAGAGGTAAGTGTTGATAGCTGCTGGGTGACACAGAGTAACAGGTGATTTGTATGCGGCACTACTACATTCACTGCTATCATGAGTCCGTACAAATACAATAAATGTTTGATTGTAAATAACCACACACTGGGTCAGAGAGACTGACAGTTTGCTATCAGCGCTGTCCTCATGCAAATATCACCGATAGGAATGCGCTGACAGCATTCCTCGAGTACATTGTGCACCGGTACATGACGCGAACTAATCATCGGCTCCCAAGTGTCAAGATTCAGAACAGTTCTCAGTGTTTTAAAACGCCCAGAAAAACAACCGATTTCTGTACATGAAACTCACGGATAATTGGAGTCGCGATCTATCCACGTCGGCAGTAGCCATAGCTGACGCATAACAGTGTGTCCCAGAGGGCGAATGAGATACAAACAATTATACTCTGAGAAAGGCAGCGCTGACTAGGATCTACATTGGCTGTCTGAGGCTGCACGCCTGATTGGCTGCGCAGAATTGAGGGTTGAACTTAATAAGTGGAAAATTAGAACCGCTCTGTCGTGTTTGTTTGCAGATTTTATGATTGTTTGCACTCAGATATTGGCAACCAGATTGGCACATAGCAATCAATTTTACATACAATTCTGAATACCTGTAAACTGTAATTCAGCGAAATGATTGATATTTCAAATCGATAACCCATACTACCTGCCATATGCCACATGCCATATGCCACATGCGTTTAATGTACTTGTCTCTACTCTACTCTTTGTAACATGCAACTTCATACATGTAATAGTTGTTGAACCTCTTTGTAGTTGAAATGCGGGCATATTTTTTCTCCATACATCCGTGATTTCGTTTTCCCTAAAAAAGTCTTAGAACGATTTCAATCTATCCAATGCCTAGAAGTCAATGCCAATGTCAATGCCAATGTCAATGCCAATGCCAATGTCAATGCCAATGCCAATGTCAATGCCAATGCCAATATCAATGCCAACGCCAATGCCAATGCCTAGAAGTCAGCCATTCAAGTAAAATATGCTCAATTTCAACATGGAACAAATGACTGACCATCTGGTTTTTACATTCAAAGTAACCAAAACCTTTTTGAAAGGATATCAGCATGCCTTCTAGCTAGTTACTGTGATTCCTCACATATACCACATACCCCACATACCCTACATATATATGCCGTATCTACCGCAATTGTAACAAATTTCTGTTGACTCGAAATGATCAGAGTATAAATGTAGGAAATAGATGGCGCATTCACTGGGCTTTCCCCTTCCCCCTCTCAATCACTATGACACAGAGCTGCTCTCCTGTACAGTCACTAATCAACCAGCAGACGTAGCTATACCAGCACACCTTGATGCCAAGATCATTTTCCAGAGATTCATCGGGTGACATAGGAGTGGGTGTATGGAGGCGTGACTTCATAGCTGAGCTTAGCCATTCCTGTGTGCAGAGGAAATAAATATGAAAGGGTGCTGATAAAAGCAAACACAGACTTGAGTGGCATTAGAGGGAAAGAGAGAGATTGAGAGTGACACCAATAAACACTGAAAGAGCAATAGCAAATAGCAATAACGGATAGCAAACAGAATTAGAAACTATAGCAACTTCTAACTGTAAACAAGTAAGTCCTCTCCTCCACTTGAACTAATAATAAGTACAACGAAATAGAGCGGACAACTCCAAATGTGTACAGAAGGGGGGGTGCATGATGAAACAAGGAGCAATCGCTTAGATACATTCTTTACACAGTAAAGTAAATTATAATTTAGCAAATCTTTTAGATTATGGTCATGTAGGCATAGCTGGTGATGGGTGGTTATGTGACTGGTGGTCATGTGACCTCATGACAATGACTCACAGTAGTGTCAAGTTGAAGCCAATCGTCATCCTTCCCGAGTCCTTTGCTTGGTTTCTTTGACAGTTTCGACTTTTGATCAGCGTCTTCTCGGGGTTCAAGTAGCCTGGGTTCCTGAATCGCTTCCCTGCTGTCTGAGGGCGCGAGCAGCGCAGTCTCGATATCACCAGCAGCAACATCTTCCTCTACTGAAATCTCCTTCCTTACACCAGTCTCTGACCCGGCGGCAACTTCCTTATCTCTTTCTTTCTTCTTTAGAATAGGCCTGTATGCGAAGACAAACAGTGCTAAATGAGATATCAATTGTGTTAGAGGACAACTCCAAATAACAATTAATGCATCAATCGACTACCCGTTATACCGTTTGTTCTTATACACTCAAACGTTTTACTTCGCTCATTTCCCTAAAATGAATAGCTTTATGCTCATAACCTTGTTGGTTTTTCCTTCGTGGGAGTTGCAGTCTTAGCCTTGGGTTGTTTCTTTGCTGAATTTGACATGGTTTTCTTAGGGGACGTGTCTCCTATGGACACCTGCAAGACAGGAAGTGAAAATATCAAGTCAGAGAATAAAAACCATCCAGCGTAACGGACTCCCATGAGAAATGATGGAGGGCAATTCCAACATTCAACAGAAAAGTACAGTTAGCAGCAGTAATCAAACAATGACACAGCAGATACCTCAGGAGTTGTCTTCTTGTCCCCAATCATGAATTCAGACTGGATAGTCAGGTAACATTTCATATGACAACATTTCATTACACAAATAATGATCTAGTCATATGTCCAGCAGTACATTGGGAATCGTCTACTCACTTTTGGAAATTTTCCTTTGGTCACTGTTGGCTTGAAGTCGGACTTAAGACACGATGGTGGTCTCGCACGTTTGATGTCGAATTGCAACGGCAGCGACTTCCTGTTGTCCTCTGCTGGAATCTCAATTGAGCCAGCTGGTTCTTCGTCAGGTAGAGACTGTATGAGGGAACAGCTAGATCACATCTAATAATTGGTTGTATTCAAACAATTGTAGCTTATGTGTATAGCAATGAGACAGGAAAATTCATACAGAATCTATGATGATTCCCTGTAAATAATAGAAAACAAGGACTTATCTTCCTCTAAATCAAGCAGCAAGTAACTCATTGGTACAATGATAGCAAACATGGCAGTTGAACATCCCAGATTTTTATGTGTGAGAGGTAATGAGGAAACAAGAAGAGCAGAACGGTTGACTTGCTATGGTGGAGGAGCAGGACTTTGAGGTTGAGGAGGAGGTGAGACAAGAGAATGCCAAGACGTACCAATGATTGAATGCTGTCGAAAGGTTTGAGGATTCTACTCTTCAGGAAATCGTATGTTTTATTGATACAGGAAGAGGAGCCCGAGGGAGTGAGAAGAGAAGCGTCTTGAAGCGTGTCGCTGGCAAACTGCGAAGAGATTACGCCGTGCCTGACAGTGAGACCGCGTGATCAGGCAAACAAACAGCAGTCTGAGGGACGGCGTGACTGAGTTTATTGATTAACTATCTTCTGCTGATTGATTTTCCTCCGGCCATATCAACAAACTCACTGAATCTCAGACACATAGCAAACGCTGTGAGATGAGACAAGATCTCACGCAGTTATCGCCACTCTTGCAATCTCTTTTTGTGAGAATTAGTTAATATCGCGTGCTGAGTGTAATTCATAATCTGAATCTAGGGAGAAAGTCATCAACCATTAGCAGAAGACTATCTACTGTATACCGCACGAATAATAGCCTATTGTTTACTAAATATTGTGGCATTGTGCTAGAAGGACTATAATTAACTAGGTGTTGTATTTACTAACAAGCTTAGTCATGAGGTTATTGATTGCAATGAAGGACTGCGCCTCCTACCATAGCTTTGTCTTCGCAGGCTTCCTCCTCATCTGCAAGCAAAAAACTGTATCAGACACAGAAAAATAAATCAGTGAGGTATCAATCACCTAAATGGATGATGAAATAGTTGTAGGCTGCATTATATTTCCTTGTCACAAAGCTAACAGCGTTCGTGGTTAGGAAATGGTTATGAGGCTCATCTGGTATAGATATACAACTTAATTGAGACAAGGAAACATCTGATGTGACAAGTTTAACTCACCGCAGGCCTCAAAACTATCAGTGACAAGGCTTCTCTCTTTCTCCTCGTCGGGAGTCTGTAACCGAGAGACGCGTTGGCGTTAAAGGTACGAATGACATTGATGCCTGGACACACGTATCGAGATTATATACTCTCTGATGACTGCTAGATGCCACAAAACTGTATTATGTCGATTATCCTTGATGAAAGGATAGTAAAGTGGTCAATGTCCCACAGCCATGTGTATATTTCCTGTTAGAAGCCAACAGGGAGTACAGGTGCGTATCCTATAGCAACACTTACTTCCTGCGAGATGCAGTATTGGCTGGACAGAGATTGGGGAGGAGGAGACAGTTGGGATTGGTGTATCATAGCAGACGGAGAGAGGAGAGGGATCGATGACTGATGTTCTATGGCGTACTCAGGACTCGCTGGCGACAGGTATTTCGATTGGTATGTGTCGGCAGGTAGAGATTGAAGTGTCATTGAAAGCTGTGGTTGTTGTGTGACAGCGGGCATGATCTGTGGATGTTGATCAAATAAACAGAATTATAAAAATCTGATAGAATCTTGATATGATACACTTTGGTTTCAGAAACATTTGCGCAATTCATGATTTGCAGTGGTCCTTTGCATCTGTCAAAGGATCATTGGAGGAGACAGACAGAAGATGCATGATGAGATGAAATGGAGAGTTACGATTGGCGACTGACTCAAGCACTGAATAAAAACTGCAGCTGTGGATCCAACAGAATCACAGCTGCAAAAAACAAACCAATACATCACACAGCACAAACCAATACATCACACAGCACAAACCAATACATCACACAGCACCAGCCAATACATCATACAATACCAGCCAATACATCATATACCACACCAACCAATACATAATAAGACACCAACCAATACATCACCTAACATCTCCCATGCATTGTGCACCACCACCCATAGCATACAGCACATACCGTTACCAAATATATGTATATCACAGAAAAATGCCAAGTATATTATGCATAGTTAAACACACAACATGCACATTAGGTACATACGAGGCAGTGTGCTTATCCATGACTTACAGCTACCACTTACACATTGTGACATAGTCCTATCTACACTGGTGAGAGGAGCTGAGGATGAATGAATGAAACGATGGAGGATTATTGGCAACGAACCATGTCAAAGTCAGAAGTCGAAGTCGGATGTATAAGAGGTTGAGACTGCTCTGCTGCGTGTAATGACAATACCGTTTCTAGCGTAGGTTCAGTGTTGTTGACGAGTGCATTGAATGGATCGGGAGTAGATATGGCCGAATTAACTTTCCCATAGTCGCCATCAGAAGATTCATAGATGATACTCTCAGAGTTGTCTAACCCTCCATTGTCTGGTCTGTGATTCTCTATAGCACCATCCTCTGGCACATATGAATCTGGTAAATTAGTCTGAGGTAAACTAACTGCAGGTAAACCAACTGCAGGTAAATAATCGTCTGCTGTACTTTCTGGAGCCGTGTCAGCGGAATTTCCAATGATACACTGGGTTACCTGAGGCATACTGTCACTGTTACGCAATGCTATGGACTGAGGAAAGGGATGGGTAGTATCAGCACCGTCTGACTCACTCATGCATTTGGTGGGTGTAAGTGCACATTTTGATTTGACATAACGGTTTCGCCATTTTTTAGTCACATTTTGGAGAACAGATAGCCGATAGAAGGGGTTTTCTTCTGTTTTTTCCTGGTGACTATCATCACTGGCAAAATAGTCGGCCAAAGACAGTCTTTGATTAAATCTCTCACTTTCTCTGACAGTCTTTTTTGGAATACGGATGCTGTCAACAGCATCATTTGCACCAATGGCTGGTGAGTCAGTTTCTAGCCTCTTATCTTTAGCAGTTATGGAGGCGAGAGCCATATCTGCCCATTTGTGTTTAATATCCCAGCCTGAGTCTGGTCGAGGAATAGATGGAAACCGATCACTCTGCAGTGCTATAGTTGGTAGTGAGCCATAGGACTGACGACATTCTCTGTAGCTTCCAACTTCTGGGATAACATGGCCGACGGTCGTAAGCAGTATGTGATCCTGTATCTGATCATACTTGCTATCACTACCTTTTGCTGGATTCATAGCCTTAGCACCCTTGTCATGGCCAAGACATTGGTTCGGGGTGAGATCACGGGCATCAGTCATATCAGAATTACAAGTTTCCATGTCCATTGCAGTAGACGCTAGTGAAATGTAATGTCGGTTGTGGTATCGTGATGCTGAGTGGGTAGTGGATACGATCCGTAAGCCAAAGTCATTTTGAACCACGTTCTGAGGAATGAATATGTTCTTGGTAGCAGCATAACTGCGTCTATAGGGTGTGGGTGGTGAACGGTCAACTTGTTCTGATAATTTATTCACACCACCAGGGGGCGTTGTTGTAGGTTTCACTCTGATCAGAGAACCTTCCATACAGGACAGTGATCTAAATGTCTTGCTTCTTCTGATTTGAATGCTGCTTCTGGCTGCTGTTTCAAGTGCTGAAACCTAATCACATCACATGGATGTGAATACAGGCAAGGTGAAGACAACTCCTAATACGTGTGCGCTAGCCTAATTGAGAGCTGACTGTGATCCATTCAAGCTTACAATTGAGCTTACAAAGAGATCATTGATGCAGTGCGCCTGACAGTTAAATAATCAGAAGATCATAAAATTTGAATTATCGTATTCTGAAGCAGCTAGATTCGTCGCATGTACACGCACATTTATATGTACATGTACGTTGCAGATAGTTTGATTTACTTCATTTGACTCGCCGTCACCTGCATCTTCCTAAATTAGTGATAGTGGGATAGAGAGAGAGGACAGCAGAATGGGAGTGGGGGCAGTGGGGGGATAACTGGGTAGAGATGGAGATGGGGTATGTATGGTATTACAGCTGGGACAGCCGACTGCTCTCCCCCTCCAATAGCTACCATTATGTTTTGTTCCCCAGACTAATGAGAGAATTACTCTTACACTCAAATACTCAATATTATAATCAGCGTTCATATCACAAAGTATGGAAAGCCATAATACCATGCCAGTTAATACTCTAAAGTTCTAGTGAGCCCACTTTTTCACCATACTGTACCCATGTCTCCTTCCTACTGCTGTGTGTAGGGGGAGGGGGGGCGGTTGTAGTATGGAGAGAAAAATCAGACTCATTGGAATTTCACCACGCTGGCTAGCATTTGGCATACCATTTAGGCTTTCCATTACATAGAATTACTGCGATACTTGACACACCCTGTCTTAGCGGCTAATCGTCAGCTCAATATACTCAGGACCTTGGGAAAGTTACATACATTGAATGCTGTACATAGTATCAGTTCTTACGCAGTCAAACCAGCTTTGGTAGTCCATGAAGAGGTCAGAATTGAAGTCCAATATCTTGTCTCCCGTACGCTTGTCATACACAGTGCACGGCTGCACAAAGTTACAAAAGTGTGGAATGTCCCCTCTGATGACCTAGAAAGAAATTGCAGAAACTCCTAAGGCGCAAGAGAAGAGAGCTTTCACGTCGAATGGCGACATTATTTGACATGTGACTCACATTTTTTATTACTGTCTCTTAGATTGACTATTGATCGATAAGTAAATTGCAGTAAAGCAGGCGGTAATTGCGTGATACAGCTGCTGGGTGATTGTATATTGGTGACTGTGTAATTAGTAGCTATGTTTGACTACGCAAGTATAAGCTGCCGCGAGACAAATCACCCCACTGTAGCGTAGCACACTGGCACTTGTCCTACGAGAGGAGAAATGAACAAAGCGCCTATGGAACCAAGCAGACACTTGTACTTACGTAATTCTGCTGCGGCAGTTCTCTGGCCTGTAAACAGAGCAACAGAGAATGATAAGGGCAATACCATAGCAGTAGGAATCGATCAAGTTGATGATTTTATGGTGTAATTAAGTGTACATGTCTATTATTATAATGTAATAGCTATCAGCCCAGTCAACATGTGGCAGTGGAGAAAGAGAGAGAGAGAGAGAGAGAGAGAGAGAGAGAGAGAGAGAGAGAGATATAGAGA
>ERZ1740065.1833-NODE-1833-length-13001-cov-12.256295_pt1 | contig 13001 bp, 9 predicted proteins | sample MGYA00581738_ERZ1740065 | MGnify/ENA primary metagenome ERZ1740065 (study PRJEB43018, sample SAMN04849749) | marine metagenome | isolation source: floating plastic debris | place: Pacific Ocean | collected 2008-09-01 | study: EMG produced TPA metagenomics... | reverse complement strand
ATCTTTGATACGTGACAATCTGTGATATGTGACAATCTTTGATACGTGACAATCTATGAAAATCACGTGAAAAACACTGTTTGTCTTACTCGTCTCCTCCAGTATTTTATAGCTCTCCTCCTTCCTCTCATCGTACACTTTGGTGCCGGCGACTTCTTTCAATAGTTTTAGCCGCTGGGAGTCCGGAGCTGTGGCCATCATGTTGATCTGAATCAAACACCCATAATGCACTGCGAACCAGTCGATTGCTCACATGTGTCGTGACAAAGTACAGCCGCAAGTACAGCCGCAAGTAAAAACTTCTTTCCTGTCACCATGTCTACTATGATCACCTGGATGGACGGGTGTATTGTTTACCTTTCCCTGTTTGACTATGTAGTAAGGGTTACTGCGAGAGAATCCAGCACTCTCCAACAAGTTCATCACATCAGTTCGTCTAGTAACACAAACACACCTTCAGTCCCATTGTATATAAGCAAGCCAAAGAATAAACACAACTTCATAAGGCTTATTATTCACTCACGTGGCTAGCTTGTTGTCCAGAAAATATTGGTCTTTCTTGGCACCGATTATACGCCGTAAGACAACATCTTCTTTATCAATCTAAAAGTAACGAAGAGTTCAAAACCAGAAGATGATTCAATGAATAAGAGGAGCATGTGGAGACAACTAGACTCACTGGCAAGCGATTGTCACTGTTATCAAATATTATATCCACATATGCAGATATAATTCTAGCCCCAGTGCCTTCGTGTAGCAAGCCTTGTCTCTCCTCAGTTCTCAAGTGACTGAATTCGTCAGACAACACAAACTGGATTGCATAGAAGAAATTACTCTTGCCAGATCCATTCCTTCCAACTGAAGTAAATCAACATGTGTGAGTAGCATTTGCGATTCACCTTCAAACCAAAAAGCTCAACAATAACTCACCGACAACATTGTGTCTGGAGCTGAACGGTTCGATGACGGTCTGGTCTCTGTAACTTCTGAATCCCGAGATGATAACCTGTGAATCAGTACAGAAATGCATTCATGTCATGAGGCGAAGAGCCAGAATAGCTAAGAAACAAGCTTCAGTTACACAGCAGTCAAAGTAGAGAGGGAGCAGTGTCTCAAATACTGCTACACGAAACGCTCGTGCACTAGGATTGAGATGGGAGAAAAGACATGTGCAACCCATGAGCGTATAATTACTCTAATCGCAGGTATGCAGTTCATGTATGTGTATGTGGGGAGTGACATGGTCAATCAAAGAATAACGGCTTTTTCCTTTTATGTTTCTACATCCTCAGCTGTGATACATACCTGTTTGATATACATACTCAACGAGGCTGAGATCGGCTTGCTCCCCCAGAGCCGAATCCACAGTTCAAAAATCGTACTCAACACCAGCAAACAGCAGGACACAATTCTCACATTGCAGATAAAATGGCGGTAAACTTCGCGCCCTCTGTATAAATTACGAGTTATCCCTCCACGCAACTACAGTATATCCCTCGACTGCTCGATGGTAAAATGTTACGATGCTGAATGACAATATTTGAAGACTGCATTCCTCTCTTGTCTGGACTATTTTTCTGCTTAGATTTTTTCTGTGGTGTCTAAAGGCTTTGGATCAATTGTCAAGCCATGTTTCGAGATTTCATCTGCTAGGAATATTGATTTCAACAAAGACCTTCCGAAGGTCTTTGATTTCAACAGCGCACCAAGTGAATCGGCCATTTTCTTAGTGGAGCAAGGTTCGTTCCTGATTGGTGGAATGCTGACCCATTATCTCGACCTTGACAACCACCGTTCACCGACCTTCAACCGGTTTGTGTAAGTCGACTCCATTTCATTAAAATAAGCTTTCTGATAGAAAATTGAGTCTTCTCCACCATGGCTCGTGTTCTTGTTGGATGTAAGAGAGTGATTGACTATGCTGTTAAAGTGAGGGTCCGCCCTGATAAAATGGGTGTCGTAAAACAGAATGTGAAGCACAGTCTGAATCCTTTCGACGAGATTGCTGTTGAAGAAGCTGTCAAAATGAAGGAGAAAAAGCTGGTATCTGAGATTGTTGCCATTTCATGTGGTCCTGCACAGTGCCAGGAGACCTTAAGAACTGCTCTAGCAATGGGTGCTGACCGGGCAATTCATGTGGAAATACCCGATAAAGAATATGAATCAGTAACATCTTTGCATGTTTCTAAAATCCTCTCCAAAGTTGCGACAGAGGAGAGTGCTGATCTCGTCATTGTGGGCAAGCAATCGATAGATGATGATAGTGCCCAAACCGCTCAGATGACGGCTGCCCTTTTAGACTGGTCACAAGCTACTTTTGTATCTAATGTCGAAAAAGCTGATGGATCTCTGAACATTACTCGTGAAGTTGATGGTGGTCTAGAGAACATTACTGTCAAACTGCCAGCAGTTCTATCCGCCGACCTACGTCTGAACGAACCGCGATACGCTACACTACCCAACATCATGAAGGCCAAAAAGAAGCCTATGGCGAAGAAGAAAGCATCAGACTATGGTGTGGAGCTGACCCCTAAATTTGATGTTGTAAGTGTCAACGATCCTCCGACAAGAGAAGCTGGCGTGAAAGTCGAAACCGTTGAAGACCTGATCGGAAAACTGAAGGAGTCAGGCCTAACTGGATGATCACTATATGACAATATGACTAAGTCAGTTTATTTCACAGCTGTTCCAACTGCAGCACTTTTGATGTACATTTAAGATATCGACCATTAAAATAGTTTAGTATCACGCACTAAAATGTCTTCTGTTGATGCTGGCAGTGTCCATCCCATTGGTTCAGCGAAGTGCGTTGCAATGTCGATTGAACACCAGAAAATTCGGGATCAAAAAACTACTGAGGTTCGTGCACTGGGATCTGAGCTGAACATACTATTGTCAGGGTCTCGCACCCTCAGGCCCTAGACACTATTCCTTGGGTGTAAGTGAGTGCAACAGTCCCTCATCCTTTTTCATGGAATTATGAAATTGGCTGCAGCTAAGTTACGCGTCGATACATCATACGCAGCAAGGCTCCTCCAATGGGCCATCTACATGTGCCACTGTGTGGCTTCTACAATCAGCAGGTGGTTTACAACGTACTCCGCCACATCAGAGATCATCAACATCGATGATCTCTGGCCACATCTACTCTTGTAACAGGCCGCTAAGCACCAGCTCCTATTGACCCTGCAGTTCATTTCTGCAAAGACCTCTCACACAGCGTTGTAGCACATCACTCAATGAGCATGGCACACACGTGTACACGTACATGCATGGGTGGACCAGAAGACAGCCGATTCTCCTTCAATCGCTGGCCAATGATGAGTCCAACGTAAGAGACTGGTATCAATATCCTATTGAGAGAGCACTAATCGAGTTTTGAGGTGCACGATAGCTCTCCCACGTTGCAGCCGCAGCTGTCAGCCTGAAAGATCTTGACACTTTTGGCCATCAATTACCTCAGTTGCAGCACAAGTATCCGTTTAACTTGATTTGAGTGTGGGATGGTTGAAGCAGCCGCTTGGCACGAAGCTTCACGTTCACGTGGCTTCGCTCAGTCTCAAAAAATGGCTCCACTTCACCGACAATGGCTGTGAGGTAAGAATAGATCTTGAACTTGATTGACATGCAGGGTCTACGTCCCTAAACTTCAGTGGAAAACTGGAGGAACCCTGGCTATCTGATACTGCAGATAGGGCAGTCAGCTGCCTATGCCGAATATTATCAGCATGAGGGCCGGGCCGATAATATTATGTGTACATGCTGTGTACCTCCGTAGCCTTTGACTGACCGATTGGCCCATCGATCGTTGTGGTTAGCAGTGAAAGCCCCTGATGCTGGTGGCGTTGACTGATTTTGACCTATTTATACAGGAATCCAACCGCAGGTCGCGAAGACAGGTCCAGGGTTCAAAAAGAGGAAGTTCACGGTCCATTAGTAGAGGCTCTGGTTGTGATTCAATCTGTGAAGAGTAGGTCGCAGCAGCCCCTAATGACAGCAGCTCACATCCTCGCCCTCATGCCACTGCCAGCTATCAGTTATGGCACCATCCATAATAGCCAGTCATATTAGCAGCTCTTCTTTCTGCTTGATGGATTTTTGTTGCTAGATGTTCATACTGTGGCCAGGTATCATCAGCTTAAGAGATGTTCGTCGCCTGACACAAAGTCTAGTCTATGGATTATACGTATCAAACGCTTAAGCAGACACTCTGTGCCTCTGACAGTATGCGAGATATAATGTACCCTTATATTACATTCCACATCAAACAGCAGCGTGTATAACCCTCAGCGCTTGCGTATTCATATATCATGTTCCACATACTTTTGGCACAGCTGAGCTCTGGGATAGTTGCTAGGCTGCGATGGAACTAAAAGGCTATGATATATATCTAAATGATGAGATGTCGCCATGAATAGTAGATTGGTCTCATTTATCACCTTTATCTTGGTTTGAGTGGCTCAAGTATCATGTCACTGCTTTCACTGAAAGGCGGCCTGGCTAACTACACTGGAGACATTTCTCATAGGACACTCTGGTTGTCCTGTCATCCCACGCCGATCAGCTGCTTTGTGTCTCTATTGCGATGTTAGAAAGGGGCTGTCGGTCTGTCATTCACAGTAAACTTTCATTATTTTATGAGGCTCTGGCAGCTGTAATGACCGAGCTCTTTCATTTGCTCCTCGGGTACACAATCTTCATAGAGCACTCAATAGCATCAAATCTGGCCGACTACAACTACGAGTGGATATCAAAAGCCTCAAGGTGAAACGCTCATTGTCAGGCACATTTTATATCAAACATCAAGATCAATTAGATGTTGGGCAGGCGGGGAGAAATCAGAGACGAGATCAAGATCAGCGTTGACTGACGTCCTGCGTGGTCAGATCAGGTGGATAGATCTCTCTCAGCAAGCATTACACCCGCATCTAGGCATCCCAACCGTCTTGTCACGAGTTGCTGTTCATCGAATGCTGTGGAAAGCAGATAAAGAAAGGATTCTCATGTTGATAGCATCTGGGTTTGGTCATAGCAACCTTCGCATTCGCATACTGAGGATAAAAACAACTTGATTGAGCTCCACCTTGTTTTGAAACCTCTTTTCCATGTACAGTAATCAAGCAAATCTGGGCCAATATTCAGGTCAAGCACACTCTGCAACATGATTGGCCAATATACACACAGGCTCTGAGTCACATTGTTGACAACTTCACGCTTGAAGTAGTACAACAAGCGGCATCTTCTGTGCCAAAATTGTCGGCTTGCGCACGGAAGAGCGCTCACCACAAGTTCTGACACAACTTTGGTACAAATATTTGCGAGAACATATTATTCATGTATAAACATTACTGGGGTATCCTGAGAACAAATGAACGAGTGGTGAGGGTTTGGATAGCATAACAAACTCACACCTGATGACCTCATCAGCTAGTAACACGTGGATAGAGCAGTCCATTGTCCAGATTCATATTTGCCGCTCGCGATCTCAGTGCATGTGTGTAAAAAGCTGAGCAAATTGGACGGTGGTTTGAAGCTATCAGCCATCGCTACTCATCTCATTTCACTGTATTGTTGCAAGGAAAGGATGTGACAGCGTAATTTCCGACTAGGGTCATTTGGTGGGCACACAAGTTTTTGAAGAGATTTTTTTCAATTTAAGACACTCAAAGAATTCCATGATGAGCAGGCTGACAGCGATGGAGAGTTTTGTGGAGAGGTGTCACCTATTCCTCAAGAACAGTCAAGAGCTAATGGCCTCAGGAAACGCTTCCTTTGTTGCTTGGTCAGAGATGGAGGTCCGAACTGAATAAGGGATATCTTTGTTGCACTGAGACAAATCTAGATTAGTTCAGATGGGAAGTTGATTATTATAATCAATTCTCACAGCATGAAGGGCCGCAGACCAGCTGATTGATGACCTCAGCGAATCATTGACTACAGATGCTGCTGAGGGTCGGTAGTGTTCATGTGGTCAGACTCCACTACTACTAGCGCTACTGCTCGTGTGGTTGGGGCCTGGCTGAGACAGCAGGAGTACCTCTCACCAACCATGGTAGACTTGACATGATGACACGAAACACAGCATACATGCCTCAAAGTTTGAAGGATACTGCTTTGGAATGGCCATAGGCGGCCAAGCCAACAGACTAGCTACTGCTACTGATAAAACGTACCGAACTGTAGCAATAGCAACATGGCATACCATAACATTGCAACATCAGCTGCACAGCAAGTTCACTGCCTGCCACGTGCTCGAATGACTTGACTCTCTGCCAAGTGACCGCTTCAGCCAGCAGAGTGGGCCGAGGCGGCCCAACTCCTGCTCCCACTACACCACCATCCATCCAGCATGCAGTCATATCATGAGACTAACAACTCGTATCATCATCTCCATATATTTTAAATAAATAACAGGCAAATATAATTTTTTTTACATTTTCACATGATCTCTGCAAGTTGATCAAAAATGTCATCACTCTAGCCGAGTTCCGCGGCCGGTTCAGATTCTCAGGACGTTTTGTTTTGTAGACACTATTTCATAACAGACGTAACATGGCACTTAGTAGAAGAAACAATAAATCATCACTCTAATCGATCAACAAAAAATTAAAATCATAAAACGAAAGAGAATCACACGTTTTACAAGAACAAGCGCAAGGGAACAGGACCAACTCCAACACTAGTTCAGTTAGCCAAAGCCATTACTACTGGTGATGAAATTAGTTTGCTAGCTGAAGCAAACAAGAAAGTGGCTACTGATCACAAAGATATCAGCGCCTAACAAAGATTGGAGTATGGCTCGGGGCGTTGAGGAGTGTTGGCGAGAACCGGTGAGATAGAGGAGCTTGTGCAGCAAGCGTCCCGTGAATTATTCAATCAATTTTCAGCCCGAGGGAGATGAGTTGACATCTCGTAGCATCACCTGTGAACTAGTGGGATCTGTGGATGTAGTCATGACTACACTGCGATCGACATCCACCTGTTCAGTGGCGGGTGGTCAGTGGCAGCAGTTTGTTGTGACTCTGGCTGCCAGTGTGCTAGCGGGCCATATGGCTGGCGAATTCGTAATACTGCAGAGCTTTGAGGCACTTGCTGATGTGAAAATTTTCTGCATTTGTAATAGAATATGATAAGTATATAGATATTCTCTGTGTGTCTGTGTGTGTCTTCCATTCCCGGCCTCCTTGTATTCCTAGCCAGTTGGCTGGCGAGTGTGTGTATATACGTGGGTGTGGCGTCTAGTATCACCAAGTCTGTGCATGTTTTTGGGATCAGGGATGGATGAGCTCACTACGAGATCACGGGTATATAACAGGATATAGCTATGCCCAGTACTATAGGGAGTTGATGAGGGAGAGCTTTTTCGTGGTGACCGTCATGCCTCCATCGCTGCCGACAGAACTCTGGTCGTCGCTGTCGCTGTTGATGATGTCGACTTCATCTGAAAGGAGTCATTAACACACCATTAGGATAGCGATCCACTGACAGCTCCCGACATTTTTGCAGCTTGTGAAAACATGATAATATAATAGAAGCTTCCTGCCAAGAGAAAGACAATATTCTACTAGCAATAGATGCAGCACAGTCTGTGCGCTACTACTGGCCTAGTTGATGGGACTCGAGACAACTGATGCATGAAGTCGTGGCGACGGAGTGCATCGGACACAAACTCACGCTGCCGTTTCGTACAATGAATAGTAACGCTTGAGCAGCATGCTCAAACATGTAATCCAATACCAGCCAAGCCAAGATACGCACACACACACATTTATTGATTGCCACGGCCATGTTGTTTGTATTTGGTGCCTCCCAAGCTACACTCCATTTCAGTTGATTTGCCGCCCATCTTTGAACCAGTGCAAATGGCGTTTGAAACCCCCCCCTCCCCCCCCTCCCCAAACTAGAACAGCTTCACAGCAAACTGCTGACAAGCCATGTGCTATTTAATTCATCTAGGGAGGCAGTAGCCGAGGCTAGTAGAAGCTGAGAGCTAGTAATCAATGCGAGGTGCAGCAGCCTGCATACCAGAGCATGAGCGCCTACTGCTTGCAGGGCGCGCACTTTTGCGAACCTGGCTGATTTTGACGTTTGCAAAGATAAGGTAGCTGATATTGACAGTGTAGATTACGGATGAATTGATCTGCCCCCAGTTGGCAGCCGATGCAGTGTACTGCTAGTAGAGAGAGGCTAGTGTGCCCTGCGAGGGCCATTAGCTTTGTCAACTTATAATGGAGGCCCTAAATAGGTCAATGTTTGGCGTATTTGCCTCTACATACAGTACGGCCAGCAAGCTCACTGGACTACAATAATGCCTGATATCGGTCGCTATTGTGGCGCTCTGAGAGCTGGTAATCAAACACTCTATGGTCTCGTTTAGCTCGGGTGGTGAGAGAGCGCGTATACGTATACGCTCCAGCGTGTTCTATTTATGCAGCATATCAGCCTCAACTAGCTAGTGATCAAACTAGCACGCGTAGTTTCCACGTGTGGCGCCTATCGCGATGCTGGCTGTGCAAATAGGTTTGAAACAAGTAAATCACTAAGTTATCGCAGCCGGGCGGCGTACTGGCATCGATCAGTGGACCGGTCAGTACAATTCATATGAACCGGTCAGGAAGAGAAATGGTGTGATACCGCCTGCACATGTGAGAACTGATTCCCAAACCAGAGAGGATGGACAATTCTGCTGACCTTTCTGCCTATTAATTAAATTACAGTCCCTGCTGATCATTGTTTCCAAGCCAGAGCTCATCCCTAATTCGGCTATAGAGAATTAGATTAGACCGATCTTCACGATTTCGGCTAGCACCTGCTAGCACTGATACAGCTGACTGCACAGCTTCACGTGGCAATGAGCCAGCTGTACAAGAAGGCGTGTCAGAGAAACATGCGCGTATGTGTACGTACTGAATGGCGACGTACCATGCTCATCATATGACGTCGAGGCGGTAGAGGCGGTGGACGCCGTAGAGCTGCTGCATTCGCTGATGGTTCTCTCCGCCCGAGAGTTCCTGTAGGCCATGGCTTTGAGCATATCCAGCCTCTGTTGAAGCCGCCTCTTCTCCCTTGACAGCTGGTCTTTCACCACTGACTGCTTCCGCTCTTTCTCCTCAAGAGCCTATTGGCAAAAACAGTCATATAAACCAAAATGCCGTAGGGATGTGGCTGGTACTGCATGGTTGTCATACAGGATCGTAAAGCTGGGATGAATCTCGGTGATTGATGAAAAGTGCTCACCGGCTCATGTCCTACAGCTAATCTACCTGCTAGCGCATGGCAAGCACCTGCTCGCAGACCCACTACTAGGCTCATCATGTCCCGTAAAAATAGTTAGCAATGAGGCGTGGAAGAGAGTTATGTTTATGTAATGGGTTAGGCTAGTTGGCAAGGCCAGGGTACGCATCCCAGTAGTACTAACTGCCGTTTTATGGCACGATTGAGGAACCACCACTACAAGCCCAAAACAATAAATACATGTGGTTTGTTTGCCTCAGTCACTAGTCACTTGACTGATGATTCATCGTCACTAAAGAGAGAGAGAGAACGTGGGCACATGATGGCGGTCGGTGGGGTCAGCAGTGCATAAGCCGGGTGATTACAGCAAACTGTTTCCCTTCCTGATAGCGAGTGCGAGGGGGGAGTCAGATTTAGTTGACACTAGGTTTTCATACACTACAACCATATCACAGTATTTGCTGATTGGCGGGCAATGGAGAGTACTACCTTGATGAATGCTTTGGCTTTGGTTAGCAGCCCGAGTGTAGTATGTCTAGAGGAGTCCGAACCTATAGGCACGATGTCTTTTAACCTTTCCAGGCAGTGTCTTAGGTGGGCCCGTCTGCAATCATGAGAACCACCACTTAACAGAGGACAGATGATGGTGAGAAGCTTTTTGTGTTCTACCGGCGACATTAAACAAACATGACAGATGCTAAGCTGCAAAGAGACAAAAGGCAATTGCGCCCGGGTAAAACTGCTCCATGTAATCCAGGCAGGTGTGGTAAAAACGGAGGGAACCGGTACAATGAAAAATATTGACTAGGCAATCATCAGGTAGAAATGAATTATTCCTAGTCAAATAAGAGCACAAACGTTTATTGACCAAGCGATAGTACTGTTGCTGTGGAACAATGGGCAATGAGAATGAGCATTTTTTTCCAAACATCTGCTACTTTCAGCTATCTATGAGTGATGCTTGTTTTGATCATCCAGTAGTAATAGAGTCACTCGCACAATGAATTACCCAACTCACCTATTCTTCTCCAACTCGTTGTGAGTGGTTCTACAAAAGCAGAGATGAACATGAGTTAGATGCGATGCATAAGAAATGGACTATGCTTCACCTATTTGAGAGGGGGGTGTAATGGTATTCCCACACAGTTGGTCATGTGACTCATGGCTGTTCCAAGTTTGCAAAGGGGAAATTTTCCATGATTCATGGTCAAGTGTCGAGCCATTTTTAATGAGGAATAGTTCAATACAATCGGGGGATTTATGATTACAACATACCTATTTCCCTGAGATTTCTTGGTACTAATAGAGGATTTGGATTTCTTCATAAGAAAATCTTCCGGCATAGGAAGTGTCGATGCGTAGCCATGCTCAGCTTCTGAAATTAGGAAAACTTGTGCTCGAATCCGTAAGGTTTTGGATTATATTCGTACGCAGATGTAACTACCGAGAAGGGTTCTATTAGGGAACACATTTACACCATCTCGGCAGACAACTTGTGTCTAGAGCGACAATATCACCAAATATTGCTGCATGATCTCATGAAACTAAATCTAAGATAATCCTAAACCTTTCTAAAAAGTGGATGGATGAGCCTAGTAGAGGAGATGCGAACAAGAGTAATAGCAACACAGTTCATCCTCCTGTCTCGATCTGTAGTACTCGAACGCACATTGCATACAGACAAGTTCTCACCTCGTTCACGCCTTTCCAGATATTCAGCTGCCTGAAGCAATTGCGCAATGCTCATAATTCCTTTTGTGCGGTTAGATTAGATGATAAAATAAATATATAATAAATATCTGCTGATAATGGAAACAGCGTCTCTTTCCTGCACCTTAAATTCTAGTTGTGCTCAGCAAAATGCAAGACAGCGAACACGTTGGAAGTCACGCCTGCAAACAATACTCTGATTGGCTTGCTCGCTTGGTTGCTGATGAAAAAGTCTGTGGCATTGGACAGAACTTTGCTAGATCAAGTATCGCAAGGAAGATCCGGCCAATCAAGTCATTTTTTATGTTATTTTTTACGACTCAGCTGACCAGGATGAGGGCGGAGCTAAAACCATAAACTATGTTTCGATTGGCTAAGATATCTACGATCTGATTATCGTCGACAGGGCGCTTCAAGAGTTATCTACCCTTGGTTATGATTGACCTCGGTCACAGCCAGAGGCATAGAATTATCTCCCCCTCCGAGCGTCCGGAATAGAACAGATAATTATATGAAACAGAGACTCTATCTTCCTTCTGAGAACCATGACCTCTCTAGAATAGAAGTACAATGTACAATGGGGATGTGCATAATTACACTGCTGTAAAACTGAGTGTATTCAGTATTGGTAATAAGCTCCAGTGTGGAAAGAAAATGCATGGAAGGTGCTCAACTGGGAGGAGCTTTCACCACAGGTAGGTTATTTATCAGTGACATCGGTTTTAAGGAATGGTAGAAACTACAGCTGATCTCAATAATTATCTGTATTATTTCAATCTAATATAGCTTTCTCCTGTCTACCTTCATCAAATCTTCATCAAGTAGACAATCCCAAGGAATCCTACAACTAGAAGATAAATATTCAGAGTTGTTCTCCCTTACATCCATAGGGCCGGAACATGTTACAGAAGCCTGCGCGCAGGCGAGTTTCCGACACGCCTTTTGAAACCATTTTTCCACCACCATGGGGTCATCAACTTATTATCAATTACACCGCAGCAGTGCTGCCTGGAGGACCCATCAATCTGGTGACTGCGAGATAAAATGCCAGTGAGTGTTTACTACTTACTAAGTGTTCTATATGCTCTTTGCTGATTATATACTTTTATACTAATTTTCAGAATAGGCAGCGAGCTCCGCATATCGACTAGTGGACATTTTAATGCATAAGAAATAATCAGAGAGATTTATGGTTATGTCATAGATTATGACGTGTTTCTGCAGATGCAGGCCTACCTGGTCCTTAGCTGATCGAACAGATGGATGCAATGGCGTATCTTGATATACAAATTGGCTCATCGAGAGGAAGAAAATTAATCTTGGATGAGATTTGCTGCAATCGTCCATAGTTGAAAACTGCATACCTAGTATTTCATGAAATTCGCCTCACTGAACGCCTTTGGATATCTTGCTTATGAAATCATCGATGAGGCGGTTCTATATATTTCAGCTCCTTGTACCGATGCATGCATAGATACGTAAACAGTCCTGATACATTTGCCACAGCAAGTTGCATGCATACATTACACCAGTAGGCATTTGGACTCGCATGATGGACACACATCTCTACTTTCCTGCAGTACCATTGTAATTCTGTCGCTGTATTACACTCCTTTTATTATTTCAGAGATGCGGATGTACTCATTCCACTTCTATTTCATCCATAATAGTCAGAGGATGCCGTATGAAGCTTTGTCAGAGTCTAACGGGCTACCTGGTAAACACCTGCTCCCTGCTGGCGCTGACTTGAATCTAGCTTTAGTGCTTTTATGTTTAGATTGAACGACCATATTTAGATCTTTGACGCAGATACTTAGGTAACGTCACTTCTCCGTCAAGTCGTGCCATCCTTTCGAATGTCTTTGTCGTATTGACTCCGTAACGTGATGTACTCTAACTCTAATGGGCGTCCATTCCCTCTTCCCCCACGTTTTTGGTTTTTTTTATGCAGGTACTCCTGCTGTTCACCAGAGCACTATAACTCCCATCGATCTATGAAACATTCCTCCAGACTCTCCCTCTCTCTCCCTCTCTCTCCCTCTCTCTCCCTCTCTCTC
>ERZ1740065.1832-NODE-1832-length-13002-cov-11.297984_pt1 | contig 13002 bp, 13 predicted proteins | sample MGYA00581738_ERZ1740065 | MGnify/ENA primary metagenome ERZ1740065 (study PRJEB43018, sample SAMN04849749) | marine metagenome | isolation source: floating plastic debris | place: Pacific Ocean | collected 2008-09-01 | study: EMG produced TPA metagenomics... | reverse complement strand
CCCCCCCCCTTTCTTTGTGCCCTTTTCTTGTCGTCCTTCGCGCTGTGCTGTTGTGTGGTGTGTTCTGTCGCGGTCTTCGTGAGAGAGGGGGGAGAGAGAGGGAGGGGAGAGAGCTGCAGGTTGCAGAGACGGGTTCAGAAAAAAGAGAATTGTGAGTTAGAATGGATTGGAGATGGAGTAAGACAAAACCATTCATATAAGTGAAAAAAGAGTGATGACATCATCTAATTTTTTTTTATAGCCTACGCGTCTTACCTGAATGCTTCGAGGTGGGAGTTGATGAATGGCAATGCAATGTCATCAAACTCTGACTTCATATTCTCGAGGTCTCTGCTTACAGAGGCGGCCATGTCAGTGCCAGCCAATAAGGAGCTCAGTTCGGATCTACAACAACCAATGAGGAGTGTTGGAATGACAGGGTGCCGCCACGGAGGCTGTCAGACATAGATCAGACTCACTCATCCCAAAATATGGGCAGCTCTGCAGCACCAAAGTTGGGAAAACTGTCCAGATAGGGTTTCCACCGGGATGTGGGATTTGTCTTCTCATACATCAACACGAGTATCAGCTTGACCCAGCCGCTGGGAGATTCAAGTTTAGAACTGTCTGAAAGTTAATAGCATCATGATCTGATATACCATCACTATTACTAACAACGATTCCATTATTTCGTTGTCTGTACATGATTATGTCAATGAGATACTATATCTAACACATGCTACTGCTGCTGCTACTGGAGTCAAAACTTCCCCCTATAAATACACATGCCTCCATACGTCTAGGCTTCCACAAACTAAAAATTAGTACTTGACTATCAATATCAGGAAACTGTCAGTAACTGTACCAAATCAGAGTGAAAAATCCCTTTCTAACTTATACATACATGTATTCCTATGCATAATGAAAATAATTAATAAGTAAATTATGGAGGCTAGACAACTACTGTAAACATGGACATTTTACCGTTGTCAAACTATAGCGTTTTACTCAAATCAGCAATATTTCTAATAATAGCGCCTGGAAGTTGTAGCGATTTCTTTCTAGCTTTTATATAACATCAAGAGCTATCAAGAACATAGTGCTCAACTTTAATAGCATTTTTCTTCGGGTCGCTATTATTGCTATTATTGTGAAATTTCTATGTTTATAGCATTTATGCCCCTACTCTGTAAGATCACTATTGCATTGAGAAAGAAACAAGGGATTGACACCATCGCAGTCTTTTAGACTTATCCTCTCATGCTCATAGTTCAGATATAGTTCGTATATATACCGAGGTTCTATTTATAGCATTGAAAACAGGTTGTCCAGCAATGCTGCCAGAAAGTTTGTTACAGTCATTTGGATTCATCTTCTCTTGCAGCTGTTCATCAGTTGCATTATTATTTTGACCGCTATCTTTTTCCATCACTTAAAATCATTATAGTTTAGGCCGCAATAAATACAGTTATTGCAGTACTATGAATGCAGACACTCTTACACCACCCGATGGGAGATACATACTGCTACTGATCAGGTCAGCAATGGCGCTTGTCTCTTCTGATAGAACAGCCTTCCTAGGTATGGTGAACAGTGTCTCTCCAATGCTGATATTATCTACTGCCCTCATACCAAAGTTGGCTGACATGCCGTCTGCTGTACCAGAAACCTGTCGCAAAGGTTCGGTATACAGTATCAGGGTATAACAAAAGCCAACAATCATAACAGAAGCTACTATAGCCTCAGGGGAGGGAGAGGGAGTAATGAGAAAGAAAAGAAAGGGAAGAGGAGAAAATAAAGGAATGAGAGGGGAGAAAAGAAAGGGAGGAGAGACAAGGAAAGAAAGGGAAGAGAGATGGGGAGAAAAGACGGAGGGAGATGAGAGACAAGGAAAGAAAGGGAAGAGAGATGGGGAGAAAAGAAGGAGGGAGATGAGAGACAGATGAATGGAGAAATCATAGATAGACAAGAGAAGATGTGAGCAAGCACGGTGGAGAATGTGCTCGAGATCATAAGCAAGAATACTTACTTTAGAGCTCAATACAATGCCTTGGTCTTCAGCCCATTGAAGGAAGCCATACAGTCTTGTACACGAGCCATCGTCCTCTCTCATCCGCTTCGACGGAGGACCATCAGCAGACATGATTGGAGTGCGTTATAGCCTTCGTTATATTTGTGGCTATAACAGTTTAACAATCGACTGATTTTTTACAGTAAATACCTTAGAACTGTACCTGTAATAAAATTCAACAACTTTCCAGTATATTTTCCAAAGTTACTCTAGGGAGACCGAATAATAACCCACATATCGAGAACGGCAGCACCGAGATGAAAGTGTTCACCCCTCGTTCGGTTTCAGTCACGTGGACCTTGACATAGCTCAAGATACAAGAAGCGTTCGAACATACGAACGGGAGATTGCTTATTCTTACAAAAATAGAACCCCGTACTTTTACTAAACTTATCAGATCACCCGCAAAACTATGTTTATATCGAGCATGCATCGATCACACCTGTGGTACAAGGAGGTTGTGTCTGTGACATATTTGGTTTCTCTGACGAGTGGCGGTCGTTTTACAGGCCTACCATAATTGCCTTTTACAGCGCTATGCCATTGCATAAAGAAAGATCGATACAGATGGAGATACTATATGTATCAACTGAAAGATCCTGCTCGCTAACGATTGAGATCTATCCACGCTGCATGATCGGGAAAATAACCTAGACCTAAAGATGTACTGAATAAGATAACTGTGCGACATAAATTCGAAACATTTCTTAGTCTTGTCAATACCACGATAAAGTGCAGCATTCCACTGCAAGCGGCAAGTATGATCATGTAAGTACTTGATACTAAATCGGAATAATTCTGTACGTGTCGTGCAGTGGATTCTCTGGAAGTTGTTTCCACGTGGGTCTCGACTCCAACGTTCGGAGTAGCGCGCCCATGAAGCAGTCGACTAATTACCGCCTTGTACTCGTTACTTAACCAATGACATAACTTGTTTGTGTACGCACGCGCACCCACGATGAGTCTTTGACACTTAGCAACAGCCACTTAGCAACCACGGAGCCAGGGCATTCGACCGGCACGGCATTTGCATGCACAGAGAGTAAAGGGAGCAAAGAACAGCACTAAAATGGGTTGTGGAGGCTCTAAAGGAGGTGAGATCATCTCATTTATTTTATGCAATACACACACCATGGATATGTTAGTTGTCATATGTCCAAACTTGTTGAGCAGCATGGTTGTATGATAATGAGACAGGATTATCAGTCTCTATAATATGATTAGTCAACCCTGAGACTGATGTAAACTAAATAGGTATATATAGATGTACCGGTCAGCTTATGCATGCATCACGGCTGCGAAGTAGTGATGATTGGCCTCTTGAGATAGACTTGATGACTATTCAAAAAGCCTTGTTAAAAATTAACCAGTTCTTTTGTAACCCCTCTACTTCCATTGGCAATTATTGATTGTCAATGGCGAAAGTTTGCTCAATTTAAGACAAATTTGCACAGAGTTTTGTAAAACCAGCTCGGTTGTCCCTCAGTTTCATATGTAGATCAACGGGGTTTTGATGGCGTTCTATTTTTAAGACGAATCCCAGGGACAGAGACCGCTATGAGATTACTATACAGCATTGCTACCTGCTGTTTGTGTTGTGGATAACTCTTGTTTAAATTTGGTCTATTCATCTGCTGTACCAGATTAGGAATAACCGTCTGAATGTAAGCCAGTGATTCTATTATTAGTGTAGGCCATTACTGCTTCTTAAGCTTTACAAATCTATGTTGAACACAACGTAAATATTTTCTATTTTTTGTTTCAGGCTCTGAACTGTAAGTATAGCATGGATCCTAACTCAGCCATCTAGGTTGGGGACATGGCAGGCAGCCCCCAACTATCAGCTATCGTAAGACATTGCCTAGTCAAAGGGCCAAGCATTAGCCACTCACTCAGACTGTATATTACATTAAGTTACATCGTTTGCTTAAAGTCAATATTCTGACAGCTGATGTCTGCTGCATCCATCGGTAGCAGAACCCAATTACTAACTGGGTGAATCCATCGTCGTGTAAATGATTTCAGCTAAGAGCCGCCGCGGCCGGCCCAGTTTCTCTGCTCGGTTGGTTCGATACCGCCGAATGCAGTGACCACAGTCTTTGTTTTTATTCCATTCAGTGATACTAAAAAAGCGGAAAATCATTTTGTTTTGGTTGGAGGTTACAGATTAGTTCGATAGGGACTTTTGTCTTGTGTCAGAGCCAATTCAAATACTTTTCACAATACCTGGCGAGAAAAATTAAACGCCCGCTGCAGCCCAAAGGAGCTGCCTGTACAGGTGCGCCCCTCATGCCTACCTAGACATTCTCACTCAGGTTTCGGTGTGTGTAGAACATTGGATCGCTCCGTAAGACGCACGCAGAATGGCAAATACACTTCACATTGGCAAATAAGAATATCAAGCACTAGAAATTATTGGATATACTGCTCTGTACAAGAGCGGTAGCATCTCCTCGATCTCGCCTGTAGATTTAGCCGGATTTTAAAGCATCGGGTGATTAGCGAACAGTAGGCCATCCTAATCAATCGACTGATAGTAATTCGAGAAATCAGCCAGACCCGTGTTCGATGCCGGTTATTGCTTTGTGTTTACGCTTTGGTTTGCGCTGCTAATTACGTTCAAGTACTAGGTGGTATTTAAAACCTCAGATATCGGTCATGTAGCGTTAGCTAATACAGATGAGGCCTGAATGTACATCTGGCTCTCAACTCCAGGGACATCGACAGCCGCTGCCTTATCTGCTGCTGCCAGCGTAATAGATTACCAGTTGATTGACATGAAATAGTAAACGCCGTAGCATAATATAGCGTGGACTTCACCACAAGTATCATCGCGGTCGAGATAAAAGAAAGATAGTGCATCGATTCGATACTATTGATCGTATCTAACAAAATAACGCGGTGACACTACACTGCCGGAGAATGTTTACAGGCAATCAGGTACAAGTTGTGAAGCAGGCAGGTTTTTGTGCGCCGCTAGCGGGCTTTAGTTGTGAGTTTGTTTACTTTGCGCTATGACACCATTCTGTAATTAGAATCGATATCAATATTACATTGCCGACTGAGCGACCAGCGCTGTTTATTTACGAGTGTCCCGGGGGACGTATGGGCTTATGTCATAGACGTAGAACTAACATTTTTCTCAGATCGTCTAATCGAGTGTAAGATTGATTACCTTATTGACTATGGCGCGCCTGTGTGCCGGACACAAACTATATGGCTCAATTAAATCCATTCCTATAGCGTAGCGGAGGTATTGCATACAAATTTTAACTTTGTTCATTACCCTTGAGCATTTGGTCCACCTCGGGGATTGTCTTCCCTTCCTACATGATCTCATCTTTGGAGTTAACTTCCCTTCCTATATAATCGTATCTTTGGAGTTGTCTTCTCACTGATATATGCAATGTTCAGTACATTTTTATAGATGATCCATTGCCTTTTGTTAACAGTTTACTCCATATCAATGTTGTCTAGATGTGTAACTAATTACTATGAATTGCGTTTTTCCAGGCCGAGGTAAGACCATCTGCGGTAACTTGCAGTAACCTGTTCTAACACTAGTAATGTCTCTCAGTTTCCTGTTGAGTATCAATGTTGATAGCAATTACTGATTGGTTGATACGTCCAACTAACTAATGGTATCTCTAAAAAGAGTGAAGTACTGTTAATATTTTTGTTGTTGATTTATGTTCTCCCCATTTAACCTGTTTTTGAGAGTTGTCTCCTCAATGCTTTCAAAGCAGCCTCAAGAGGCGGTTTTCAGCGTTCACAACGCAATGCAAAGGTTAACATCCTGTTCTGAATAATCTTAGCAAACATTCTTGTTCTAAGACGGCAAAGTTTAGCAATGAATCCAGAGTTGTCTTCTCCACTCAGTCCAGCAACAGCTCAACTGTTCTAGGCCTGGAATTTATCACTGACAGACGTATTGACATTAGTCCAAATCAGAGAAGAAAACTATGGTCTTGTCACAGAGCTTTGTTGTCTTAGGCAGACGAGAGTCTTTTACCTTAGTATCTACACCTTTCTGGGGATTTCTATCCCTCCCAGTAGCTTAGACTGTCGGTTTGAAAGAACCATACAATTCATAGCGACGCCAGTGAAGCTCAGCTCTGATAATGCGATCAATATTGACGCAGCCGTAACTCTAACTTCAATGAAATATTTCTTTACACATTCCTCGCATGTGTAAGTAGTTCACCAAGAACACCCGGATGCTAGCAGCTGTTAGGCAGAACTACAGAATTGGGAGGGGACAACTCCAGATAAAATCACTCGATATCAGTTGTTATTTTGAATGATGAATTGAGTTAATGGAGTGTAGAAGGGACGGGAGGAGTGTAGAGGGGACGGGAGGAGTGTAGAGGGGAAGGGAGGAGTGTAGAGGGGAGGGGAGGAGTCTGGAGGGGAGGGGAGAAGTGAAGAGCAGGTGGGAGGAGTTTAGAGGGGGTTGGATGAGGGGTAGAGGGGGTGGGAGAAGGGTTAGTAGAATGAATAAGATGGGTGTTTATAGGACTGGATTATTCTAGTATGAAACTATAAGTAGGACGGATACAGGTGATGAACTTTTGTTTTGGAGTTAATAGAAATTTCATGTTTTAGTAACTTATCACGATTCCAACCTCCTACATATGACAAAATAAGCACCTTTCCTATTTCCCAAGGAAGGCCCGCACCCGAACTCTGGGCGGAGTGTGCAGCTTAACCGTTACGTAATGATCGTGCATTCTGCTGTTACCTAATTAATGTGTAGTATTAATACTCGATAAGCTGCCGCTGCACTTGTACAGCGGGCGGGTTATTGATCCTCCAATCGCCTCCCTCCCTCACTCTCACTCTCGGTCTCTACCGCTGCCCATCACTCTCCTGTCGGCTACCGCTTGACAAAGTCTCTCTGCTCTACCTTTAGCAATCTAGTGTTGTTTCATCATGGACAGGTAAGCACAGGTGGTGGTTATAGGCGCTGGTGGTGATGGTTGCTCATAGTTACATGCATTCGCTTGCTTTGCTCTGCTGTCCTTCCAATAGATCAATTTAGCTCTGCAAGAAAATCATGCTACACTGACTTTGTGTCAGGATTTCATTGTAGATTATATCATTGATAAATGCGAGAAATTAAAGTACAGAGTACTAATGCGCTATCCCAGCGGACAATTTGGTCACCCATGAAATCATCGGCTGCAGCTGATTGTATGCTCGGGAGATTTGTTGCAATCCGCGTCGACTTTGCTATCCTTTATCTAAATAGGAACAACCAGCTGTTTACTTACTGTCTTTTGCATGAAATATTAGTTTACCTAATATGATATTCCTCCAGGATAGAAAAAACTTCGCTTAACCTTTTCTGTTACATTATGTAATCACTGCTCGTTTATGACTTGCGGAGCACCTGCAGCCGCTGCCATGATCATAAAAATATTGGCATTCTCCGTGCTGTAGAGCTGTTAGGTCAGTCTGATTGCCACGTTCGGCAGGTGCTCCAGCCGTCAGTATTTCAAATCGTTGAAATCATGCTGTACGTCATCGTGGCTCTCGCCGTCAGTGTAGGACTTTACATCTCTTACAGAGTAATTCATCGATCGTCGTAAGTCTTTCAAGTGTGCGGAGTAAATGGTTATTTACATCTCCCTAATCAATACCATCTCTCTCTCTCTCTCTCTCTCTCTCTCTCTCTCTCTCTCTCTCTCTATCTCTTCTGTCAGTAACTCAGTACGCATTTCAAATTTCTCTAGGCTAGACACCCACAAGTGGCTTCAAAGCTGTGCTGTAGGAGGCTAAATTTTAAAAAATCAATTCATTTCGTTTACTCCCTACCCGCATTCTGTTAAACAGCAGCGCCAAGATCCCAGGCTATCCTGACCTGTCCAAGCACAACAATTGGATGGCAAAATGTCTCACCCATGACATCTACCAGAGACTCAAGGACAAGAAGACATGCAGCGGTTTCACCTTTGATCAGGCTATTCAGACGGGAGTGGACAACCCTGGACATCCATTCATCTACACTGTTGGTGAGTTTCGCCCCAAAATTCTCAACCGCATTTTTAATTGATGAAAGATTATTTCATTTGTTGCAGACCACTAATATTTTCCCTTTTTCAACCGCACCAGAGGTCACATGACCTGGTGGAATTCCAGGCACCATATAAATTCTCTCCTTGCCCCCCAAGTAGTAAAAATAGTACCCAGAATTGCGGTGGCGCGAGCAATCACTGCGCTATAACGCCCAGCTGTTGTGTAAGATAATGGGTCTTGAGTACTACATCACCTGTACATAAGCGCATTTGATTAGCCGGTTGCAGTACCAGCAATAGAACCCTGACATTTAGCAGGCATCTTCTAGTCGTTTCCGAAATATTGAGCTCCTAACGATTCATTGATCAGTCAAGGCTCCTCCGCCGCCAAGACTGACGGCTGCGGAGCGCCTGCCGTGATTGTTCGGCTCTGACAGCGCTGCAGGCGTTGCAGCTCGGCACAGCGTTCTGCAGACGGCGACTTGAGAAATAGTTTGATGGGATAGATGTAGTAGAAACTGCCGGATAGGATTGTGCTCTGGAGATTTGAGCTGCCAGAATTTAGGAGAAGTAGCCAATAACAGAGTTAAGCTCATTATGTAATTTCATTATAGTAAGCTGAAATCAGTGATGTATTGATGGAGACGGAGCGAAGGCTGTGATTTACGCTGCAATGCTGTATGGGCCTGATGCAGGCTATCTATAGGGGAATAGATTGAGCGACCGAGATACTGAATGTAACAATAAATCGCAGTCTGGCTGCCATTAACCATAGGCATTACTCTATTGACTTGATTTCTATTCTAATTAAGACCTACAGTCCGTTGCCCTTGAATCGATAGCTTTGTAATGATTGCCTTACGCAATAAATCGCACACCGTACTCATTACTCGGCTCCTCCTACAATGCTTATTTTATTAGCCAGCCTTTCAGCTCCTGCAGGTGTTGTATGATCAGCACCAGCTTGTCGGCAGCACCGTTCAATAACTACATATAGGTTTTACGTGGGTGTTTTACGGCATTGCTTCCTGATTTCAGGCTGCGTTGCCGGTGACGAGCACTCGTACGAGGTTTTCGCCGAACTGTTTGACCCGGTTATCGAAGGCCGCCACAATGGCTTCAAGAAAACCGACATGCACAAAACTGATCTTGACTCAAGCAAAATCATCGGCGGCAACTTGGACTCCAACTACGTCCTGTCCAGCAGGGTAAGAGCAGACAACTCCTTGTGAAAAATTGATAACAGATACAAAGTTATGCGTTCATCTGTTGTTGACTAGAGAAACTAGGTAAATGGTTTTGCACATACTGAAATGCTAAGCTTTCTCAAAATTTTCTTTAAATAGCGGAAAATGAAAAACCAACATCATGTACCTCAGCCTTTCCTTGTCACAAACTAGTGAAATAGTTATTAATTAATTAACATATAACTAACAATATATTATTAACAAAAATAATAACATTGATAGTAATAATAGTAGTGATAATAATAGTAATAATAATAGTAATAATAATAATAGTAATAATAGCGTAAGTAGTAATAACGATAATGATAATCTGTATGTAGGTGAGGACTGGCCGATGCGTGAGAGGTTATGGACTGCCTCCTCACTGCAACCGTGCCGAGAGACGAGAGGTTGAGAAGATTCTCGTCGACGCCCTCGCTAAGCTTGACTCTCCTCTGAAGGTACGTCTGCTGACCCATGTCCAATCAGTTCGCTGCTGTAAGTGCTTTGGCTGTACGTATGGGCTGTATATTGTAGGGTAAATACTACCCTCTGTACGAGATGTCGGATGCTGACCAGGAGGAGCTGATCAACGCTCACCTCATGTTCGACAAGCCCGTCTCACCACTGCTCACGTCATCTGGTATGGCGCGCGACTGGCCAGACGCTCGCGGAATCTATCACAACGATGCGCGTAACTTCATCGTCTGGGTGAACGAGGAAGATCACAGCAGAGTCATCGCCATGGAGAATGGAGGTGATATGAGAGCTGTGAGTAAAGGATACTGATTGGTCCATCATTGTTAGTAAAGGATGCCAATTGGCCAATTGGTGTGACACGGGTATCTCCTCCGTCTCTACAGGTGTTTGAGAGGTTCTGCAACGGACTGAAGCAGGTAGAATCTCTGATTGCTCAGGAAGGTCATGAGTTCATGTGGAATCAGCACTTGGGCTACATCCTGACCTGCCCCTCTAACCTGGGAACTGGTCTGCGTGCCGGAGTCCACGTCAAGCTGCCCAAACTCTCCGCTCATCCCAAGTAAGAGAGTGAAGACTCAGAACCCAGGCTTCTGCTCTGTCATGGCATGAGACGATTTTACGTTGTTCAATTTCAGGTTTTCTGAGATCTTGCTCAAGTGCCGTCTGCAGAAGCGCGGTACCGGCGGAGTGGACACTGAGAGCAATGATGGAACGTTCGACATCTCTAACCTCGACCGTCTGGGAAAATCTGAGGTGGAACTTGTTCAGCTGGTGATTGACGGAGTAGACCTGCTGGTAGAGATGGAGAAAGCTCTGGAGAAAGGTTAATATCCCTTGTTTACTATTGGTTGAAGTGATAAATGTGTCACTGACCGATGATTTGCGTTCGTAGTATTTCGAAGATGAAGATAAATCATCCTTGATAGAAGGAAAGTTTTAGCTATAAATAGATAACATATGCAGCAGTAAATGATAGCCTCATGTATGATTCGTTCATCAATTATATGGTTATTATTGATCAATGATAGGTGAATCTATCGATGGTCTGATGCCTGGAGATGGCGGTGCCCGTTACCGCGGCGACATGCCTGATCTGAGCAAACACAACAACTGGATGGCCAGATGCCTTACTCCCGCTATCTGGAATAAGTACAAGGACGCCAAGACGCCCTCTGGATTCTCGTTCCAGGACTGCATTCGTACTGGCATCATGAACGAGGGCCACCCTCACATCTACACCGTCGGTACGTCCGTACTTACCCTTGTCAGTAGTGTCTTGATTGTTGCTTATCGTCGCTGTCTCGGTGAGCTGACGTTATGTCATCGTGACAGGCTGCGTCGCTGGCGATGAAGAATCGTATTCAGTGTTTGAGGACTTTATGGACAAGATCATCGAGTTCAGACACAACGGATACACTAAGGACAAGATGCACAAGACTGACCTTGACCCGAGTACGTTTTAATAACCAATAGATTCTCCTCATTGCATTGAGTTGCAGTTGAACATCGAAATTTACTGTGTCATCAGATTGAATTGCAATTGGACGTTGATATTTACTGTGTCATTAGATTGAGTTGCAGCTGAACATTGATGTTTACTGTGTACACACAGACAACCTGAAAGGAGGTGATGACCTTGACCCGAACTATGTCCTTTCGTCTCGTGTGAGGACCGGGCGATCGATCAGAGGCCTCGGTCTGCCTCCCCACTGCACCAAAGAGGAGCGTAAGAAGGTCGAGCAGATACTGGTAGATGCTGTAGCCACCCTCACTGATGAGTTTGCTGGTGAGACACTCAGTCTATAGATATATGTACCAGTATGAGGATATAGACATACTGTATACATAGAAATTTTAGCGTTCTAAAACTGTAGCGTTTTTCCAAAATAGCAGTATTTTAAATACTGTAAACCCAAATATTTTAGCGACCTCACAATAATAGCTATAATAGCGACTCGAATAAAACGCTATTTAAGTTGAACGCTATATTTTTGATAGCTCTTTATGCTATATATAAGCTCGAAGGAAATCGCTAAAAATTCTAGGCGTTATTAAAAATACTGCTGATTTGGAAAAAACGTTATAATATTTTGTCCGCTAAAATATTTTGGTTTACAGTAATAGTGTTTAGAATTTTTAGCGATTTGTCTTTGATGAAAACTAAGAATAGCTACCTTGAGTATATGGCGTTCAACATTAATAGCACCTTCAGCTTAGTCGTTATTATAGCTATTATTGTGAGGTTGCTAAAATTTCTGTTTACAGTAGATCCTTCTTTGCTGGGATACGGCAGGGGGGGGGAGGGGGCGACAGACAGGACTCGATAAACTATGCTTAAATCTCTAACTGTATTTTGATTATGTACTCAATGGTCTTTCAATGTTCTTAGATGTGGCATAGGTGGGTCAGTTCATAATTTCCCCTCAACTGGCTTGTTAGTTGGGGTGGCTTCCTCACCCCCTCCACCTTCTGCTAGCTGCAAATAGCTCCTGGACTACCAACAATCGCACACGACATAAACCTTGTTTAACTACCTGTAGGAGTATGAATATGGTATACCCATGTGACCCTCATAAATCAAAATAGGGAGTTATGTTCTCCTGCCATGATATTTTTACGACACGATATTAACAGGCCAGTACCATTCGCTGGAGAAGATAAGCGAGGCTGATCACGAGAAGATGATCGAGGAGCACATCATGTTCGACAAGCCCGTCTCTCCCCTGCTCACCGCCTCTCGTATGGACAGGGACTGGCCGTCGGGCCGTGGTATCTTCCACAACACTGATAAGACGTTCATCGTCTGGATGAATGAGGAGGACCACAGCCGTGTCGTATCCATGCAGCCTGGCGGCAACATGAAGGAGGTAGGAAAATCCAACGCCGTCTGATATTCTCATCACATCTAATTTCAGCTCCTCCAGATCTATGATAAGCTTATGATAACTGTGCATTGATTGCAGGTGTTCAATCGCTTCTGCACTGGCCTGGCCAAGGTCGAGGAGGCTATGAAGGCAGCTGGCAGCGAATTCATGTGGAACGAGCACTTGGGATTTATCCTCACCTGCCCGTCTAACCTCGGTACCGGAATCAGGGCGGGCGTACACATCAAACTGCCCAAACTGGCTGTGGAGCCCAGGTTCAATGGTGAGAATCTTACATTATATTTAACCAAACTCAGTGTCCATGAGAGAGGGAGAGGGAGGGAGAGAGAGAGAGAGAGGGAGAG
>ERZ1740065.1831-NODE-1831-length-13002-cov-12.889936_pt1 | contig 13002 bp, 11 predicted proteins | sample MGYA00581738_ERZ1740065 | MGnify/ENA primary metagenome ERZ1740065 (study PRJEB43018, sample SAMN04849749) | marine metagenome | isolation source: floating plastic debris | place: Pacific Ocean | collected 2008-09-01 | study: EMG produced TPA metagenomics... | reverse complement strand
TTGTTTATTTTTTTTTTTTATGTTGTATATAATTGGGTTCGCGGTTAATTTTTTCATAAATGTTTTTTTTCTTCATTTCACCGCTATTCACCGATATATATATATATATATATATATATACATATACAAAGTTTTGATGCATCGTCAATTATTAACAGAACGATGCATCGCCGATTATTGATTGTCTGATTATCTCTAGGCTCAGAATATGTGTTTTGATTGCTTTTTCACTTCAGAAATGTAACCGCAGTGTTTATCTATGTTGACACGGCTCATTATACATTTTATCTTTTAAATCTTTGATTGCCACATCCAGAATGGTATAGCTATAACTCGCTTGTGATCTTCTTGTTGCCAGGATGCATAAGCATAGTTATTCATCTCATGAAGTCGGCCATTGAAGAGTTGAATAATTGAATTGAGGGTTAATAATAAAAATCGAATCGGAACCCAGAATCCTGAATTGCTTCACCCCTAATATGGGTATGAGCAAAATATTCAGCTTCTACTAGTTTAGCTCTCCATTTGTCATTGGAGAGATACCTGAGCTGCAGAAGCATTCTGTTAGAGTTAGGGGAGAGTCTATTAAGAAATATGTTGGAAACTCGTGGATAGATTTGACGGTACCACATTCCATTCTGAGTTCTCCAGGAAGCTGAACCGTTTGGTACAGCAATTGAGACTGTTGTTACTGTTGGTGCTTGGTCATAGAACTTACTTGACATCGGATGATGAATATTCAGATTTTCATACTGAAAGTAGCTAGTGCCTTCCACTGCTCCTGGATTTCCACAGTCGCTTCCGTCAATTTTGAAATGCCTGACAAAGTACATTGTAAAGTGAATCATAGACTCAGGCAACTCCCCTCAGTGGCAGTGCTAGTGTCGCAATGGGTGTCACTGGTTGCTGGGTGTGGGGCTCTCCTCCCTGTGCTGCCTGGTGTTTGCTGTGCTGCCATTGGCCAGATATGATATCATTTATTTATTGCCAATACTGTTGGATGGGAGAAGCATTTTTCCTACACCATTATTATACCCATATCTTACCTCAAAGCTCAGTTTATGACATACCTCCAAACGGAGAAGATCAGTTTAAATAGTCACAAGGACTATTCTGCTACAAGGGCAGTTTTTTGGTAATAGTCTGTCACAAGGACAGAAAAGTTTGCAATTTGGCAGACGAAGAGACAGCAAGAGGTATGAATTTCATGTTTATCCATGTAGTTACCATGGCTACGCTCTATTATATGTTATCGACACTGTTTTATGTCAATTTTAGTTTTTGCGGTTTAAATAACAATAAAGGCTATAAATCAGTCAGAAAACCAAACCACCTCCCAATTAGTCTGCCGACCAAGTGGAGTAAACAAGTTACTCTACATACATGTATTAGATTTGGTGAGACTATCTGATAAGGATAGCTGTGCCAACAAAAAGACACTAATTGGACGTCGTTTACCATCGGGTGCCCCTTGAATTTGAGCCTGTGTAGATATGACGATGATCTCCCACGGACATCAGACTTAGAGCAGTGTCTGCAAAGTGCTTGTTGTAGGTGAATGACAGTATGTCTCCATTGTCCGTACCATCGTTGAGGTACGGCCAGGCGTATCTGGCCAGGTTAGTGAAGGCACTTCGGTACATCTTCCTGTTTGGACCGTATACTACAATAGTACAATTCGTGATCATATCACACAGATTCTAATAGGGTTTGTTTCCAACTTGGACTGCATGAAGCTGGATATAGTATGACATAATTTTGATCCATATGTGCAGCCACAATAGCTGATGAAAACTGCATATCTAAAGCTATGTTCCATTGTAGTTTATATGAATGGCGACCCCGTAAGAGAGGGCAACTTCCAGTTCCCAACAGGGGCTAATCATGGCAGGTAAAACTGTGATTAGACCTGTATGCAGCACTTCTGTATGCAGCACTTCTGATTCATACCTGTGAATCAGATCACAGAAACCATAGCGATAGTCAGTAAAATTTCATGAGTTGCACACATTCATTGTTTTGACTTTGGCAAACTGAGAAACGTGAATTTAGTATTTTTCCATCCAGAAGCTTTTGTAGAATCACAAGACCTTTCTTATTGGAGCCATAGGGGCTCCTTTCTACGTTTCTTTTACAGTAGAGCTGAAAACTCTTAAAGGAGTTTTCTGCCGATGAGTATCAAAATTTTATACAATGGAATTTCGATGCTGGCATACCACTACTATAACGTTTTCTATTCAACACTTTATTTATCACCTACATGCATTGTGACATCGTGATATCGTGACGTTGTGACATTATGACTAGTGATCTCACGATGTCACGGTTTTAGAACGATATCGATACGCATGTATTTCATGTATACAATCTGCGGTCTGTTACATTTCGATGCGATACATGTACATATACATGCATCTATACATATCTAGTAAGTAATTTATGAAACCTCTCCATGATATGAAACCTTGCATCAAATATATAGCAATTTGAGACACAATCAAGTTGCACAGAAACAGAATCATGTTAGTGATCTCCAGAGAAAAGCTGCGTCTTGCTTCTGGAATACTTTTCCCACAGGTTGGGAAAAATGAAGCAGGAACACTCAGGCACTATGAGGCAGGAACAGCAGAAGGCACTTCTGGCTATGACTAGCCTACCAGCCATTAGGAACGATGTAAAACATAATGTGGTATTGTTGTTGAACAATCTGGTGGAGGGCGTTTGGTGGCTCAATTTCCCTGGTTTCAATCACAGATAATATTATTTCATTCCGCTGATGCCGTGTTTTCATGTGTTCAACTGCCAAGTGCAGTGTTGCCAACCCAAATGGAAAAATATCGTAGATTTCAGTAATCTAAAAATAGAAACCCCACATACTGCCTCGAAATTCACTTTATGACATTTATTTTAGTACATTACTGCTCACCAAATACCATTAGTCAGTTTCTGAGGGCCTGTAGTTAACAAAGAAAGCAATTACATGACCTAATATGGTAAATTAGCCTCAAAAGCTGAAAAAGTTGTAGATCTACGTGTAGGGTAGGGAACACTGACCGAGTGTCCATTGTTGTTCCAAAGTAATGTTATGGCCATCGAAGGCATTAAAACGCCTATAATTTTTAGTGATTTTCTTCAATCTTGTATACAGCGCAGAGAGGTATAAAAAATTTAGCACTCAACTTTAATAGTGTTTTCTTTGAGTCGCTATTGTAGCTATTAGTGTGAGGTTGCTAAAATCTTCGGGTTTAAAGTAATCAAGAGACTATGAAAAACATGTTCCTCCCCCACAAATTGCATCTAAACTGAATATAAACCTATTCATTAGGTACAGAACCTCAAAAGTGAGCAGTTTGCTGTATAGAAAAGTATACAAAATAATGACCTTCGTGTCGTGTATTGTGCAGAATGACCTTGTACCGATGTACACGATAATACCAAAGTTTTGTGACACCACTAATCATGACTAGGCTAAAGTTCCAATGTACATGGAATTTTACAGAACAGTTTCTCTTTCGACATAATGCAAATATTGCAGTTCTGTTGGAAAGAGTTAACTTGAGTGACGACATGCTGTAACCATAGAAACGTACCCAGCTACTCCACTGATTGGCTGCTCTTGGATTTTGATGGAGCAGAGCTTGACATGCTCTAATAAATTATCTTACTTGCATCGGTATCCTTGTCAAGGCGGACCTCCTCCACGAAGACGCGAGAGGAAGTACCAAACTCTCCGGTAATGAGGTGGGTGTCTTTGCCATAGCCAGAGGCTAAGCACTCTCCAGTCATCACTTCAATGGTGACGGTACCCGCTGCTATACCATCGCAGATTCCAACAACTGTACAAACGCAAATGTGTATTTCATGATGGTTGGCGATAGAAGTCTGACACATCCGATTTATCTAGTTAGCTACTCGCTCTTCCAAATATTAGCATCTTTAACACAAACATAACTGTCTTCGTCATGAGTGTCCAGAATCTAGTCAATAGTTGGAGAAATAACTGTTTGCTCAAAGAATAATATATCCGCAAGAAAACAATATGCTGCTGTGGATTGGGAAAAAATAGTTGTTAGTTGAAAGTAGCTACACTACCATAAAACAACAATTTGTAAAAGTTGTTCAGTACATCTTATCACGGTACCGCCATAGATGCTTGACCTTCATCCGACCATGAGTAGTCCCAATAATCTGGTATTTACCCATTCGAGTCGTCGTGTGATGGCGATAATAGTCGTAGCGAGTTGTTCCGGATTGATGTATGACAGAGTCGGCAGGTGTCGGAGAGCACTCGTTGCCATTTACCAGCAGGTACCTTGACATTGCGGAGTTGATGGTCAGATTGGTAACAGTAAGATGAACGTAGTGACGACCACGGTACTTACCATCTACCGCAGTAGTAGATGCTTGCGTCGTCTATGATTACTGTGTAGGCAGCCTGATACTTGATTCGTAGTGAACTGTCGTCTGCTAGCTTGGTGTACTCCAGCGACTACAGAGAACGTTAAGATTACTTCATCAGCAGATGACTGGTGACGCTCTAAAGCAGTCTGCAGAAGCAATGGAACTTCTATAAATTGCTTTATCGCATATTCACACTGGAATTAGGGAACCCTCTGATACTAGCAGCTACAGCATAAGAAACTCAGTCGTCGGTTCGATTGAAACCCCAACTGCCTGACTTGTAGAAACATCTGGGATAATAATCTGTAAACAACAAGAATTACTGTATTTCCAAGGAGGACATTGTCCTTCACCTTGATCAGACGACTCTCGACACCAGTATTGAACGTTTCTTCTTTCTCCTCATACCATCCATAATACTTGTGGTTGAACACAGCTGACATTGGGCAGGGCTGCTGTGCTTCTATATTAAAACAAAACATTTAGTGCCTTAGAAAATCGCATCATTGATATGCTTCAATGAAACCACCTCTAGGCTCGGTATTCATGAGGAGATAACTCACGGTTTTCCTGATCCTGAGAGATAAGCTCCATGACGGTGAACTGGCGGTAGTTCTTCCAACCAATGTGAGAATCATGAGAGCTGTAACCTCCGCAGGCTTCCAACACGAGTTCAATAGTTACTTCTCCTCCAGCTATGTCATGGCAGACACCATCGACTGCAAAAGATTTAGTACTATTCACATTTGTTTATGTTATGTTGTATGCATCTTCCCAGCAATTTTTAAATTTGATTGCCATCACATGCTGCAAAGCTGTTCAAATACTGGAAATGATGTATCAAATTATAGATAATCAGACATTTTTTCCATCCTGATGTTTGAAAAAACGTCTTACATGGTTCCGTAGAATTATTGTAGGCTGCTTTGATAGCTCCAAAGAATTCTGAGATATTGAAGATTTTTTGAGTAGTTCTGGATGCTAGCCCAGAACTTTGATAATAAGTCCTCAAGAACTCTTAGTAATTCCTGAGGAAGAAAGTCTGAACGAATCTTAAGCATTTTTGACGAAGTCTTAAAAGTCATTTACGAAGGATTGTTAAAGCTCGCTTAGTTCTCTACCAGATGATTCTGGCGATTTAGTGAATATTTCGGCATTTTTCACTCTTCTATCGGTACGCATGCGGAATCAAGCACAGGTGTTACGCCCGTGTTACGCTGGTAATAATCCAGTGTTGCACCGGCCTTTTTCCGTACTTATTATGCTTTTGACACAGTTAAACCTTAAGCGTAACACCAGCATTTACAAAGCCGGAGCGCCTACCGATAGAAGAGTAAAAAATGTGACCTGACAAGGTTGAAGAGGGTCCTCCTACATATGAGTGATGCAGCCACTAACCCATACCGTTCCCAGTACTCTTCATGGATATAATATGAAACATTAAATTACTTTCTGGGAGTCAAACTGAACACTAAACACACTTCAATAGGTTTGCACTTCAGATCTTTGTCATTTGTTTGTCCCTTCTGTGATCTGGAATTTCCCAGCATCATAAACTCGCATGCTACCGGACATGAGATATCCAACTGGAGCAGTGTTGCCAGTTTCACACTTTTACGGGTTTGAATCAGCCAATCCGCTGCAATAGGTCATTGGTTTATGTGTGCACCACAAGCTCAGAGACACGCATTATTCGCAGTTGAATAGCAGTTGTGCACTATATTAGATTTCCTAGAGCGAGTTTGCAGTCCTCGTGTTGCATCCTTATTTTTTGAAGTGCACTCTTTACGGTAGGCAACACTGACCCAGCGGCTGAACCACTCACATAACTTATGGTTGTTTTTCATTTTTATGGTGCAATAAAGCATAGAAACATTAGATATGACAGCTCGTAGTCTACTGGAACCCACACAACGTACAAAGGTCCTTCAACTGAAGTTATGCGTCAAAATCATTAACTTGGCTCATTTGAGATCAACGTTGCACTCACGTTCCATGTTGCGGTGAAGGTCACCCACTGTGCTGCGGAAGTCTATCATCTCCATAGTAACTGGGCTGTGGCATTCCTCGCCGTTGAATTGTAGAAACCATCTGGAACAACCTTCTGCATTGTAGTGACCTCTAACGTTGGCGTTGAGTATCACACGCAGACTCGATGTGCTGTACTTCTTGTTGTATGTCACAGTCTGAAATACAGAACAGACTCGAGTGAAACTAGACTTTAATCTTGGAGATGAAACATTTTATGGGATTCAATTATTTCACATCCAGCTATCTGGAGCTAAAATAAGTCTCAGCTAAATGAACTTACCCTCATGGGCTAAGAGGTTGAGTCATTACAAACATAGATGAATATACGATGTCCTAATGCTTAAACGAATATGTGGAGTTAACCTCACACTTATATCAATCAGGCATTGCGAATGCTGATTGTCATCGTTGAGATAAGCCATGATGCTCTGCTATACAACCATAACTACCAGATTTCTAAAACCCCCACTAGTGAGATATAACGTTGCTTTGGTAGAGCATGTTCAAAATTGACAACCTGCATGTAATTTCTATTTGCCTCGAGGAAGTTTGAATCTACCTGCGCTAATCAATGGTAGTTATTTTTATGGTTAGAATAGATATTTTGGGCATCTTACTTGTACAACACCAGACTCCCTTCCGTCGGAAGACCCACCATGGTAGTTGACAACGTTAGAGTATTCTTGGGTCAAGCTGCAGTCGACTCTATGATCAGCTGCAGTACAGATGATGGGTGTGGAGGAGGATTAGTAGAGTGAGGCTGGGGTCAGATTAAATATTGACAATACAAGGAAGAAGAACTTTACGCTCAAAAGCACCAAGAGCAGAATACGCAAAAAGCATCACATTTTCATACCATAGAGCCGTGCACTCTCGTAATAGATTACCTAAACAAAATGTACTGCTGTGAGACCATACCTAGAGGAAATGTGCAGCTGTAGTAGCATACCTAGGAAGAAAATACTACTGTAACACTATACCTAGGTAGGGTGTACTGCTGCAATACCAAACCTAGGCAGAGTGTGCTGCTGTAACACTGTACCTAGGTAAGGTGTACTACTGTAACACTATACCTAGGTAGGGTGTACTGCTGCAATACCAAACCTAGGCAGAGTGTGCTGCTGTAACACTGTACCTAGGTAGGGTGTACTGCTGTAACACTGTACCTAGGTAGGGTGTACTGCTAAAGTACCATACCTAGGCAGACAGCAGTAGAGAGACTTGTATCCATGCATCCTTTTATACAGATCTCGTCTGTGGGGCAGGTCCGTCCTCCACATGAACTTGCCTACAATCATTCAATGGCAGCATGGCATATTGATAATCAATACAATCTTAATACCTGCAGGCTGAATCAATATCAGACCCTTGCAATACTAGTATACAAAGACAATGCATGAGATATGACCTTTTACCAATCGTTTTTTTATGAACGGATTGGCTATTAGTGGGTGCATTGTAACTGTGGCCAGATGTGGTCAGAGATGTTTAGAATCAATTATTGACCAGAGTTTGAGGCTACAATAGATTGATCCAGCTACTGAGCTCAATCAGCGTCACACAGCTGCAGGTCAAACTATTGATTACCCTTAGCTTCTCTGGTGGGATGTAGTTGTCATTTATATCTTCATAAGGGCTTAGAATTGCTTCTTACGTAATTACGATCTTGAAATCCTAAAGCAACACCGTCGGTCACATTAATAGTGGTTATTATTTGCTTGATGATGTATTGGAGAAGCAAGTATCCATTAAGAATGCTGAATAGGTTTCGTAGGCAAAAATTACTACTGGGCTCTACCACGGTTGCTAATAATTTGACACTAAGGGCGTTGATTTTTCCAGTAAGTGCATCACTACAATTGCCCAGGGAATCAAGTGATGACATATTTGTTTTTATTAACAGTTGAATAAGTTGAAAATATGTTTTTGGATTTGAATATATTGCAATCAGAAAAAAATCATATATATTACCTAAAACAGATTGAAAACTGCTATTCATTCGACAAACTTTCGAATATGTTTTACTTGGACTAGTTGTGTCGAGTTCGCACAAGGTCATGCATTCATTAGCCATTCAAAAATGCATAGGAGGAAATCAGCGAACAGATGTAGACCTGGGCTGTGCTTGCAGAGCTGATTGGACAAGTTATTGCCTGCGTTCATGTTTGCCTATGCTGGTCGGCAGCAATCCTTCATAGTGAATGCAACTATTTACTATGGCTAAAAATTTCACCATAACAAGCTGAAAGTTTCCATCTGAAGCTGCGTAATCAGAGAAACACAAAAATTTGTGACATTAGAACACTGGTTGTGAAGTCGCGACATCAGAATTGATTTTTTTGCACTCATTTTGAGCCTCAAACCTCCTTGGGTACTTAGATCGGTGAGTAATTAGATCGGTGGGTACTTAGGTTGGTGGGTACTTAGATCGGTGGGTACTTAGATCGGTGGGTACTTAGATCGGTAGGTACACAGGTTGAAGTTTTAGATTTAAGAAGGACAATTTGATTCTATTACATAGCTTTCTTAGCCTGATTGCTTACCTGGCTACGGTAAAGCATTTCCAGAAACACTCCCTTCGTACCTGCGTTCTCTGAGGCCTGAGATATATCCTGATCATGTGACAGCTGGTGACAGGTGCCTGGCAAGTGGTATAACATATTACACTGATAGATGCGACCTGCAATCATGAGAAACGAGAGAGCTACCATTGTTATCTATGAAGACCGAGTTGCAGGCAAAAGGAGACTTGAATCCACACGCCAGGAGGCAGTCTATCTCGCTCCTCCTGTAGCCGACTTGCTGTGTGCCGGAGTAACTGTCAGGAAATATGAAATTTTCCGTGCGCCTTGTCGTGTAACACGGTAATTCTGTAAAGGAACTTTGAGATGAGCAATGGATTTGAGCAATGTTACATCGGTCTAACACGCCACGGCAAACAACCTTACGATATGCCACACATTTCATGGAGATATGGTAGTAAAAGAGGTTTTAAAAATCCTTACGATGAAGTTTGCGTTATATAATAAGAATGATAGAGGGTTGAATAACGTAGTTATTCAACTAAATCCATACAAACGAACTCAAGACTTTACCTAGATCAGCTGAAGCCTCTCTTAAGAGAAAACCGATCAAGAAGAGCTTCATGAATTCGGCCATCTTTAATCACAGCTGCATAGACAAATGAATTGGTTACCAATATCGTGAGTGATCATCTGCAACCAATACAATGAACGGCGAGAACTGCTGAATACACTGCGTCGATTTTCATTGTGTCAGCTGATGAAGATCAATACTGCATGTGGCTTCCACTATTTGTTCTCGAATTCACTCTTTAGTACTGCACATAAAGTATTTCCTGTTTCAACAATATTATGCAAAGATTGAAGGTGCGAGTTTCTATCCTGCTTTGCTAAGTGAGCTGATTGCCGTCAGAACTGCTGCAGCGTAATTTCCTGTTCTGTAAACAGAGCTCCAAGTGAGCTGTACCTTGATTAAACAGGAGGCAGAGGGATTCCAGTACTTGCGCTTCACAATAGATGAGTTACCAGTTGTTTTTGGCCCTGATTCAGAATTTGGAGTTTTCCTCTCTCAGAGGGCCTAAATTAATTTGAGTAACAATTTTAATTTAGACTGCAGCGATTGCTGTGTATTCCAGCTAAGTTGCATAAAATGTCTGACCTCACGTGGCCTCCTGACCTCCTGTGACCTCTGACCTCACATGACCCAATATCTAGGAAATGAAGCAGGATAAATTAAGAAAACAAAGAAAACAAATAAAATAGAGTAGCCACAATCTAAGGAATAATTCAACAGTTTGAATATATTTACAGGAAAGTGTTGAGGCAAACAATAGGCCAATGATAGTCCTCAGTACATAAGAGTAGTTTGTACAAGAGTGCAATGTGTGTAAATCATTGGCTGAGCAGCCTGATATGATAGTGACCTGATATTGCTGGTCAATTGACTGCTGCTGTTTACAAACAAATACATCTGGTCTGTGATTAGGGATTACATCATTCCCCTTAGGGGTTCCCCTCATATACAGCAGGACGACTAATGGCTTTTATTCCTATGTCTGGCCACCCAAATTTGGACATACATTGTCTAAGATGTTCGAGATACAGATGTGCAGCTTTGATAGATCAATTGCAAATGTACAGCCTAGTCACCTTCACCTTCACCGTCACCTTCAATATGACATGCATACAATCCAAATACGCAGGATAATAGTCTCTATTTGATCAGAAATAAGACTCGCAACACTCTCATTGGCTGATACGCGACGTCATGCTGCGAACTCAATTACGTTGTGTAGCTGACAGGGTGATGTTTCTCTCTCACCACATGCCTTAAGTTGTAGATCTATTGTCCAGATCTGTTGTCCAGATTGTTATGTAAGACTCATAAAGAGAGGCAACTCCAAAATCTGACATTGGGTCAAACTCCAGATTTCAGTTTTTGGCTCAGAAGCCAATTATTTCCAGATTCGGTGCATTGAAGGAAAATGAAATACCAGTGAAATGGCTTCAGACAGTGCCCCCCTTGTTGTTGTTGTTCATAATTGTTGGTTCATAATTAGCTGTAATTGGCTTAGGTAACAATCCTGCTGACACTAAAGTCTGGACAGTGTAAAAGCACCTCAGCATCTCAGACTCAGATTTTAGAAGTCTGGATGCGTAAGCAGCTTAGGAGGTTATGTAGTGAGTTTCGAGGTGTAGCAGATGCTTCTGTTGATCTTCTGAGGCACTCAATTTGCCACAGTATTTATTTCAATAGCGTTCTATCAGCACCATAGGTCATAGGTCACAGGTCACCACAGGTCAGCGAGAACTGATTCTTTGTATGTGATTAGCTCTTATGCACTACATTATAGAGTGAGTTTCGAGTTGTATTTTCAGCTTTTGTGAATCTCCCACATATGCTTGCATTTGCGGGAATGCACACGTATTCCCGCATGTGTCTGCATGTGCGTGCATGTGCTCACATTGACAGGATATTCATTTTCATTCTTATACTACCAATATATACAATTCTTTGGGATTTTGGGGTCAGTAACACTATGCTTGACGACGTCCATAGGCGTGTTTGGAGCGTAAAGGTGTTCACCGTATTTATGCACAGCTGCGTAAAAAGCAATTATTTTAATCAAAATATTTGGCTATTCTCAACGCGTGCTCTCACAGCCACAAGAGCATTTACTCAGTACGCGAAAGCGATCAAGGTTGCGGTAAAGCGCTAGCGTTTCATTTCCCAGACAGGGTCAACCCAGCCGATGTTTTCTTAGTGCGTGTAGTTAGTGATGCCTTCGGAGTTGAACTTTTAGCCATTTAAGAGCATTTGCACCCCAAACACTCCTTGCATAAAGAAATATTCAAGTTATGCTACTTTTTGAAGAACCGTTTTTCAAGTGTGTTATTTTCCTCAGCACAGTGCATACCGCTTCATAGCTGCGAAACCAAGGCTATCAGTGCATGCTCTTAGAAATTCAACCAAATCGTTAGATCTGCTATGCTCTCTTCTCTATACTACAGATATTGATTAAACTTATGTCTCCTTTGCTGCAAATGAGAAAATGATGAACATTTTATTTTATTGAAAGTTTCTTCTTTGGGTAAACTACAAAGGATCGATGCAGAGACGTCGCGTTTATTGATGTTTATTATATTAGTAGAAAAGGCCGGTTAACGAAAACCGTTGTCTCCTGTCAGTCACTTACAGAGTACGCGCAGGTCAGGTACATGCTTCAAAAACTCAAACGCTATGGGAAACTTCAGTGGGTTTCCTTGAACGGACCCCAAAGGTGGTTTGGCAAATGGATTAGGGCAGTATACATGGATTTGAGCGAAGTGTGCAGGAAATAAAAGAAAAACAGAGGTTTAAAACCATTGGCTGCAGACGGTGAGCGCAATGACCAGTGAGTTGGAAGGAAGAATCACCTTTATTATAAAATAGGTAGAGGCAATTAATCGCAAAGTGAAAAATAGGTACATTTTAAGCAATGTTCATACTTTTCTTTTGGAACAAAACCTTCTGAAGTTGATAAATTGATGGTCAACTTGGTTTTGATTATTGACACTTCTAAATGATGGAGACGTGTTCGCAACATTATCACATCATGCCAGCATAAGTAGTTTGTTATTAATTAGGGAATACGGGACTCGGGCTTGACGACTTGCTTTTAGGGAGGTGATTCCGCTAGCATTCAAACCTCCCTCAAATTTTGTTCCTGGACTCCCATCTCCTCTACTGATGTCTTTGTCAGGTTTCAGCAGAGTGGGAAAAATGGAGTTTTACCGAAAGGTGAAAATGAGGCAACACTGGTGAAGCTGAATAACAAAAATACAAGGTAGCGACTATCTAGGACACCAAACTGAAGTCTTGAGACTTTTACTCCTGCTGTGAATCTATCAGTAGCAGCTAACAGGGTTTCCAGAGCACGATCTCTGCTCATCCAAGCGAACCTCCTCCACCAGAATGAAGAACGCGGACTGCCAGCCAGTGGCGGCATCGGTGACAGAGTAGCCACTCGGGTAGTTGACAGCGTAGACAATAGTGTGAGATCCAGCC
>ERZ1740065.1829-NODE-1829-length-13005-cov-3.969266_pt1 | contig 13005 bp, 10 predicted proteins | sample MGYA00581738_ERZ1740065 | MGnify/ENA primary metagenome ERZ1740065 (study PRJEB43018, sample SAMN04849749) | marine metagenome | isolation source: floating plastic debris | place: Pacific Ocean | collected 2008-09-01 | study: EMG produced TPA metagenomics... | reverse complement strand
AAGCCACAAATAGGTGCTCCAAAACGGTGTGGGAAATGCGCAGGATACAACTTATATTTGATAGGCTATCCTGAAAGGAAAAATATGAGTGAAAAAAAGAAATGGGGTTTCCAAAATTGGAGTACCGACCGGGTGTTGAGTGTTTCTGCCTTCTTCATAAGCATTATTTCGCTTGTAGCATTGTTGTATCAATCCTATTTAGCCAGAGCTGAATACAAGTTGATGCAAAAACAACAGAGCGCGAGCGTAATGCCGTATCTGAACCAATTTTTCACCAATACCAAAGGAAATTATAGGATTGTATTTGGTAACGATGGATTGGGGCCCGCATTTATAAGAAGTGCCAAGTTTACGATGACCGATAGCCCTACTTTTACGAAAACTGATGATTTTTTACGTTATCTCGCAGAATCATACAAAGGGCTTGATACCCTGAAATATACCTACAGTACCATGTCTGAAGGTACTTTAATGCCCGCGAACAGTACCCAGGAGATGGTTTCTTTTCAAACTTCAGAAGAGTATCGCTTGTTTTACAACGTTTTGGTAGAACATGGCTTCAACTTTGAAATCGAATATGAAGACGTTTACGGCGAACGCTGGCGACTTCGTTTTGATGAAGATATCCCACAAAAAATAACCGACTGACCCGTAACATTTTGAATATGAGCAACATTTCCCAAACCTGGTGGAAAGAAGGTATTGTGTACCAAATATATCCTCGAAGTTTTAAAGATACTTCGGGCAATGGTGTGGGTGACCTCAAAGGCATTATTTCAAAACTAGATTATATCAAAAGCCTGGGGGTGGATATCATTTGGCTATGTCCCATTTATCAATCGCCCAATGATGACAACGGTTATGACATTAGCGATTACCAAACCATTCTACCTGAATTTGGCACTATGGCTGATTTTGATGAGCTTTTATTCCAAATGCATGAACGCGGTCTAAAGCTTGTAATGGACTTGGTAGTCAACCATACAAGTGATGAACACCGCTGGTTTCAGGAGTCCAAAAAGTCAAGGGACAATCCCTATCGGGATTACTACCACTGGTGGCCTGCCGAAAAGGGAACACCGCCCAAGCGCTTTAGTTATTTTGATGTAGACGGAGATGCATGGAAATATGACGAAACCACGGATAGCTATTACCTACATTACTTTTCCATAAAGCAACCCGATTTGAAGTGGGAAAACCCAAAGGTGCGTGAAGAAATCCACAACATGATGCATTTTTGGTTCAAGAAAGACGTCGATGGTTTTCGAATGGATGTCATTCCTTTTATTTCCAAGGATGACACCTATCCGGAATTACCAGCGGAATTCGAGGGAAACTTTATTCCTTTTTATGCCAATGGACCGCATTTGCATGAATATTTACATGAAATCAATACCAAAGTGCTTTCGCATTACGATGTGATGACCGTAGGAGAAGCTCCCGGAGTTTCTAGAGAAGATGCGCATCTTTTTGTGGATGATGCGCGAAAAGAATTGAATATGTTCTTTCATTTCGATTTGATGGCACTTGACCGAGATGGAGATGAAGTATTCTGGATGCGCGAGGATAAGTGGAAATTGACAGAGTTCAAAAAAATCTTTAGCGACTGGGATGAAATTTTCAAAACCAAAGGTTGGGGCAGTTTGTATTTGAGCAATCACGATTTTCCCAGAGCCGTGAGCCGTTGGGGGAATGATGCTCCTGAGCACTGGCGCAACTCTGCCACCCTACTCCAAACCTTTTTGTTGACTATGCGAGGGACGCCCTATTTTGTTTTTGGAGATGAAATTGGCATGACGAATATTCGTTTTGAAAACATTTCGGATTACCGCGACATCAATACCCTAAACCGCTACGAACACCTCAAACAACAGGTGATTGACGAAGTGACCTTTATCGAAAACGAGAAAGAAGCCAGCCGCGACAATGCCCGAACTCCTATGCAATGGAATGAAAGTGCGCAGGCAGGATTCACCGAAGCAACACCTTGGATTCAAGTAAACCAAAATCATAAAACGGGGGTGAATGTTGCGCAACAAGAAAATGACCCACGTTCCGTACTCAACTATTTTCGAGAAATCGCCCAACTACGCAAAACCCATTTGGGATTGGTGTATGGAGACTACGAAGAACTTCTTAAAGACAGTGAAACCGTGTATGCCTATACCCGTAAATGGGAAGATGAAAAATACCTTATCCTTTTAAACTTTAGTACCACAAGCACCCCTGTTGATTTATCCTTCGAAGGCATGGGCACACCTCAGCTGTTATTATCAAATGTGGCTAATAAAGCCCTTCAAACAGAGGGTAGCTTTGCTTTAGAGCCCTATCAGGCGTGTGTGTATACCTTTAATTAGTTATAAGAATTTGAACCTCAAGGTAAGTTTTCATTACTCCCGCTTTTTACTTTTATCTATTTGAAATCTTACAGACTCTAGTTGTGAATAAACCTATCGAAGGATTGCCAATATTTATCCTTGTAAATATCAAAATCCAGCTCTATTTTATCTCTGTACTTCGCTTTGATATTATAAAGTAGTTTTGAAGGTTTTCTAAATTCGCAACAAGCGAAATAGACTTCCCGAGCTGAGTTAGCCGTTTGTCGGCCAATATTCAAATAACCATCTGAGTCCTTTAATTGTGTCATTATTTCGTCCTCAATTTGATTGAGAAGTTCATAGGTTTTGCTATTTGGCATACCGTTACTGTTCTCTCCATCATACTTCATCTCTAGGATGACTATCCAAGGATGAGATGCCTTACTATCCCAATTCAATAAATCCGTATTTACCATTGCAACCAGTGGAAGACCATTTTCTAATGTTGCTTCCAAACCAGAATAACTATCGTTTTCAGTATTGCGTCTAAAACCCTTGTATTTCTCCACGAACTCTTTTTCACGCCAAGTCAAAAATTCCGTCAATTTCTCTAAAGGAACTAGTCCAGATGTTGCTTCCGCCGGATTAATTATTGTGAGATTGTCAATTGTGATAACTGAATTTAGCTCTCCTAAGGCGTTGTCTAAAGTGATATAAACTCCGTTCGTAATTATCCCTTTGTTTTCTTCAGTGAAATCTTCGTGGGCTACAGTTATATCTATCTCATCTGGCATCTCTTTGTCCTCGGTTGCATAGAAACTCATTGTATTAGTATCGAATAAATAACCGTCCATTTCTATTCGAACCTTTTCGACACCTAGCGGTTGTTTTAATGCTGTGATTTTCCAATTGTCCATTTTTGGCGATGCTGCCACTAGTTCCTCCACAAATACAATGTTCTTAATTACACCGTCTGCCGTCAAAACTAGTTCAACTGTAGTGTCATCGTACATTCCGACCAAAAACCAAAACCCATCCCTTAATTCACCTAGTTTAGGTGAAAGTCAATCAAAAAAAAACATCTTCACATTACCTCCTTCTTTGACGACTTTATAGAAACTCTTTTCATTTTTTTCAAACCATTTCCAAAAATCGGAATAGGAATGAATGGGTTCCTCTTTGAAACCAAATACTGACTTTAAAAAACTCATATTGTTTTCTTTGAAATTTGCCCATCCAGATTATAGTTGGATATCTATAACCATAAATATGACCTAATCTAACAGCAAAAATTCTATTTCAGCGGAATTTACATGCCATCCGACTAAATAGTTCATGAAAATTGATGTATCACGTTTATGGACTAACGATTAAAGAAGAAGTATCAATTCTGCAACAAATACTCCACCGCTTTCTCCAATTGCAAGTCTTTACCAGTGGCCATATCACCAGGAAGGTTTTGTACCTTGATGTCTGGTTCCATTTGGTCGTTTTCCAAGAATGGTTTACCCAATGGTTTCCATCCACCCATCGGTATTCCAAAATAGATACTTGGGTCTATTTGAGTCTCCCACCATACGAAGGTTCCGGTTCCAGGAACGGGCATACCCAAGGTCTTCCCTCCATTTTTGATTTTGTAGGCTACAGGAAATAAGTGCGCATCGGAATAATTGCTTTCGCCCATCACCACTATGGAGGGTTTTATCCAACGGTTCCAAGGTTGATACCCAATATTCTGTCCATGAGGAATGATATCCATGTACTTCTTGCCCACCAGAAAATCGGACAATACATCATGTAGATTTCCACCACCGTTAAAACGAGTGTCGACAATAAGTGCATCCGCACTAATGTGTTTTCCCAAAGCGTCTTCAATAACCGTACGCATACTTGGGTCGTTCATACTACGCACGTGCACGTAACCCAATTTGCCATCAGAAAGCTTCAAGGTTTCTGCGCGACGGGCTTTAACCCAACGTTGGTAAAGTAATTGATATTCGGTTCCTAAAGAGACCGGCTTGACTACTTCTTGCCACTTTTTCGAAGTACTTGGGTCTGAGAGCGAGAGCAGTACGTTTTGACCTATTTTTCGATTGAGCAATTGATAAAAATCTAAGTCTGGCGTCAATTTTACGCCGTCGATGCTTTCGATAAGGGTTCCCGTTTTGACCTCAGAAGCAGCTTTATTCAACGGTCCACCTACCAGCACTTCGGCGACACGAATACCATCACCTGAATGTGCATAATCGTACAAGAGACCCAACGAAGCCGTGCGGTCTCCATTCTCCGGTCTGTGACGATAGCCACTACCCGTGTGCGATGCATTCAATTCCCCTAGCATTTCGCTCAACATTTCGGCGAAATCATAGTTGTTATTGATATGCGCCAAAAAGGGTTCGTACTCTTTTTTATAAAATGGCCAATCCACGCCTTGCAGGTCTGGCACATAAAATTTCTCCCGTACTTGTCTCCAGCTGTGCTCAAAAATATAAGCGCGCTCGTCATCCTTTTTCAAAAGCATCTCGCCACTGGTTCCCAAACGCTTGGAGCTTCCATCTTTGACGTCTACTTTCATGGGTTTTCCATCCACTAGAATCAATAGGAAATCTCCTTCTTTAGAAAGCTCGATGCTTCTCGCATTCCCACCAATTTTGGTAAAGAGTTTGGTTTCTTTTGTTCTTAAATCCGTAGTCCAAAGATTGTCCTTGCCTTCAAAACGGGTCAAATAAAATAGTTTATCACCTTCTTTGGACAACACATAATCTGAGGCTCTTGAGGTGTGAACAGTAAGTTTTCTTTTCCGTTCGGACATGTTTTCCCAATCGAACTTCAAAGCTTTTACGGCATCTTTATCCTCCGCTTCGTCGCCTTTCTTCTTTTTCTTGGATTTCTTGTCGTCGTCTTTATCTTTTTTCTCGTCCTCTTCTTCTTTCTCTTTTAAAAGACTAAGTTCTTCTTCCGACAAATTGAAACGGTCAAACGCTTCTTGGGTAAAGAACATTGCAAAAACATCACCACTAGAGATGAACCCATTCTCCGTTCGGTTTCCTTGGCGGGTGGAGCCCCATACCATCATTTTTCCGTCCATGGCCCATTTGGGATTGTAATCCACATAACCACTCTGGGTCAAATTCCGAAGGGTTCCAGTTCCGGATGCTTCAATCAAACCAGCTTCTGGCCAAAACATCCGCTCTTTAGGTCCATACTGGACCAAAAACCACTTACTGTCGGGTGACCACTGATACCACATATCGCCATCGGCGTAGGAATAGTTGTGCTCTCCTGACAAGATGGTCCGTGTGGCTTTGGATTTTAAATTGATGACTTTCAAGGTGGTTCTATCTTCCAAGTATGCAACCTCTTTCCCGTTAGGTGCATAGGAAGGTTTGAATTCCTCCGCATCAGAAGCGATGAGTGTTTCTTCCTTGAGCAAGGTGGCATCGAAAAAATACTTTTCGGCATCCCTTACAATACTTTTTTGGTAAAGGTTCCAGCTATCGTTCACTTCAGCGGCATATAAAAGTGATTTCCCATCTGGACTAAAGCTCACGCTACGTTCTTGCCACGGAGTATCCGTTATGCGCTTGGTGGTACCATGCGCCACACTACTTACAAAAATCTCTCCTCTAAAAACATAGGCAAACTCCTTTCCGTTAGGTGATAAACTGACTTCCGTAAAACCGCGATTGACTTTCACAACTTTGTCCAAATTTTGGCGCCCGTCGAAACTGATGGAAATATTCACTTTTTGAGGTTGTCCTCCCTCTTGCATCGTGTAGATTTCACCATGATAACTAAAACAAAGTGTTCCGTTATCTGAAATGGTCAAAAATCGGACGGGATGATTTTCCAAGTTGGTGATAGCGCTTTTAGTAGACGGACTGCTCAAAGCACTTTTATACACATTGAAAGAACCACTTTCTTCCGTCAAATAATAAAAGGTATCATTATCACTCGCAAAAACAGGATTTCGGTTCTCGCCGGCGAAGGAAGAGAGTTGGGTGTAGGTACCACTCTCCAAATCATAGCTCCAAACATCTCGAGTCACCGAAGAAGTATGGTGCTTTCGCCAAGCATTTTCATATCCTTTTCGGTCGTGGTAAATCAACTTCGTACCATCTGGGCTATAGGTCGCGTCATGCGCGGGAGATGTCAACTCCAAAGCTACTCTTCCACCTTGGCTCGGCACGCTGTACAATTCGGCCATCACTCCCGAAGGAAATTGCACATTGGTGTGCAAATCTTGCCGCACCCCAGCAAATACTATTTTTTGGTTATCCGGTGAAAAGTCACTAGGTCTTTCGTTGGTGGAGTGAAAGGTCAATCGAACCGCTTCACCACCGGAAGCAGGCATGGTAAACACGTCAAAGTTGCCATACCTATCAGAGGCGAAGGCAATTTGCTTTCCATCGTGGCTCCATACTGCAGAATACTCGTAGCTTTCGGACAAGGTTAAGGGAATCGCTACACCACCCGAAGCGGGCACCTTGTAGATATCTCCTTGGTAGTTAAAAAGAATGGTGTTACCATCCGGGGAAATCGCCGGGTACCGCATCCAAAGAGGATTGTCTTGCGCTAAAATACTGGTTAGGGAAAGGCATACGATGGCAATAAAGGCTTGGAAAGTCAATTTCATTTTCGTGTTTTTTGAATTGATGTGATTTCCACCAGCACAACACTGGCGACTGCCTAAGTTCGTGAATTTTTTGATAATTATTTAGGGAAGAACAAGGATTCTCCCAAAGGTAGGTATGGGTTAGTCCACTGACGGTCTTCGCAGCATGATTATCCCGATAGCCAAAAACCAAACAATCTGTCCCAAGCCGAAGATTTCTTTGAAAATATCCAAAGGATACACCGTGAGGATTCCCGCAATAGCCACCAAAAGGCCCAAAATGGAGATACCTTTTGGAATTTGTTTTCCTCTTAAACTTAAAACGCTTACCAATAATACCCAAAGCCCTCCTATTATTTCGTTTCCACCACCAAGGCCCTCTGTCACAATATTGATACTTGAGAATACTTGTATGGCTTTAATTGGATGGGATTCACCCATCCCAATAACGGAAGAGAGACCAATGTTTGCAATCATGCCACTGGCGATGACCAAGCCTACCCAAACATATCCAAATACAAAGGCCATTTTCGAGAGTATCGGGTTTTCCTTTTTGAAACGATGGTGCAGTGCCAATACCAAAACCACCAGCACAATACCAAACAATACATAACTTGTGAAATTCAAAAGCGACAGTATCAACTGATTATCTGCCAAAAAATTCAAATGTTCTTGGGCACTGGCCTCAGTATCAGGATAAACCAATACTCCACCATACACCACAAAGGCCGAAATGTAAATGAGCGCTTCAAGAATCGCACTTAGACCCCCAAATTTTTGTAGACTTCTCTCTCCCATGATTGTTTTTGAATTTTGAAACTAGACGCTTCACCACTGGTTTTGTTACTTGGAACCAAAACTTTAAGGGTTTCTTATTCCTTTATGGAGCCTGATTTAGAGCAATTTATCGAAGTGTATTGCGTTATGCAAAAACAAGCGTGGTTTCCTTTACCATAGTTTTGTGCCAGTACCGCAAAGACCAAACTATGAACAAACAAAGAATTGCTGTTTTATTGATTGCTGCCTTAGGGCTTTTGGCCACTTTTATGCCATGGGCCACCGTACCCATTCTCGGAGGAATGAGTGGAACGGAAAATACGCTAGGATGGGTTTCTTTGTCGTTTTTCGCCATCCCTATGGTGGTTAGTTTAATTGGCAACAAACACAATGACCTCATACGCCTCGCACTTATCATTACCATAACGGCAAGTGTTTTGGCTTTTATCACTTGTATTTGTCAACTATACATCTTCAATAGTATGGATAGTAGTGACAATCTTTTTGAAGCTATGCTTGCCGATCAAATAAAAGTTGGTTTTGGGTTATATATCGCCCTTTTTGCAGGTCTCATTTTACCACTGTTTGCCCTCTTAATGCGCGATTCAGAACTTTCAGCAAAACAAGCAGAAGCACTCAAGAACTATAAAAAGAAGACCGCAAAAAAAGCAAGGCAACCTAAAGTTAAAGATGTAGAGGAAGTAGTCGAAAAGGTTGAAACTTCAGAGGCGATAGAACCCGAAAACAAAATCGACAAGGAAGACCATAGTCGATTTATGCCTTCCTAAATGCTACACTACTTCACTGCGTTCAGAAACCTTGTAGGTTTTCTTGAAAGGACGAATAATCAAACGTGCTTCCCTATCAAATTTGATGTAATTGTATACCCAGTTGATGAACACCACTACCCTGTTTCGGAAACCAATCAAGAAATAAAGGTGTACGAACATCCAAACATACCAAGCAAAAACGCCTTGAAACTTAAAGCTTTTTAAATCCACTACGGCCTTGTTGCGACCAACCGTAGCCATACTGCCTTTGTCCTTATAGGCATAGGGTTGCATTTCTTTTTTTTCGATAAGGTGTAGTTAATTGTTTCCTAGACTTTCACCTTGTTGGATAGCGGGTTGCGCCATCATGGGATGTCCTTTCGGAAACTCCTCGGAAGTCATTTGGGCCACATCGCCAATCGCGAAAATATTTTCAAATCCCTCTACTTGATGAAAAGCATTTACGGGTAAACGACCTCCCCGTTTCAAAAGAGTTTCTGCATCGAGGCCTTTGAGGGTAACCGCTTTGACCCCTGCGGCCCAGACTAGCGTGGCGGCATCAAATGTGGTATCCGTATTTGTGGCGATGGTTTTTCCATCATAATCTGAGACACGGGTATTCTTCCAAACTTGAACGCCAAGTTTTTCCAAAAACTTCTCTGCTTTTTCGGAAGCTACTGGACTCATCGCCGGTAAAATTCTGTCTCCGCTCTGCACCAAGTTGATTTGCGCCCTACGAGTGTCCAAATCAGGATAATCCTTAGGTAAAATTCCTTTTTTGATTTCGGCCAAAGCTCCTGCCAACTCCACTCCAGTAGGCCCACCTCCTACAATGACGAAATTCATCAAGGCATCCCGCTCGTGTAGGTCATCCGTAAGTAGGGCTTGTTCGAAGTTCTCCAAAATCAAGCTACGTAAGTTCAATGATTGCGGAATCGATTTCATGGCCATACTGTTTTCCATGATATTCTGATTCCCAAAAAAGTTGGTTTCCGAGCCTGTTGCTACCACCAAGTAATCATAGGCGATTTTACCGATGTTGGTTTGAAGGGTTTGTGCCGAGGTATCTACTTGGAGCACTTCCGCCAAGCGAAAAAAGAAATTGGAATACCCTTGCAGTACCTTACGAATGGGATATGCAATACTATCGGGTTCCAACCCGCCTGTTGAGACTTGATACAACAAAGGTTGAAACGTATGGTAGTTATGCTTGTCCAGCAGTATGACTTGTACTTCTTTTCTAGCGAGTTTTTTTGCTAAAGCGATTCCGCCAAACCCCCCGCCAATAATAATAACCCGAGGAAAACTGGATTGAGGAATATTCATTTCTGACATATGGTAAAAGTAACAAAACCTTGGTGACCCAAAAACCTGAATTTCCACTTACATGATAAAAAACATCTTAATTGACTTCCAAACTATGCATTCACGACCTACAGACGTTCGTGCAAAAAAAATGTTGGTATCTTGTAACAAATCCACAGTCATCCCCACTAACATATAAACCAACCCGCAGATTGAACAAGGAACTTGAACACCAATTTGTTAGTGAGCTTGAAAACAACCAGAACATCGTTCACAAGGTATGCAGTCTCTATACGAATGATAGGGACTCACACAATGACCTGTTCCAAGAAATCACCATACAATTATGGAAAGCCTACCCCAAGTTTCGGGGAGACGCCAAATTCAGCACCTGGATGTATAGGGTGGCGCTGAACACGGCCATAACCTTGTATCGAAAATCCAAGAAAAGGGTCAAAACCCAGGATTACGACTCGGTTATTTTCAAAATCAAAGCAGACGAATATGATGATACACAGGAAAAACAATTGAAGTTGATGTACAACGCCATCAAGCAGTTGGGAGATATTGACAAAGCCTTGGTCTTTTTGTATTTGGAAGACAAGGACTATAGCGAAATTTCGGAAACCTTAGGGATTTCAGAGGTAAATGCACGTGTTAAGATGAATAGAGTAAAAAACAAGCTTAGAACCATACTAAATCCGTAAACTATGATGGATGAGTTAGAGCTTTTAAAGAAAGATTGGAACAACCAACAGGAGCATTTGCCCAAGCTTTCGTACGACCAGATTTATAAAATGATTTGGAAAAAGTCCTCTTCTATGGTGAAGTGGATTTTTTATATCAGTATTATAGAATTCGTTTTCTGGGCAGCCATCAATATCATTTTCAGCGACCCACAGTCCATGGAAGAGCTGAAAACCATGCACATTTACAACATTATGATGGTTTTGGGCTTCTTGAACTATGCCATCATCTTGTATTTCATTCTAAAGTTCTACTTAAACTACAAAAAGATTTCAGTTACGGATTCCTCCCGAAAACTGATGAAAACGATTCTCAAGGTCAAGCAAACCGTAACGCAATATGTTTGGTTCAACCTTATCATCTTCACCCTAACGATGGTCATCAGTTTGTATGGGGTAATCCTCTATAGCCCTGAAGGGCAAGAGATTACCAAATCTGCTTCGGAGCAAGCCAGTGAAAGTATGTTCTGGTTTTTAATAGTAGTGGTTTCCGTCGTGTTTATGGCCATTATTTTGGTGTTGATATGGCTCTTCTACCGACTGCTTTACGGTATTTTATTGAAAAGATTGAAAGAGAACTATAATGAATTGAAGAAATTGGAGGTTTAGTACCGCCACTTTCTTTTTTGGTTTTCTTCTTCATAGGCCAATAAATCTTCTTGGGGAATAACCCGTAAAAACGAAGGATGCTGCTCAATGGCGTATTCTAGTTTTTCGATAATCGCTTCAACCGGCTCATTATCGTAATCGATTTCCAGAGGTTGTTTGATATGCATGGATTGCAAAATCCCCTTCTTTTTGACCCGAAGCCCCCGTTTGTCAAAAGACCTTCTGAAACCATCAATCACTACAGGTACAACCACGGGCTTGTACCGCTTTATGATATGAGCCGTACCTTTTCGTAAAGGTTTCCAAGGTGTGGTTGTTCCTTGGGGGAAAGTAACTACCCAGCCGTCTTCCAAAGCAATGGCAATATTACTAATGTCACTCATTTTGACTTGCCTGTTGACATTTTGCCCATCGGCCCGCCAGGTTCGTTCAATACTGATAGAGCCTGCATAGGCCAAAATTTTGGTGAGCAAGCTTTTTCCCATGGTTTCCTTTGCGGCCACGTAGTAGAAATTCAATTTTGGACGCCAGAGGTATCCTAAATTCTTTATGGAATCTTCACGTCCGCTTAAACTAGCGTTGAATACATGGAACATGGCCACAACGTCAGCAAAATAGGTTTGGTGGTTGCTCACAAACAAGACATTGGTTTCAGGTAAATCCCGAATGACCTGTGAACCTTCAATCTCCAAGGTGTTGAAGCCCTTATACCGCTGGTGGGTAATCATTCCGGCGATACGAATCAACCAAGTCTTTAAAAACAATATGTGCCCAAAAGGATTCTTTTTAAAAAGTCCCATATACATCATCCATTCTAAGCGAATTTACAAAATTGGAGATTATAGTACCTGTTCCAGCAACGACTTGATTTCGCTCATCATCATAGCCGTTGCTCCCCACACTGTATGACCGTTCAACTTGAACGCGGGTACCTCAACATTTTTCGCGTAGGCAGTATTTAGGGTTTCGAAATGAACATTCCGGTCGTTCATAAAATCCTCCAAATCCACATGAACCAAATCTTCAACTTCGGAGGGTTGCATTACAAATGAGCCCGTTTGTTGGAGACTACCCACAAAAGGCTGCACCAAAAAATTGCTTGGGGGAATATACACTTCACTCAATTGCTTCACTACCTCTACAGTTTGGGAAGGTACACCAACCTCTTCTTCGGTTTCGCGCAGTGCCGTTTCCAAAAGGTCCTTATCCTCAGGTTCTACCTTGCCCCCGGGAAAAGCAACTTGATTTGAATGCACGCCCTTGTATTGTTTTCTCAAAATCAACAACAAGCGTGTCGTTTGGATTTCATCCGGATAGAACAAGGCCATCACCGCCGCGCGTTTGGGGTTTCTTTTCGCAATCTTCTCTTTTTCCATCAACTGCTTTCGAAAGGCGGGAGACATTTTATCATGCGAAGTTTCACCCGGTAGTGGGAGATTTTTTATTTTTAAAAGCTGCGGATAAAACGTATTGAATTCCATGAGGGCTTTACAAACGACACGAATTACAAGTATACTACTATTTTTTTTCCTGAGCTGCGGACCTTCATCTCCCTAAGAAGGGAAAGAAAAGGACACAGCAGGGACTCTAATGGATAGTATTACTGCAGTTGCGGAAGAAGTTGCCGAAATTGAAGTCGAAGAAGAAGCACCTTTCAAATTAGATGAAGAGAATGCGATAGATTTCTTCTTCAACTATGCCAAAGACTTAAAAGAGAATAAAGTGCGCCTGACCACGAGCATGGGGTCTTTTACGGTGCAGTTATATGACAATGTCACTTACCACAAAGCGAATTTTATTTATCTGGCACGTCAAGGGTATTATGACTATACCCAATTCCATAGAATCGTAATGGATTTCATTAT
>ERZ1740065.1828-NODE-1828-length-13005-cov-4.227722_pt1 | contig 13005 bp, 8 predicted proteins | sample MGYA00581738_ERZ1740065 | MGnify/ENA primary metagenome ERZ1740065 (study PRJEB43018, sample SAMN04849749) | marine metagenome | isolation source: floating plastic debris | place: Pacific Ocean | collected 2008-09-01 | study: EMG produced TPA metagenomics... | reverse complement strand
GAGCCCATACCCTCTACTAGACCTCCACGGCCCCTTCACCAAGATGCATATCCTGGCCCTAGCTCCCGGCGGAATTGGCGAGCAAGTTTTGTTCTTTCCCACCCTTGCCCAGCTTAAGGAAACCTATCCCAACGCGGAGATCGACGTGGTGGTGGAGCCTCGGGCGCGGGCTGCCTATCGCATTTGTAAGCCGGTGCGGGATACGATTCCGTTTGATTTTAAGGATCGCTCTAGCCCAGCGGACTGGGGAAATTTAATTGGTATTATTCGCGATCGCGAGTACGACGCCGTACTATCCCTAGGACAACGGTGGGCGGTGGGACTGCTGCTGTGGCTGACGGGGATCCCCGTGCGAGTGGGTTTTGCTGGCAGCGGCAAGCTGTTTATGACCGAGTCTGTTCTCCTTAAAAAGGACCAGTACGCGGCGGATATGTACCATGATCTGGTCAACGGTTTTGGGATTCATGCTGAGCGCCCGGGGCTTTCAGCCCAGGTGCCCCAGGAAGATTTAGAGTGGGCAGAAGCGGCGCAAAAGGATCTAGGGGTAAAGGATACGGGCTATGTGTTACTCCATGGCGGGTCGAGCACCTTGGCAAAGGTGAAGGGCATTGACAAGATTTATCCAGTAGAAAGCTGGAAGGCTGTCATTGCCACCTTGAGCGATCGCAAACCGGAGCTACCCATTGTGTTGGTGGAAGGTCCCGAGGATGGCGAGTTTATAGAGCAAGTGCGCACCGTTTGTCCCGGCGTTAAAACCACCAAGCCTGGCAATATTGGACAACTGGCGGCGATGGCCGCGTCGGCGAACCTAATGATTTGTACCGACAGCGGTCCCATGCACGTGTCTGTGGCAGTGGGCACCTACACGATCGCCCTGTTCGGTCCCACCGACCCAGCCAAGCTGCTGCCCCCCAGCGACAAATTTATCGGACTCAAATCTAGCAGCGGCAAGATGGGCGACATCGAGCCCACCGCAATTTTGGAGAAGCTCGGTGTCTAATCCCGCCGTTTTTCTGGATCGCGACGGCGTCCTAAACCAGGAAGCAGGCTATATCCACCACGTGGACGACTTGCGCCTCATTCCTGGCGCGGCTTCAGCCGTAAGGCAACTTAACGACGCTGGCATTTTTTGCTGCCTCGCCTCCAACCAAGCGGGTCCCGCGAGGGGATTTTATCCGCTGGAGCATGTGGAAAATTTGCACAAGCGCCTGGTCCAACTACTGTGGGACGAAGGTGGCGCAAAGCTGGACGCGGTGCACCATTGCCCCTATCTCAGCCCACCGGAAGGGGCAAAAAATCCCGATTTTACCTGCTACGGCACCTGGCGCAAACCCAATACGGGCATGCTGGTGGCGGCGGCATGGGATTTTGATTTAGATTTGCGTCGCAGCTTTATGGTGGGGGATAAGGCTACGGATATTGATTTGGCCCACAATGCGGGTTGCACAGGAGTGTTGGTACAAACGGGCTATGGCGATCGCGTATTAGACGGCACCTACCAGCATGCCCCTAAGCCAGACTATATTGCAGCCAACTTACAAGAGGGCGTGCAGTGGATTTTGCAGCATAGTTGAGCGCAAGAGTTAGCAGAAAGTTCTAAGGCAATGCGGCAACCTGGGCCGCGCGATTGCGAATTTGCTCAGGACTAATCGACCGCACAATGTCTTGAAAGGGCAACACTCGGCTTTGGGGTGCGTAAACGTTGACCTGATAAACCAAATCGTTGGACACATCTAGCGCCGTCATCCAACCGCTGCGAGGGTGGTACGCGCCAGTGTCAATATCAATCCAGCCATTCCCCTGGACAATCTCCCCCGGCTCAATGCCAGGCAGCGTAAAGGTGATGGTGTGCCCCGTAATAATCGTTTTATCTTCGAAGTAGGGATCTGCGGAAGCGTGGAACGGATCGCGAATCCAGCAAAATTGTTGAGCCGTCTGAACTTCTACGGGCAGCGCCGGATCAACGCCGGCGTGAACTAACCAGTAATCTCCCCAATCTTTGTATAGGGGAAGCTTCGCTAGCCAGTCAATATGATTGGATGGAATACCGGGGTTATGGAATAGGTCTTCATAGCTCATTAGGGTCGCTTGCCCGCCACTCATAATCCAAGAATGAAGGATTTGCTGCTGCTGGGGTCCCTCCTGCAGCAGATCCAATAGCATTTTTTCATGGTTACCCAGCAAGCAATCGTAGGGACTATTCATTACAAAGTCCACAACGTGGGCACTTTTGGGACCCCGATCAATTAAGTCGCCAACGAAGCACACCTGATCATCGTCGCTGGGAGCGATCGCCCCTAAAAGCTGCATCAAGGCATCAAACTGCCCATGCACGTCGCCAATTACAATTTTTCTGGAGGAGTCACCCATCAAAAACGGTCCTTTCCGAGTAATTTTTGGGTTGTCGCTAGTGTGTTTTAGTCAAAAAATACAACTAACTTCTAACTTGAGATTAATACAGTCACACAGGAAATTACGCCGTTAGTCACCCTGTAACCGTAAAAAAAACAAAATCAAAAGGGTTTGCTAGTGAATTTCCTCGGGAATTAAGATGCCCTCGAAGTCTTACGTTGGAATTCGTAAACATTAAACTCACTACTGGAATAGACGCTCGACGGGGGAGACAGTGTTTACCAGAAACCAACCTTACCTATCGCGAAGTCCTTACGCGTCCCACGTGGTCTATCCCCTTCCCCCCCATAACCTTAACCCTATTGCTGGGTCAGAGCCATCTTGACAAAAGCAAATACTCTATTTGCAGGATTGTAGTTTAAAGAATCTGAGTGGGCAGTGTACGGTATCAGGGAAGTTGGTTAAGGCGGAATAATGGAAGCGTAAAGGTAAAGAATTACAAAAGAATATTAATTGGGGAACGTGAGTAAGGGGCTGGAGAGGTGGCTGAAGAGGATTTGAATTTAACGGGCACGTTGGAGGCGGTGTTGTACTTACGGGCTCAGCCGGTATCGTTGGCGGAGTTGGTGGACTATACCGGCGGAAATAAGGAGGACATAGAAGCGTCGCTGGTGGATTTAATGATGGATTACGTTCACCGAAACGGGGCGCTGGAGGTGGTGGAAACGGACCGGGGCTACAGTTTGCAGCTTCGCGATTCCTACGCGCCGTTTATCGAAAAACTGGTGCCGTCTAATATTGGCGTTGGGGCGCTGCGAACTCTGGCAGTGGTTGCGCTGAAGGGACCGTTGCCCCAGTCGGAACTGGTGGAAATTCGTGGATCAGGGGCGTACCAGCAGGTCCATGATTTGGTGGAGCAGGGGTTTGTTAAGCGGCGGCGGCTTTCCAGTGGGCGATCGTTTTCGGTACAGGTAACGGATAAATTTCGGCGATATTTTCAGCTAGAAACCAGTAGCGATCGCCCTGAGCAGCTTAACCTGGTGCTCAAGTCTGCCCGAGACATGATTGCAGCGGCAGATGCGGAAGCGGGCGATCGCACGGTTGAGGCAACGGTGGAAGCCTCTGAATCTGGGGCTGAGACCGTTTAAAATCGTTAGTCGTGTCACTTCGGAGCCCATTAAAGCCTCTTGTGTTGAAGCAGGTTGCCCCTAACAGCTTTGTCAGATTCCTATGTATCCTATTGTCCTATTCGAGTTGAGAAGGACTATAAAGCCGCTTTTAAGGCGTTCAGTTTATCCCATGGTGCTCCGCCGGTAATCAGCGATCGCGCCACTTCAATCGCTTCTGGCAAAGTCGCACGATCCTGCAACAGCCACAGGACAATGCCCACGTTCCAAATCAGCCCCGGCTGTAATTCCGTTAACTTCCCTTGCAAAGTTTCCGTTAGGGTATCTTGAAGTTCGTCGAGGCTGCTGGGGAAAGGAACGGTGGGGAATCGCAGGTTGTGTTGGCGCCCTTTGAATACTAGGCGCTCCCAAGTGTCCCCCCGGTCAATGCCAGCCAAAGCATTGCGATCGCCCGGCAAATCACAACTGCCCTCTAAGCCTTTCATCATGACAAACCCCGACAGCCCACGCAGTTTCAAGGCGTCGTGCATCATAGTTTCGGTGGGCGTGTGCACATAGCCCGCAAACAGCTGCATATTCTCGCCGCCATAAGGGGTCCACATAAGCTCTAGGGTCGCCAGAGGAGGACGCTTGCCGATTTCCTCGCGATACTGCACCAGACCGTGGGCTAGGGGAAAGTGCTGGGGCAGATAAATAAACCCGAGCTGCTGATGTTGAAGCTGCTGATGCACTTCGTCGAGGGAGAGCGATCGCCAATCCACCCCCAGGGCTGACCAAATATCCACCAGGGGCAGCCCATACTTACTAGGCATTCGCACGCCTCCGTGGAGCAATACGGGATAGCCCGCCGCCGCTAACGTTAGCGACACGCCGATGCCCAAGGGGAAAGTGCGCGATCGCCCATCATAGGCATTGCCAAAAATACACACCGGTTTTTCCGAGGCGATCGCCGGCACCACCGGTCCCAGCTCGTCATAGGCATCCAACATTCCCGCCAGTTCAGCGGGCGTCGGGCGACGAATACGATGGGCAATCAAAAATCCACCAATTTGAGCCGGCGTGGCCTCCTGAGTCAGCATCAGAATTGCCGCCTCCTTCGCCTCTTCCCGACTCAAATTTTTCCCCGTATGGGGGCCGCTGCCAGTTTTTTTCAGCAACTCACGAAAAGCACTGCTCATGATCTAATAGCTCGATCTCTAGTAACGCAGTGTTTTACTGTAAAGCTCTTTTCAAATTTTGACTGTTCGGGGTTATCGTTTTCCCACTAAGCCATTCTTCGATTAAGTCAAGGTCAATCGAACTTAGAAGCTGTCATCAATAAAGCTCAAAGTCTTAATTCAGGTAGTGATGCAATGTGATGATTACTCAATCTCGAAAAGCTTGAATCTTTTGTAGATTGAGGCTCAGCCTGCATTACGTTGCATCACCACCGTTTTACGTAATGGATAGCTCCCCGAGGAGAGGGGGTTGGGGGAGATGAGGGTGTTTACGTAAGTCCTGCTGGAGAACGCGTCTGGATTTAGTTGATAACGCGCCCAATCTCTAGCTGGCTGAGCTTGCCGCTTTTTCCTGCGCCTCCGATGGGGACATAATGCGGCTATCTTCGCCGGTAATCAGCCGTGCGCCCCGCCCCTTGGTGAAATAGTTCCATCCCCACTGGAGCAGAACTATCAGCTTGTTGTCGAATTCGATGAGGTAGTAAATATGGGCAAAAATCCACACAAACCAAGCTAGAGGACCAGAGAATTTCAGGAATTTCAAGTCCGCCACCGCAGAATTTCGACCAATCACCGCCATGCTGCCGAAGTCGCTATATACAAACTGGGGTAAATTGTCTCCCATCTGACGGGCTTCAATAAGCTTGGCTACATACTCCCCTTCCTGCATAGCCACCGGCGCTACTCCTGGTAGGGGACGCTCTCCTTGGTGGGGGAAGTTGGCCAAGTCGCCCACTACAAAAATATTGGGCTGCCCGGGCACGCTTAAGTCAGGCTCCACCACCACGCGTCCGGCTCGATCTAGCTCGGCTCCGGTGCGATCGCTCAGCACCTTACCCAGCGCCGACGCCCGCACGCCCGCCGCCCACAGCACCGTCTTCGCCGACACCCACTCGGTGTTGTCCCCCTGCTTTAGGGACACGCCATTTTCCGTCACTTCCGTAACCAAAGCTTTGGTGCGCACCGTCACCCCCAAATCCTCCAGGGACTGTTGGGCATCGGCGGATAAGTCGGGAGCGTAGGGGGGCAGCACCCGGTCCCTCCCTACGACCAAAATGATTTTGGTTTGGGTGGTGTCAATGCGGGAAAAATCTTTGCGCATGGGACCGTGGGAAATTTCGGCGATCGCCCCGGCCAGCTCACCCCCCGTCGGGCCCGCCCCCCCAATCACAAAAGTCAAAAGCGGCATTTGAATTTCCGGATCCGTTTCCTGCTCAGCCTTCTCAAAAGCGGAAAAAATTCGACGACGGATCTCCAGGGCATCCTCAACGGTTTTCAACCCCGGCGCAATATCCTTCCACTGATCATTGCCAAAGTAATGGTGACTGCCGCCGGTGGCTAGCACCAAAGTGTCATAGCTTACTTCCCCTTCATCCAGCACCACCGTTTGATTTTCAGTGTTGATATCCACCGCCTTACGGTGAATCACCTGGGTATTTTTATTGCGCCCCACCACCACCCGCAAAGGAGATGCAATATCTGCCGGGGAGATGGTGCCGGTAGCCACCTGGTAAAGCAGGGGCTGGAATAGGTGAAAATTGCGGCGGTCAATAATGGTGACGTCAACGTCGGCGCTACCTAAAGCCTTAGCGGTATAAAGCCCACCAAAGCCACCGCCCACAATCACCACCTGGTGGCGTTGAGCTTCCTTTTGGACAGGGGGTTTCGTGGGGGAAAGAGTGTTAGCCATAATTCTCAGCGTGTTCGAGGGGGTCGTTACAACAGCAAACTTATCTACTGCACCCAAGAAAACATTGCTAAACGATCGCCGAAGAATTAAGTTCAGTAAATTCGACTTGACTTCAGGGTTGTTGTAGCTTTTGGGGTGATTTTGGGAATGGTCAATCTTACCTTTTTAGGCGCGCATTCCAAAAGGGTGCTACGAAAATTGCCCAACAGGCAGTGTCAGGCATGGAACGGAAAATGGGATGGAAGATCTCGGTCAGTGAGCCTCTGGTGGCAATTTAGAACAAAATTAACAGAATTGCATATGACCAATTGCTATTGTCCAATTGCTTTTGTCCAATTGCTTTAATTAAGGCGCGTCAACGAAAGTGCGTCTCAATTCAATTGCGTCTCAATTCAACTCAGGAGATAAATCCAGAAGACCTGAGTTCAACGGCGCGATCGCAGCCCAAATCGGCTTCCCCTCTTAGCAAGGAGGCTTTAGAGCTTTAGAGCGCATTCACGTCAGAAGCCTTATTCAGTGGAAATATCCGTGCCGTGTTTAGCAAAAGAGAGGGGCTATAAAGCTTGCGGCTGAGGGCTTTCAGCTTTATTGATGCCCCTCAAAGGTCTCCGCCTTTCCTCTATTTTTTCGGGCCGCCGCCCATGCGAATTTCCGAACAAAAGGAGGCCACTGTGGGCTCGCCATTTTCCACAACGGTGCTGGTGCGCATGCGCAAATTGGGGCTAGCAAACCACATGCGCTCGGTAATGTTGCCGCTGGGCAAAGGCAGGGTAAAAGTTAAGGCTTCGTCGTCGCCAAAAACGTAGGTGCCAGGGCTAGGCTGGGTGGTGCCGCTGCTGGTGGTGTCCGATAGCACTTGCCCTTGGGTCGGATCGGCGCTTTTTAGCAGAGCGATCGCCCCGGTACCCATTTCCTTTTTCGGCGAGGCAGCAATGGTGGCTTCCCAACGCAGCTTCAGGGCGATCGCCACCTGGTCTGGGGCAATACCGTAGCGATCACACAGGGTTTTAATCGCCGAGTCAGCACTATCCACCGCATCCACCCACAGGTCCGACTTGGCGAGAAAAGAGGTTTTTTGCTGCAAATCATGGGTGGTTCGTTGGGAAAACCACTTGCCCGTGAACGTATCTATAAATTCGTTGAGATCCATCGATGCAGCTTGCAACTTGATTAATAAACTAGTGGACGTAAGCCCCCCTTAAATAGAAAGGGTTTGGAGAAATCTTACGAGATTAAAGCTAGCAGCCCCAAAATTGATAAGGGAGAAATAGGCTTGATTCCCCCTTAGTCCCCCTTGCTGTGGCAGGAACCGGTGCAAAGCTTTTGCGCGTCTCCAACTTACCTAAAAACTTTAGCAATTTAACGCTGTTCCACTGTGTCAACTTGTAATAACTCTGGATCTTGCTCCAAGAGATCTAAGGAAAGTTGAGCCGCCTGACGCACTTGGGGATGGGTATCCTTCAACATATATTTAACTGCGGCCAGGCTTTAGGGAGACTGAAAACTTCCCAGGGCTTCTGCCTAACGCTGCCGCACCAGCCACTCTCGCGCCTGAAAGCTTACTAAAATTTTGTCCAGCCCCTCGATCGCCCCCACTTCTCCCAACGCCGCGATCGCCGCCTGATGCATAATCACCTCGTCACTGTCCAAGCCGGACATCAAGGCCTCCCGCGCCCGAGAATCTCGTAAATTCCCCAGGGACACGGCCGCGCTAAAACGCACCAGCCAGTCCGTATCTTCGTAAAAAATCCGCACCAACGGTTCCAGCGCTCTCACATCCTGGAGATAGCCCAGGGCACCCGCCGCCGCCGCCCGAATGCTGTAGTCGTCATCCATAAGCAACTCCAGCAGCAACTCTAAACACTCATCCGTCGGCTTTAGCCCCAGGGCAAACACCGCCATCCCCCTCACTTGCAAGTTGTCATCGTCCAACACCTTGCGAATTAGGGGCACCGCATCTTCCGCTGCCACATCTTTCAGAGCCACTAGCGCTAACAGGCGATCGCGGCTGTTGGTGCTATCAAGCTGGGTTGAAAGTTCCTGGAGATCAAGTTCTGCCATGATAAAAAAAGAATTCTAAAGGCGACTCGAATACCCAAGAATTAGTGTTTTGCACTGCTACTAGGCATTAAGTCTTATAAAAATTGAAACACATTTCTAAGGGCTTCTCCTAGGGTGGTTTCCCCGGACGCCATGGGGGCGGTTGGGCGATCGCCGTTTCTGGAAGCCTGGAGAGGGAGCTGGGGTTGTGGCGTTTACCAGCGATCGCAACTGGTCCACCTCGTCCGCCATCAAGTCGCGCAAGTCCCCCGGCTGCATGGAGCCCAAGGTTAACGGTCCCGTGCCCCAGCGCACCAGCCGCAACGTGGGAAAACCAACGGCCGCCGTCATCCGCCGCACCTGACGATTGCGCCCCTCAGTAAGGGTCAAGCAGATCCAGGCGGTGGGGATAGATTTTCGAAAGCGGATGGGGGGATGGCGATCGGGTAACGTTGGCGACGGATCAAGCAGGTGGGCTTGGGCGGGGCGGGTGCGTTTTCCTTGGATAATAACGCCGGCTTGTAAAGTCTTCAGGGCGGCTTCGTCCGGCACCCGTTCCACCTGAATCCAGTAGGTGCGCGGATGGGCAAAGTTGGGATTTAGCAGCTTATGGGTCAGGCGCCCATCGTCCGTCAACAGCAACCGCCCTTCGCTATCCCAATCCAACCTCCCGGCAGGATACACACCCGGCACATCAATAAAATCTTTTAGGGTGCGGCGCGGTTCCGTTTCTCCCTTCGGCGGCGTGGTACCAGGGGTGAACTGACATAGCACGTGAAAGGGTTTGTAAAATAGTAGGTAGCGAGCCATAACGCCGAGGCACTGATCCTGATTGCTTAGTTGCTTAGCGCAATACTAATCAGTAAATCCCTTGTATAAAACACAAATTGCTAAAGAATAAAGGCGAGGATTGGCGCGAGCGGTCAAGTGATTCAACAATCCAATAGCCAAAACATCCAATAGCCCCCAAAAAGCGCTTTTGCTTAATGCTTCAGCGGCGAGGCAGGATCGGACCGATAAAAGCTGTTTGGGAACGGAGAGGGTGGGATTCGAACCCACGGACCCTTGCAGGTCACCTGATTTCAAGTCAGGCGCATTCGACCACTCTGCCACCTCTCCCAATACTGGGCATTTTAACGCTCCCCGTCGGTCGCCACCAGTGGAGAGATTAATACAGTTCTTCGCTAGTTTTTCCGCCATTTCTGGGAGCGTACTTGGATGAGGAAGTAAAAGCGAAGAAGGGTATGATCGAACACATAGCATCCCGTCAATACCCTTAGAAGAAGTCAAAACCCAACAGTCACAAAGTTCAACAATCAATCGATTAGCTCCCTTGTATAAACCTTGTATAAACTTGTACAAAAAGGAGAACTCTGGAAAAGCTCAGAGTGTAGAGGGCTAAGGACTTCGATGAAGCTCGGCCACCCCCTGTTATTCGCGAAGTACCTGTCCTGCCCATAGCCTGCGCGAATTCTCATCCCCAATCGCTGGATTATTGACTTCGCTAACGCTTCGCGACTGACAAGCTCAGTGCCCGGCGGGTAGCTTTCTTCGATTTGTGCAAAAGGTCTATTGAGTTAGTCCTGCTATCTCTCCTCCACCCCAAATTTTCCATGGTTTCTCCCCGTTCCTCAACGCTGTTTTTTGCCTTCGCCAGCGGGTCATGTTTCGGGTGTCTGGCGATCGCCGCCCCTTTCCAAGAAGCCAACGCCCAGGTGGTACCCAACCCCAACGATGCCCAAACCCAGGTCACCCAAACGGGGGCACAAATTCAAATTGACGGCGGCACCCCCTCGGGGGACGGACAGAATTTATTCCACAGCTTTTCCCAATTTGACGTGCCCGTTGGCAACCGGGCCACCTTTGTGGTGGGCGGTGATGTCAGTACGGTGCTGGGGCGGGTCACGGGCGGCACCCCGTCGATAATTGATGGACAGGTGTTGGTGACCGGCAGCCAGGCGAATTTGATTTTGATGAATCCGGCGGGGATGTTGTTTGGTCCCAACTCATCGGTGTCGGTGCCGGGGAGTTTTACGGCGACCACTGCGAGCGGTGTCAGTTTTGGCGATCGCTGGTGGAATGGGGTGGGGCTGAACAATTACCAGAACCTCAATGGGGCTACCAGCAGTATTGCTTTTACAGTCCTAGAGCCCGGTGCTCTGGTAAGCAGCGGCAGGATTACGGCCGGTGGGGATGTGGTGCTGGCGGGGGGCGTTACGGCGGTTACCGGCACCGTTTCCGCCCTGGGAACGATCGCGATCGCCAGCGTCCCCGGCGAGCAGCAGCTTACCCTATCGACCCCCGGCTCTCCCCTGAGCCTCACCGTCGCCCCCCTGCCCCCAACCTCCCCCAACGCTCTACCATTCCAGCCCCTAGATTTGCCCAGCTTGCTCACCGGACGCAGCGATACTAGCGCCATCGGTTTGGTGCCCAATGGGGATGGCAGCGTCACCTTGGTCGCCCGCAATGCCCCCTTGAACGTGCAGCCTGGAATGTCTGTGGTGACTGGTGAGTTAAATGGGGCGGCGGTGACAATTTTGGGCGATTCCGTTGTGGATGTGCGGGGCGATCGGCGTATGGGCGACTGTGACCCCGCCGTCCAAAACTGCGACGATCCCCCAGGGGGAGGCAGCGGCAACGATCCCCCAGGGGGCGGAGGAGGCAATAACCCGAACGATCCCCCTAGCAATGATCCCAATGATCCGCCAGGAGATGGGGGAGGCAATGATCCTGACGATCCGCCCCCTGGCGATGGCAATGATCCGAATGATCCCGGCGGCTTCGATGATCCCAATGCCCCGAATGGGCCGTCCGAGGAGGGAATGCCCCCTGAAGAAGCAGAGATGCCAGGGGAAAATGGGGATGGAGAGGGACAGCCGCCAGGTTCTCCCAATTCCGGCGTGGAAGGACCTGGACTCGGCTTGGAGGGGTTTGTGGGAGGAGATCTAGCAGAAGGACCCGAAGGACCAATGGTGGGTGCCCCCGCTGGGGATCCTGGACCTGATGGTGACCCTGATGAGGACCCGTTAGGGCAGGGCGATCGCCCTCAAAACGATGAGGATCTCAATGGCGAGGAGGGGTTTGGGCTCGATATGGGGCCGATGGATGATGACCGGGAGGACATGGATGGCAATGGGGATCCTCAGGAGGGCGAGCCGGGCGAGGGGATGATGATAGCCCTGCCGCCGGAGCTGGAGGGGAACGCCAGCTTGGAAAATTTGGACGGGGAGGTGCTGGATCGACTTAACAACGAAAGACAGCCAGAGGCAGAGGTGCTGCGAGCGATCGCCGGAGCCGAAGGGGACTTTGACGAATCCCTGTCTGCCTCGCCGGATGGAGGTGCACCGGTGGAGGGTCCCGTGGGAGTCGGTAACGAGTTCGGTCTAGATGGGGCAGGCTTAGAGGGGGGCGGTTTAGAGGGGCTAGGCGATCGCGCCATACTGGCGATGGACGATCCCCTGGGCGCTGAGCCCCGCTTAGGGGGTTTAGACGAGCAGCCGAGAGGGGAGTCCACTTTAGACGGGCGATCCGATCAACTGGGACAGCCCGATCAAGGGCTGCCGCTGGATACCGGAGGCGAGGTGGGAGAGTTGGCGTTAGCGGAGGAAGAACCATCGGGCGATCGCCGATCCCTCATAGGAGACGGGGAAGGGTTAGACGGGGAAGGATTAGACGCGGAAAGGTTAAGTGGCAGTGAGGCGATCGCCTTGCAAAATTCGGGCTTAAACACCGGCGATCTAGCGGTCCTAAACCAAGGGGACTGGCAAGTGGGGAGTGAAGCCTCATCAGCGTTTGGCTCCGGGGAGTTCGACAGCGGCATTGGCTTGGTGGAGCAGGCTTGGGATCGGCAGTTTGACAACCACGGGTTGGACCAAACCGCCGTTCAAACCCTGAGTTCCACCAGCATTCGCGATAATTTATCGGTGATTGCGGACCAAACGGGCGATCGCAGCGCCCTGGTGTACGTCATGCTCCAGCCCACTGGCTTAGAGCTGGTGATGATTGGTCCAGAAGGCAATCCCATTTTCCGACGGGTTCGAGGAATCAGCCGCGATGAGGTGCTTAAAACTGCCTTCCAGTTCCGCGAAACCATCACCAACCCGGTATTGCGCCGTTCCGATGTGTACAAGCAGCCCGCCCAGAAGCTATACAACTGGATTGTGCGACCCCTGCTTGAGGAGTTAGACCGGCAAAATATTTCTACGCTATTATTCGCCCCCGATGCGGGATTGCGATCACTGCCCTTTGCGGCCCTCCACGACGGCGAGCAATTCTTAGTGGAGCGCTTCAGCTTAGGCGTTACCCCCAGCATTAACCTGACCGATACTCAATATGTGGACCTGCGCTCCGCGCCAGTATTGGCCATGGGAGCCTCAGAATTTGGCGAGGGGCTATCCCCGTTACCGGCGGTGCCTGTGGAGCTGGAAAGTATCGCTGGCACCGAGCGCAGCACTGAAATTTTGCTCAACGATGAATTTACCGTGGATCAGCTTCGCACCGCTCGCGATCGCAACCCCGCCCCCAGTGTGCACCTGGCCACCCACGGCGAATTTCAACCCGGCTCCCTGGGCAATTCCTT
>ERZ1740065.1827-NODE-1827-length-13012-cov-5.548892_pt1 | contig 13012 bp, 14 predicted proteins | sample MGYA00581738_ERZ1740065 | MGnify/ENA primary metagenome ERZ1740065 (study PRJEB43018, sample SAMN04849749) | marine metagenome | isolation source: floating plastic debris | place: Pacific Ocean | collected 2008-09-01 | study: EMG produced TPA metagenomics... | reverse complement strand
CTGTCGATCATGCTGTCACGCTTTTGGCGCGGGCTTGACGGAAGAGCACCTGAGACGAAGTTTTGTGGTCGATCAGGGACAGTTGATGCAGGAATTCGCGCATTGAGTGAGATTGAGATGAGTAATATATCTAGGGTTGTATTCAGTTAGGGTCGTTTTGCAACACTCTGGAATCCTGTGAAAATTCAGTGTTCACAGGATGCGTGTTGCTTGCTACCAAACTTCAATAAAAAGAAGGCAGGCAAACAGGTATATGAAGACGGGCTTTCGAGGCACCTTCGTCATTTCCTGGTCGCAAACAGAAGTCGATGGTCTGGAGGCCGCACCGGTACAGTCTTTGAACGTGGGTGCAGCCTGGTCATGGCGCGGTGATGCGGTGCAGGTAGATGGTCCATCCGGGATATTGCGGCTGGATCGGGCGGACGGATCTGAAACGCTGCGCAGGCGCGCGGCCAAGATGGTGCACAGACTTGTTGGCGCCGCGCTGGAGGCTGCGCCTCTCGATGTCCCGACGCAAGAGGCGGAGCACGGAAAGCTCGCCGACAGCAGCTTTGTCGTGACGGACGGCGCGCAGAGCTACACCGTGACGGTCATCAATATCGGACGTGGCGCGCAACCGCTGCTCATGTTCCTTGATGAGCTTCCACCCCGTGGCACGGATCTCTGGATCGTGCATCATACTCTGGGTGCAAAACCTGCATTCGGACGCGAGGCGGACAGCGGCGGCGTGATCTGTTTCACACCGGGCACACGCATAACTACGCCTCAGGGGCCGCGCATGGTCGAGGATCTGCGCGTCGGAGATCATGTTCTGACCAAGGACAACGGCGCGCAGCCGATCGAGTGGATCGGCAGCCGCCACATGACAGGGGCTCGCCTCTTTGCGATGCCGAGCCTGCGCCCGGTGCGCATCCGTACCGGCGCCCTGGGAGTTGAACGCCCTGATCAGGAGCTCTTGGTATCACCCGAACATCGCATGCTGCTCACCGGCGCGATTGCGGATGATCTGTTCAACACGCCCGAAGTGCTGGTGGCGGCCAAGGACCTGATCGATGGGCAGCGGATATCCACGGATCTGTCCGTCAGGGATGTCACCTACGTGCATCTGCTTTTGCCTTGCCACAATGTGTTGTGGGCAAATGGGGTCGCAACCGAGAGCTTCCATCCGGCGAATGCCGCGCTGCATACGCTGGAAAGCTCCGACAAGGCGCGGCTGCTGGCGCAGCACCCTGATCTTGCCTTTGATCCGCACACATATGGTGGGTATGCGCGGCGCAATCTGACGGCGTCTGAGGCCGCAATCCTGCAGCACGCCGCTTAACGGGCGTCAGCTGTCGGCGCCAATGACAGCGGCGATCACCGCCTTTGCACTGTCACTGGACCAGTCAGCGTCTCCTCTCAGACGCGCGATCTCGCGCCCCTCAGGATCGATCAGAACAGTGATCGGCAGTCCGAAAATGCCCATCTGGCTGGCCAGAGACTGGCGTGGATCCTGATGTCGCGGCAGGTTGTCGACACCGATTTCGGCAAAGAACTTCTTGATGCCTTCGGGTGAGTTGCGGCCGGTGGCGATTGTCACCACTTCGAAGGTCTCTCCGCCGAAGTCCGCCTGAAGCTCGGAAAGCTGTGGCATCTCCTTGCGGCAGGGCGCGCACCAGGTGGCCCAGAAATTCAGCAGAATATACTTGCCGCGATACGCGTCCAACGTCTGTTCACCCGCACCGTCCGCCAGTTGGTAGGCGGCATCCGAGGTGGCTTCGGGCACATCATGGAAAATCAGCTTCTTCATGTCGCCGGTGCGCAACAGCGCCGCTTCGGTCAGATCGGCCTGCGCGCTCACCGGGGCCAAGATTGCGCCTGCGCCAAGGGCCGTATAAACGAGCGCAGCAAGTATTCTTTTCATATCCCCTCCGAAGGGTTCAGACCGATGACAGACACACCCACATCCCGTGCCGCCGACACCTCGAACAAGATGTGGGGCGGTCGTTTTGCTGCCGGTCCGGATGCGATCATGGAGGCCATTAACGCCTCTATCGGGTTCGACAAACGTATGGCAGCACAGGACATTGCAGGCTCACGTGCGCATGCCGCGATGCTGGGGGCAACGGGCATTCTGGAAGCTAGCGATGTTGATGCCATTCGGGAAGGCCTGCTCACAGTCTTGTCAGAAATCGAAGCCGGTACGTTTCAGTTCTCCACCGCGCTGGAAGACATTCACATGAATGTCGAAGCCCGCCTGAAAGAGATTATCGGTGAACCTGCCGGACGGCTTCACACGGGGCGCAGCCGCAACGATCAGGTGGCGACAGACTTCAAGCTCTGGGTGCGGGATCAGCTGGATGCGGCTGAAAGCGGGCTCATCGCGCTGATCGAGGCGTTGCTGGCTCAGGCGGAGGCCGGCGCAGACTGGGTCATGCCCGGGTTCACCCATCTGCAGACCGCGCAGCCGGTGACATGGGGGCATCACATGATGGCCTATGTGGAGATGTTTGGCCGCGACCTGAGCCGCATGCGGGATGCACGGGCGCGGATGAACACCTCGCCTCTGGGGGCCGCGGCGCTGGCCGGAACCTCCTTTCCGATTGACCGGGACATGACCGCCGAGGCGCTTGGGTTCGACGCGCCCGCAGCCAATTCACTGGATGCGGTCAGTGACCGGGATTTCGCGCTGGAGTTCCTTGGCGCCGCCAGCATTTGCGCGGTACACCTAAGCCGTTTTGCCGAAGAACTGGTGATCTGGTCTTCGGCACAATTCCGCTTCGTGACGCTGAGCGACCGGTTTTCCACCGGGTCCTCCATCATGCCGCAAAAGAAAAACCCAGATGCCGCCGAACTCATCCGCGCCAAGGTTGGGCGCATATTTGGGGCCAATACGGCGCTGATGATGGTGATGAAGGGGCTGCCGCTGACCTATTCAAAAGACATGCAGGAAGATAAGGAACAGGTCTTCGATGCCGCCGACAACCTGATGCTTGCCCTCGCCGCCATGACCGGGATGGTTGCGGACATGACCGCCAATCGCGACAGTCTCGCCGCTGCCGCCGGATCAGGGTTCTCCACCGCCACGGACCTTGCCGACTGGCTGGTCCGGGTCTTGGGACTGCCGTTCCGCGACGCGCATCACATCACCGGCAATCTCGTTGCGCAGGCGGAGAACAAGGGGTGTGATTTGCCAGACCTGACGCTGGACGATATGAAAGCGGTGCATGCGGGCATCACAGAAGAGGTGTTCGACGTGTTGGGAGTTGAAAACTCGGTCAACAGCCGCACCTCTTACGGGGGCACTGCTCCCGCGCAAGTGCGCGCACAGATCGCTCGCTGGAAGGAGACATTGGCATGACCCGACTGACCGTTTTGCTGCTTTGTACCGCTCTGGCCGCCTGTGGTGCGGATGGTGAACCCGTCTCCCCCCGGATCAACGGCGGGGTGACGATCAGCGAGCATGGGATCTACCCCAGCGCTTCCGTTGGTGTCGGTAAGGGGCCGATTTCTGTCTGGCTGGGGCTTTGATGCGGCTGGCGGCAGCTCTGGGATGTGCTCTGATCCTGGCGGCCTGCACCGGGCCGTCCGGGTACAGCCCGACCCGCACGACCCCCGAAACCTCGAATGCGCCGAGTGGCGTCACCATCTCCGGTCACGCGATCATCGGATATGTGAAGGACAATTGAGGTGAGCTGGCTGCGACTGATCTGGCTGGCGCTGGCCATCTGGGGCTCCATCCACCCGATGAGCTATTTCCTTCAATGGTTCAACGAGAACGGATACAACCTGATGGCCATGGTGGATGCATGGCATGTGAATGCGGCATCAAGCGGCCTCGTCTGGGACTTGACGATTGCAGCAGCCACCTTGACGGTCTGGGTTCTGGTGGAATCCATCCAGCAACGGCGCTGGCTCGGCCTTCTCGCCATCCCGGCCACGTTCTGCATCGGGGTCAGCTGCGGATTGCCCCTGTACCTCTTCCTCAGATCGGGATCGCGGGCGTAAATGCGGTAAAATGCAGGCTTGCAACAACTGTTTCCAGTCGGACGACAGATTGTTTGCATTTTATGGTCGGTGGACTCTGTTCATTTTTATTAAATTATGGCAAAAAACCGCCGAAAATAGGTAATCGGCCAATTTTGGCTACTGTGAACTTTTCCGAGTGATTCTGAGGGAGTTGGGGATGACCGGATTTTTTAAGGCAGCTGCCGTTGCAGCTTTGACAATCACCGGCGCGCAAACCGCAAGTGCCGCGTCGCTGATCATGGACTTTGAGGACCTTGAGGCCAACTTGGGCAATGGCGGCGCATGGACGTCCTACACCTTCGCTGGCCGGGAGTTCGGGATTTCGTGGTCTGGCGGGCGTTCCGAAGGCGCAAACATCTTTGACACCAACTGCCCGGTCGGCTCCGACGCGACAAGCGACTGTGCGGGCGATGACGACATCGTGCCGGGTGGTGTTGCAGGAACCAGCTCCAACGGCGTGAGCGGCAATGTTCTGATCCGTCAGCGGAACCGCGATGGCGGTGGGGATCTTGCTAACGACAAGGCCAATACCGGTACGATCACCTTCACGCTGTTGTCCGGCGGCCCGCTGTCCTGGCTTGGCGCATCGGCCATCGATGACGGGCGTTTCACCTTCTCCTCCAGCACCAGCGAAGGTGATTTCGTTCTGGGTGTGATTGCGGATCTGGACGACAGCGAAGCTGCGCAGCTCACATTTGCGACCCCGTCGCCGATGATCCAGCAAAACGACTCCTTCTCGATCCTCTTCGAAGGGTCGGGCGCGGTGGACCGGTTTGTCTTTGACGATGGTGTGACACCGGTGCCGGTGCCTGCGGCCCTGCCGCTGATGCTGGTGGGACTGGGCGGTCTTGGTGCGGTTGCGCGCCGCCGCAAGTCGCGCGCAGCCTGATCCAGACGGCCAACGGTGTTTGAGATGGGCGGCCTGGGCCGCCCTTTTCTTTGTCCGGCGCAACGCGAATGCCGTGATTGCGTTAGCCTCTGCGTCTGGTATGAGGCGTAGGTTGTCAATCGAAGGCCGAGCATGGACCATTTCCTGTACCGAGACGGCGCGCTGCACGCCGAGGATGTGCCGATAAGCGATATCGCCAAGGCCGTTGGCACGCCGTTCTACGTCTATTCGACCGCGACGCTGCTGCGGCATTTCCACCTGTTCGATGACGCGCTTGAGGGCATGGATCACCTTGTGTGCTACGCCATGAAGGCTGCCAGCAATCAGGCGATCCTGAAGACCCTGGCGGGAGCGGGAGCGGGCATGGATGTGGTTTCTGGCGGGGAGTACATGCGGGCCAAGGCCGCGGGCGTGCCGGGCGAACGGATCGTGTTTTCCGGTGTGGGCAAGACCGCCGCCGAGATACGCCTCGCGCTTGAGGGCGGCATCCGCCAGTTCAACGTCGAATCCGAGCCGGAAATGGAGGTCCTGAACGCAACTGCCCTCGCCATGGGCAAAATCGCCCCGATCACCATCCGGGTCAATCCGGACGTCGATGCGAAAACCCATGCCAAGATCGCAACCGGCAAGTCGGAGAACAAGTTCGGCATTCCGATTGCACGGGCGCGCGACGTCTACACCCTCGCCGCGTCGATGCCGGGGCTCGAAGTTATCGGGATCGATGTCCATATCGGCAGCCAGCTCACCGATCTGGCGCCGTTTGAGCTGGCCTATCAGAAAGTCGCGGAACTGACCGAGGTGCTGCGCGCCGATGGGCACAACATCCGTCGCCTCGATCTGGGTGGGGGGCTGGGCATTCCCTACGCACGTGACAATCAGGCGCCGCCGCTGCCCGTCGATTACGGTGCGCTGGTCAAGAAAACCCTTGGTCATCTGGATTGCGAGGTGGAGATCGAACCCGGACGGCTGATTGCCGGCAACGCCGGGCTCATGGTGTCCGAGGTGATCTATGTGAAATCCGGCGAAGACCGGGATTTTCTGATCATCGACGGTGCGATGAACGACCTGATCCGCCCGGCGATGTATGAGGCCTATCATGATATCGTGCCGGTCATCGAACCGGAGCCGGGCACAGAGCAGGCGCCATTCGATATCGTGGGCCCCGTCTGCGAATCCGGCGATACCTTTGCAAAGGGTCGGATGATGCCCCCCGTGGCCGCCGGAGAGCTTGTCGCCTTCCGTTCCGCAGGAGCCTATGGCGCGGTGATGAGCAGTGAGTATAATTCGCGCCCTCTCTTTACGGAAGTTCTGGTGAATAAGGATCAATTTGCGGTTATTCGCCGACGTCCGACCTTTGACGAAATGATAAATCGCGATACCATTCCAGAATGGCTTTGATCCCGTATCCCCGGGGTTGAAGACAAGCGGAGGCAACCGATGGCGTCTTTTTCCCGGCACGATGCAGAGCGAAGCCTCAGGGCGGTACGCTGGCCACTGCGTCTGACACGCCTGGGCATGATCGCCGAGGCCTTTGTCCAAAGCCTCTGGCCGCTGATGACGGTGTGCCTCTTCGTGCTCGCGGCGTTGATGCTCGGGCTTCAGGATATCGTCACCGTCGAAGTGGTCTGGGGTCTTGCGGTGCTCGTCGGGCTGAGCGCGCTGGCGACTCTGGGCTATGCGTTTATGCGATTCCGTTTGCCGACCCGGGCGCAGGCCATCGCACGTCTTGATGCAAGCCTGCCAGGGCGACCGCTGCAGGCCCTTCTCGACACACAGACCATCGGGGCTGCGGACGCCGCTTCCACTGCGGTCTGGCGGGCGCATCAGGCGCGCATGGCGGACCGCGCGGCAGAGGCCGAGCCGGTGCCTGCCGATTTGCGTGTCGCGTCGCGCGATCCTTACGCCCTGCGGTATCTGGCGCTTCTGGTCTTTGGCATCGCGCTGCTTTTCGGGTCGATCTGGCGCGTTGGCTCCGTTGCGGATATGACGCCGGGCGGCGGCGGGCTGGCAACCGGCCCGGTCTGGGAAGGATGGGCGGAGAGCCCGCGCTATACCGGGCGGCCAACAATCTATCTCAATGACATCCCCGAGGGGGCCTTGCGCGTGCCGGTGGGCAGCCTGATCACCCTCCGCCTCTACGGTGAAGTCGGCGCGCTGACCCTGTCCGCAACCGTATCCGGTCGCACCGACGTGCCGCCGGCCTCTGATCCGGCTCAGGATTTCACCGTGGTCCAGAATGGCAGCGTGTCGATCAACGGCCCCGGTGGCCGGAGCTGGCAGATCGACGTTATTCCGGACATGCCGCCGGACATCGCGGTTCTTGATGCCCCCTCGGCCTCTGCCTTGGGTGAAATGACCCTGCCGTTCGAAGCCAGCGATGATTACGGGGTCGAAGCCGGAGAGGCGCGGTTCTCTCTCGATCTTGCATCGGTCACCCGCCGCCATGGTCTTGTGATCGACCCTGAGGCGCGCCCGGAACTGACGGTGCCTCTGCCGACGCCCATCGCCGGGGATCGCCGCGCCTTCGAGGAAAACCTGATCGAGGATTTTTCAGAACACCCCTGGGCAAATCTGCCGGTTCTCGTGCGCCTCTCCGCACTGGATGGGGCGGAGCAGACCTTTGAGACGGAACCGCGTGCCATGGTATTGCCAGGGCGGCGCTTTTTCGATCCGGTGGCCGCAGCGGTGATCGAACAGCGCCGTGATCTGCTGTGGTCGCGGGGGAATGGCAAGCGGATCAGCCAGATCCTGCGGGCCACGGCCTACCTGCCGGATGACCTCTTTCGGAAGGAAATCGATGCTCTGCGGCTGCGCAAGGTGATCCGGCAACTGGAGACCTTCGCGACCTACGGGATGACCGATGAGATGCAGGAAGACCTTGCCGAGGAGATGTGGGACTTTGCCATCATTCTCGAGGAGGGTGATCTGGCGGATGCTGCCGAGCGGTTGCGGCGGGCGCAGGAGCGTCTGAACGAAGCCATTGAAAATGGCGCCTCCGATGAAGAGATCGCGGAGTTGATGCGCGAGCTGCGCCGTGCCACCGAGGATTATCTGCAGCAGATGATGCGGCAGGCTGAACGCCAGCGTCAGGAGAACGACGAAAACTCCGGCGCGCCGAATGAAAACAGCATGACGATGACGCAGGATGACCTGCAGCGCATGATGGACCGCATTCAGGAGCTGATGGAGCAGGGCCGCATGGCCGAAGCGCAACAGGCGCTGCAGGAACTCCAGCAGATGATGGAAAACATGCGGGTGACGCAGGGCCAGCAGGGTCAGGGCGGGCAAAGCCCGGGTGAGCAGGCCATGGAAGGCCTGGCCGAAACACTGCGTGAGCAGCAGGGATTGTCCGATCAGGCGTTCCGGGATCTGCAGGAGCAGTTCAACCCCGGTGCGCAGGCTGGCGAAAGCCAGGGTAACGAGGGGCGCAGTGGCGGGCAGGGCCGTGGACAGAGCCATGAGGGCCAGTCCGGACAGGGCGAAGGCAGCGGTGATCAGGAAGGTCAGGCGCAAGAGGGTGGCGATGGCTCTGCGGGAGATCCGCGCCCGGGCACGGAAGGCTCCATCGCGGATCGCCAGCAAGCCTTGCGCGATGAGCTGCGCCGCCAGCAGGGCAACCTGCCGGGCGCCGGAACGCCTGAAGGCGATGCCGCGCGGGATGCATTGGACCGTGCCGGGCGTGCCATGGAAGGGGCGGAAGAAGCCCTGCGCAACAATGATCTGGCCGATGCCATCGACAATCAGGGGCAGGCCATGGAGGCCCTGCGCGAAGGCATGCGGGCGCTTGGTGACATGATGGCCCAGCAGCAGCAAAATCGTCAGCCCGGCCAGGGGGCACAGCCCTCGGACCGGCGCGCGGAAAACCGCGATCCACTTGGCCGCGAGTCCGGTAACTCGGGCGCGGACGGGGATACCGGCCCCTTGGCTCTGAACAATGATGCCTATGGCCGGGCGCGCGAACTTCTTGATGAAATTCGCCGCAGGTCCGGCGAGACGGCGCGTCCGGAGGAAGAGCGCAATTATCTCAAGCGGCTATTGGATCGGTTCTGAGCGGGTTTGCTACTGGCTGCTGGAGGCGGCGGCAGCGTCAAGCCAGCCCAATACGGCTTCTACCTTGGTGTCGAGCCACATGCGCCACTGATCCACCATCCCCACATAGGCGCTGAGCCAGGGATCGGCCTGGGGCACGGCGTCCGCAAGCTGCGGCGCGAAGACATAGAGCAGGGCCAAAAGCGCTGCCAGCACGACCATCAGCACAAAGCCCCGGCCAAAGCTGCGTTTTTCCCGCTCTTCCACCTGTGCCGTCTGTCCAGCATCCTCACCCGGTGACCTGTCGCTATTGGAGCGGAGGGTGGAATTGATCTCCTCGATGTCCGGCAGCAAATCGCGGCGCGACCCGGAGACAGCGGTCGCCTCGCCCACCGGAAGCGACGGTGCTTCGCCTCTCATGCGCGCCATGCGGTCCCGGGTTTCGCGCGCGCGTTTGCGCGCCTCGTCACTACCGTCGGCGTCGTTCAACCCAAGATCGGGCTGGCTTTCGACGCTACCTGCTGTTTCGTTCTGACGGGCCTTTTTCTCCAACTCGGCTTCTTCGCGCAGGACGTCGGCCACCGCGGGATCCAGTGGCTTGCGCCTGGGGGCGGCAGGGATTTCATCGAACTCCGGGTCTTCGGCAACCTCGGGCTCTTGCGCCTGCTCAGGTTGCTCTTCGATGTTGTCGTTTTCGCTCTCCGCCGTCTCCGCCTCGGGCTCCGGGTCGGTGGTCTGTGGCGCAGCGTCATCGGATGGAAAAACGACTTCCTCGTCTTCCTGCGCGACGCGGCTCAACGCGTCCTGTTCTTCCTGCTCGGTATCGGGGTGGGCCTGGAACCACGTCTGCCCGCAGTTCGAGCACTGCACATCCCGCCCTTCCGGCGGCATGACGTCGTCGGGCACCTCGTATTGCGCATCGCAATTCGGACAGATCAAGCGCATGTCAGGTCCTGCTTCATAATTACCCCGCTTCGTTTCTTGTTTTTCTGCACCATATTGGCATCCCGGTCGTGCGAAAAGTGTTAACTGCGCACAAAGCTTGCAAGTGATGCATTGAAACCAGACCGGGGCTGAGGCACAAAAGCGCAACAAAAAAACGGGGGGCCGAGTGATCGAGCTTGAAAATGTCGCCTACAGCTATGGGGGCGGCGCGCTTTTATCCGAGATTTCGCTCAAGCTGGCGCCGGGTTCGTTCCACTTTCTGACCGGGCCCTCCGGCGCGGGAAAAACCACCCTGTTGAAGCTGTGCTATGGCGCTCTTTTGCCGACCTCCGGCGAGGTCTTGCTCTTTGGCGACAGTGTTTCGCAGCTGGAGCGCGACGATATTGCCGTTCTGCGCCGGCGCATGGGCGTGGTGCATCAGGACTGTCGGTTTCTCGATCACCTGAGTGTTTCGGAAAACATCGCCCTGCCGCTGAACGTGTCCGGACGCCCGGCAGAGGCTGCGCGCGATGATCTGACGGAGTTGATGGCCTGGGTAGGGCTCACCCATCGCGCTGCGGCGCTGCCGCCGGAGCTTTCGGGGGGCGAGCGGCAGCGCGCTGCACTGGCCCGCGCGGTGATCATGTCACCGGATGTGGTGCTTGCCGACGAACCCACCGGTAATGTGGACTGGGAAATGTCCCAGAGGCTGCTACGGTTGCTCGTCGAGTTGAACAAGATGGGCAAGACGGTGCTGATCGCGACCCATGACCTCAGCCTCATCCGGGCCGCGAAAAGCCAGGTGCAGGCACGCGTTCTGCGTATCGCCAACCGCCGGGTGCAGCTTGCAGGGGCGGATCTTTAGCCATGCGCCGCATCGATCTCAAACGCCTGTTGCTGGGAGACAAGAATGCGGATCGCGTGGTTCCGCCCTCGGGGTTCACGGCGCAGCTGACGCTTTTTGCGGCGGCAGCCATGGCGTTCCTAGCGGTCTTTGCGATGGCCTTGTCGCTGGCCTCCGGCCGTCTGGCGGCGCGATGGGGCGATGAGTTGGCGCGCTCCTCGACCATCCGCATCGTTGCTCCGTTGGACCAGCGCAGCGCACAGACGGAGGCCGCGCTGCAGATCCTCGAAACCACTGCGGGTGTCGCCTATGCCCGCGCGCTGGATGCAGCGGAACAGCAGGCGTTGCTGGCGCCCTGGTTCGGGGCCGACCTCGATCTGCAGGCGCTGCCGGTGCCGCAGCTCATCGAAGTCATCGAAGAGGACATCGGGTTCGATGCGGCAGGTTTGCGTCTGAGGTTGGCGGCCGAGGTGCCAGGCGCGATCCTGGATGATCACAGCAGATGGCGCGCGCCCCTTGTCGCCGCTGCAAACCGATTACGCCTGCTGGGATGGATCTCCGCCGTGCTGCTGGGGGCCAGCGTTGCGGCAATGGTGACCCTGGCGGCCAATGCGGCCCTGGCGGCAAACGCGCAGGTCATCGCCGTTTTACGACTGGTCGGTGCCACCGATCGCTACATTGCCCAGGCCTTTATTCGCCGTTTCACGCTGCGGGCGTTGGGCGGTGCGCTTGTGGGGACCGTGCTGGCCATGATGGCTGTCTCGCTGCTGCCCGAAGCCTCCGACACAGCCGGATTTCTCACCGGGCTCGGCTTTCAGGGCTGGCAGTGGTTTTTGCCCTTCCTGATCCCGCTGCTCTGCGCTCTGGTCGCGCTGGTCGCGACCGGGGCGGCGGCTCAACGCGCGTTGAAGAGGCTCGCCTGATGTTCCAATACCTGCGCTCGGTCCTCTTTATCACGCAGATGTACGCCGCCATGCCGATTGTCGGGCTGTGTTTTGCGCCCTGGGCCATGTTCAGCCGCAGAGGCGCCTACGCGGCCTGCAAAACCTATTCGCGATACGTGTTCTGGACGGCTGGCTGGATGGTTGGCATGCGATGCGAGGTGCGCGGGTCGGTGCCCCAAGACGAAGTACTGATTGCGGCCAAACACCAGTCCTTTCTGGACATCATGATGATTTTCACCGCGCTGCCTGCTGCGAAGTTCATCATGAAAAAGGAAATCCTGATGACCCCGATCATTGGTCAATACGCCCGGCGGCTGGGCTGCGTCGCGGTAGACAGGGGCAAACGGGGTGCTGCCATCGAAAAGATGGTCGCCGATGTGAATGCCGGCCGCGCCGAGCCCGGGCAGTTGATCATCTACTCGCAGGGCACGCGGGTCGCACCGGGCGCCAAGATGCCCTACAAGGTCGGTACGGCCGTGCTTTATGAGCAGCTGGGTCAACCCTGTGTGCCGGTTGCCACCAACGTCGGCGTGCTCTGGCCCAAGCGGGGCATGTTGCGCAAGCCGGGGATCTCTAAAGAAGAAATCCTGCCCGACATTCCGCCGAGTCGCGGGCGCGACGACTTCAGGGCGGCACTCAAAGAAAGGGTGGTAGACAAGTCAGACGCCTTGATGGCAGAAGCGGGGTTCGAAAATGTCGGAAACGGTCGAACGGATTGACAGTCTGGAAGGGCTGCTGGCGCTTTACGGGACGCCGGGGGCACCTTCCCTGCGAAAGGTAGCTCGGTCAATGACGCCGCTCTACCGCAAGTGGATCATGTCATCGAAGCTCTGCGTGCTGAGCACCGTGGGTCCGGAAGGCACTGATGGCAGCCCGCGTGGCGATGATGGCCCGGTGGTGCAGGAGATCGATCCGGGGACGCTGGCCATGCCGGATTGGCGGGGCAACAACCGGTTGGATTCGCTTCGCAACATCGTGATCGACGGGCGGGTGTCGTTGATGTTCCTCGTCCCGGGATCGAACAACGTGGTGCGGGTCAATGGCAAAGCGTGGCTGACCGCCGATGAGGTGCTGCGTCGGCGTTTCGCCCGGGGTGAGCGCCTGCCGGCCACTGTGATCGTGATCGAAATCGCCGAAATCTATACCCAATGTGCCCGGGCGCTGATGCGGGCGGGGCTGTGGGATGCGTCGGCAGAGGTTCAGGATCTTCCCACGGTTGGTGAAATCCTCGCCGAGGTTTCGGATGGAGAAGAGGGCGGGGCGCCCTATGATGCGGCCTGGGGCGCGCGGGCGGCCAGGACAATGTGGTGACACAGGTGGCCTGAAGCCCACCTTACCTGCCGGAAACACGACATCCGACAGCAGGTAGGGTGG
>ERZ1740065.1826-NODE-1826-length-13019-cov-11.415227_pt1 | contig 13019 bp, 12 predicted proteins | sample MGYA00581738_ERZ1740065 | MGnify/ENA primary metagenome ERZ1740065 (study PRJEB43018, sample SAMN04849749) | marine metagenome | isolation source: floating plastic debris | place: Pacific Ocean | collected 2008-09-01 | study: EMG produced TPA metagenomics... | reverse complement strand
GTAGGGAGCGCAGGTAGGGAGCGCAGGTAGGGAGCGCAGGTAGGGAGCGCAGGTAGGGAGGTACAGTGCGACACGAGCCAGTATAATCTCAGACTATGACAGGCTCACCTCTTATCGACGGTATCTTTCCAGGTTCCATCTCGCCAATGTCCCATTTCATCAGGCGACTAGTGGGGTCAAAGCTATAGCGACCTTGAGATGGGGTCAGCGTTATGCTTAGAACAGATTTTGGGAATGTTGCTTCTATAGACACTTTTTCCACCTGGTTTGTAAAAGTAGCTTCGTATGACACAATAGTATAAGTACGATCACAACAAGCGCAGTCACCTACCCTAGGCATGGGGGGTTATACCAAAGCAGGGGAAGACAAATCCCAAACCCCCCTCCTCCCCCCCCCCCCCCATTCTCCGCTGCACACTGAATAGAGAGCCGGCATGAGTTCATGTACTGTAAACCCAAATACTCTAGCGGCCCCACAAGAATAGCTATAATAGCGACTCAAAGAAGACGCTATTAAAATTGAACGCTCTATTTTTGATAGCACTTCAAGCTGTATACAAGCTCGAAGGAAATCACTAAACATTCTGGGCGGTTTTATTAAAAATACTGCGGATTCGAGCAAAACGCTATAATACTTTGCTAAAATATTTGGGTTTACAGTATTATAGTATCTAGATATACCGTAATAGTGGGAATATATATAATAATATAATAATAACAATAATAACAATAATAATAATAATAATAATAATAATGATAATATATAATATATATATAGCCAACATAGCAAAATATATAGCGATTTACAGGAGATCGCTAACGGTAAATACAATTACGTTTTCTGTCGGAGTTGTCGCAGCATGAAAACCTTTAGGAGTTGTCATCTCATTATTGATAGAAGCGCTACGATGACCGTAAGAACATTCATGACTCTATAGATGCTGCTTTTGTCAGCGAGGGAGGAGGGAGGGGGGAGGTACTTCTACCCCATTTTTTAAATGGACACCATCCACAAACACTAAGGTTTTTCCGCTATCGTGATTACTGTATTCTCTCGACTATAAGCCGGCGTCTTATAGTTGGAACTATCTGCCTTCTGATTGGACAGCACAGCGCAGCACAACAGCAGAATAGCGTACTAGCAGTTGGAAAATTTTACTCCGTGTACAGCCATAAAAAGGTGTACTTAGTACACCAAAAGCGTATCACTGGCATGTCTGAGAGAGTGATGTCAACTGTCTTCATTTCCTGGCTTATAGTTAATGGAAAAGCTTTGTTTAGTTGTCCTAAATTGATTCTCCCTTATGAAAAACTAGCATGGCTCCTTAAAAGCCATCCTACATCAATTTATATTAATGTCTGTGTACGATTTAGGCGTGTCTTATAGTCGAGGGAACGCAGTATTTTTGGCAAACATTAAATATCTTGCCCGGTGATATTTCCACTTTCACAGTAATCGTTTTTAGCTCCTAGTATAGACAGTGGTTGGAGTAAAACATATCCAGTATCCACATGTGACTCGATTTAAGGTTTTTAGTTACCGTTTTTCCGCTGGTGTTTTTGTGCCCAATGCTGATGTCGAGGCGACCGCTGCTACCCTCTCTGTAGACGATACTATGCTTGACGTACACCGGTACTTGTATGTTACTGCAGCAGATCAAGCGAATATCATTCATCATCATAGACAACATTGCAACCCGAAGAGCTACAGGAAAACCGAGAGAAAGAAGCCTTACTTTTGAGCTCCAATGTGATATGAGAGAAGACGGAAATGGCCATCCGGCGGTACAAAAGAGAGCACCTTTTCGGACTAAAAAAGCAAAAACATGCTCAGTTTTTAACTGCCCAAGATCATTGACAGCCATTATCAATAATCTATTACCAATAACCAATAGCCAGCCATCGATTATCAATAATACATTATCAATAACTAAGTATCAATAACCAGCTATCAATAATCAATAATCAATAGGTGATGTTTTACCTCCCATCGCTTGAATCTGACGCAGGGATGGAAGCTCACGTCGTCTAGCAGACGCGGGTTGATGAAGTTCATCGTAAGATCAGGCATTCCGGTCAGCTTGACAAGACAATCGATCTGAAACCAGTCACACATATCTTGATAGGTATGTATTATGTATGATTATAGGTATTACCATTATATTTATCATTATTATTATATTGTGATCTACTTATGATTGTTTATTACTGAAGTCATATTCCCTTCTTACTTTGTTGTCAACTTCATATTTTTTCAGAAAGAACAATATATTTTAAAAAATTCGCATCTGTAAGACACAGGGGTGTCATAAATAATTTTCCCTCACTGAATTTAGACACTGCGCCTATCTCTGGGGAATATTGGCGCACACAGATTTCCCCTCACCTAAGATGTGCGTCTTATAGTCGAGGGAATAAGTTATTCTCTTGAGTGTAGTATAGAAAAGTAGTGGCAAAATATATGGCGAATACACATAACGCATGGATCTTCAAAAAGAATATGTAAACTCCCTTCAGTAAAATTTTACATTATATTTAATAAATTTGTTGGAATCTATGCACATATATTGTACCTCAACCCAGACGGAAGCTCAAAAGTTTGCGAGCAAGGACTATTTCACACATGTTTGTTCTAAGTGTCCGGTGCTGTACTGGCTGCTATATGTTTGTTTGTTTGTTTTGTTTGTTAGTGTCCGGCTGCTATCCGCAGAAGTTTCAATGCAATGCAATGCTTTACAATACGTATGAACAGGCATGAACAGAGTTAACCATCTGCCACCATCTTTCCATGAGAAAATTGAAGAGGTCAAGGTCACTTACGTATCCCTGCACCTCACAGGTGACCAGACCGCCGGACTTGTCAATGATGGCGTCGATTTCCTCAATGATGTCAAAGTACGCCTCATTGTTGGCGTATTTGACGCCTGCGCGTCTCCATGGCACGTTGGACAGCTGACCGGCGGGCAGGTTCGACGCGACGCTACAATGAAACCAGACACCGTCTACCACTGGCTGACAGTACGACGTCTCGCACAAATTATTTACACTTCATTCACATATGTCATCACATTCGCGGAGTTCGAAAAGAACTACACATTGTCAGCTGACCAGCCAGAAGAACTACACATTGTTGGCTGACCAGCCAGAAGAGTCGTAGGTCATTGCAGGCAGTAAAAAATCATGAAAAACTTTGTCTATTCATCATAATTCAACAGGAAAGCCTCTCAGTCCGTTAGTGGAACCTTCAGACAACTGAGGGGGAGAAAACTTCGAAGGTAACAAGCAGGACCAGGAATACGGTAAACCTAAATATTTTAGCGACCTCATAATAATAGCTATAATATCAACTCAAAGAAAACCCTATTAAAGTTGAACACTATATTTTTATAGCTCTTTATGCTATATACAAGCTCGAAAGAAATCGCTAAAAATTCTAGGCGTTATTATTAAAAATACTGCTGATTTGAGCAAAACGCTAAAATATTGTGTCCGTTAAAACTAGTGCTGCATTTCTTAAAAATAATTAATCTTGATTAATCTTTCGATTAGTGTTTTTAATCTTGAATTAATCTTATTTTAATCTTGAAATTTACCCCCAAACTAGCCACAAGATTAATCTTGTGGGATAAAATTAATCTTCTGAGCAATTAATCTTACTTAATCTTAAAATAACTCGATTAAAATGCAGCACTAGTATAAATATTTGGGTTTACTAGAGATTCAGTTTTGGGAACTCTGAAGGCTTAGAGTCCGCTACAGCTAAATATCATGTCAGAGTTCATAGCTCATAGTTCAGTGTCAGAGTTCAGCTCATCTCAGCAACATGTAACCAATGCGCCACAGGAGAGCATAAGGAAACCAATAATACTGTAAACTGGCAAACTGGCAAGAAAAAATCAAATGCATTAATTGCGATTTGCTATAATCGCATAAATTGCTTTCACAATATTTTCTCTTTCGGTCTGTAGTTGAAATGAGTTACTGAAATTCGCATTTATTTTACGGCGCAGATAATTTACGATTTGTTAAGTTTAGTCAAAATCGAAATTACTTTTAATCGCCATCATTTTCCAGTCTGCAGCAGCAGCTTTAGCCCTAAGATACTGGACCTGCCAGCAGTGCCGGCAGACTTGTCATCTATGGCTCACGCCGTTACGGCTGGCATGAGGGTACCGCCATATTCCCAATCTAAACACTTTTCCTTTATCTTCAAGGCGCGAGTATTTTCAGTTTTACAGTACTCAGGGTTTCAGCGAGTCAGAATATACAAACGAAAATCAACATTAAATGATGCTTGTCATTGGAGTCATCTCCCCCACAAAGTAACTACTATAAATACTAATAATAAAAATTATAAGTAAATTATAATAATAAATGATATAAATAAATAAAACAGTAAATAAAAAATAAGAAATTTTGCGCTTTCATCCGTGATAAAGTGTCGCTTGCTAACTTAGCAATCGTACTTCCTCATCCTTCCAATTCATCCAATAAGTATCCAGATGACAATTTACTCGTTTTATCCAATCTTCCCATTGGTCAGTGCACAAGGCAATCGGAAGCAGTACGAGCATGCAAACCTAGTACTAGAACCAGTCCAGGTTTTGGGCCAAGAGAAGATAACTCTAAATTGATATGGTTGCGTAGTGCAGACCGCAGGTTCTGCGTTGCATGTAGGGTTGACTTATGTTGACAATCAAGATCGGGTCAGTTTTAATTCAGATGAATGAAGCAGTGAGGCTGCCCACCATAGTTGACAAGCACTATGGCAGTAGTGTCACGCATGTGCTCTCACCAGTGATGTCTATGCTGTCAGTGATCAGAACACTTGCTCAGTATTGTCATGGAGCCGATAGAGACAGCTCTACTGTAAGTGCCCATAGATGAGTTATCAGTAGGCCTAATTTTTCATAAGAGACAAGCATAGGTGAACATCTTTAGGACCTGGAGATTCAGTCCTTCTGAACTTTGACCCCTGCACGAACAGCTAGGATTATGTCATATTTGAACTCAGCTCAGCAGGAACTAACTGACAGCCACAGGAAAACATAAGAAAACCAGTAATTACAGTTGTAGCCTTAAATCTGGGCAGCCAAAATACTGGAGGGGAAAACAAGAGTTGTAATCTATGCTCCTCACCCAGTGGATGTGTTCATGACAACGTCCTGTAACGTCCGGAGAAGGTTTGGCGGTTTAATCAGCTCCTTGAGTATGTTACTCTCGGTGACGAGGGGGAACCCATTGTCCAAGATTTCATCTAGAAGCTGTGATACCGCACAAGTGCACTAGCAATACCAGGATCGATCGCATGTAATAAAGATAATCACTTACCTCATAGACAATGACATAATGCTCTTTTATAAGGGCCTCATTGGCAGCACCAAAGTAATCCTTTATGATATCCATAATTCTATGGAGCAGCTCTATCACTAGCAGAGGAGGGACCTGGAGATAATACACACAGTCATAAGGTCGCAGTTTATCAGCAAAGTCTAAGTTGAAACTCTATGTTCTCTGTATCCTCACCTCGTTAGTGACTACTGCTATAAGAATCAACCCATTGCGGAATATGTTTATCAAGTAGTGGTGCGGGCACGATATAACCGGAGGTACATCTTCATTAGTTGCCGCCTAGAAACACAACGAGGGACATGACGTTTAGGGATAGGATGTAAACAGTATAACAGTAGAGCAACATAAACAACATGTTCACTCACCTGACGCTGAGCTTCGAAGAAATAATCACATATCGATTTCGGTATTACACTCTTCCAGTGTTTTTCCATAAACACATCTCTAAAAATGTCATTCGGTTTATAGTACTCAGGCCTCTGATGTGCACAGGATTCATGGTGGCCGGGGAGAAAGAAAATGGGAACATGTAAGAGATGTTATTCCAACTGACATACGGCTTACCCTGAGTTGTTGACGATGAAAAGGCTGTGTATCATCTTACAGTGATATGAAAGCCGAAATTATGCAATAACCATAGGCTCAAGAAAATTACCGGCCGAGAAGCTAATTCAAAAGAAGGAGTTTACGGAGAGCAAAGTGCTATTATTTGGCCGGAACTACCAATCCGGAAATCAACTCACAACCTGCGCGGAACCGGGTGCGCGATTAGTTCATCACGACGACCGAGCCTTCTTGCGACGGTTGCTATGCTACAACTTGCACGATAATAATACATATGATCGTCGTGATGGTTGAATAGTTGATAGTAAATAATAGAGAACACAAGCTGCTGAGCCACTACCGTCTTGCGGGATTAGCCTAATATTTACTGATAACATCGAGACGCTCCAAAAAACTGCCTCCTTTTAAGTTTGCTCAAAGTTAAACCTCTTAAAAGCAGCCACATCCGCAGAGATGGATATGTTTCAAGGTAAGATTCATCGGTGCTTTCTCTGAACATAGGGTTCATATTCATATATAATCTAGTAATGGACTCATTACCAGCGATAAGAGCACTTTCTAATATGACAGACTCAGCCGGCTGTGAGATGTCACCTATTAGGTATACTAAATAATACTGAAGTTATATCAAATATGTTAGGGATACCATTTTGTTTCGACCAAAAATATGAGCTATTAACCATTGACCTGTTTATATGAACCATAACAGCTCAAATACTATTAATACCCATGACTTGATGTCATTTGATTGTTGGTGGTACAAAATAATTAGGCTGCATGGACACAATGGAAGAGAAACAAAAACATATTGACAAGTCGAACATTTTACCGAGTCAGTTATGTGAGAATGAATCAGAATCCAAAACAGCCAGGTTCAGGAGCAGGATTGATTCTTCGCCTCATCCCAAGATACCAGCGATTCAGAGTTATCATCAGGCGAATGGACACAACAGTCTAGCTGAACAATTTCTTGTCACCTATGAGGACTGGAGTGGAGAACGAGGTGTCAACTCATACTTGCTGTAGACTCAGTACATTTTATTCCACTAATTATCACCAGACAGACTCAGATATCAGATAGCGATCAAATAGCTCTTCGTTCAGTTTCATTCAGTTTACAGTAGCATTTCGGGGGGGGGGGGGGAAGAAAAAAGAATTTAAAAGTTGAAGGAAGGGAAAATAGGTTTTGTTTCGAGCATCAATAGTTCAGTGATGCCGACTGAGATTTTTGTGGCTGTGCGATGAGTGCAGTTATGGTTTCTTCAGCTATTTGCTACTAGTAGACAAAAAACAGTTGAGGCTCATTTTTTGACGGGCACTAGGCACTAGCCTGAATCCACCCTTGTATGTCATCAACACCGGTTGGATTTTCAGAAAAGCCAAACTACGTCTCCTTTGGGTCGACACACAAGAGGAGGCCGATATTTCCAGTCGATGTACCACCGACCAGATTTGGCAATGAGATGAAGTCAATATACAAAGACATGTCGGCCCCAGGACCAGGAGCACACGAGAAAGAAAATCAGACAAACTTCCAGTACCAAATTGATCACTATCTAACCAGCAAGAAAGGATATACGATGGGAGCGAGAACAGGACCAAGGTCTGCTCCAGTCTTCTAATGAATTCCACCCCATGTGCCAGACTTGATGTACTGTAAAATACCTACCAGTTGCCAGGGTTTCATTGTAAGCCCCTGTCCGATTTTACCTCTCAATAACAGCCCATCATGTTTTAAACATATGTGCCGGAACCAGAATATCCTGAACAGTTAGTGAGGTCATAACTATGATAGATGAGTGACTTGACTATCGATCAAACTAGCTGATTTTGGTGATCCAACCCAATCGCAGTGCAGCAGGTGAACTCCCAGAATCCAATGGATATGTTTATTTCCTGTTTTCAGATTCAGAACGGAGTTTATAGAGGAGACACCAGCGCCACCTCACTACCAGACGACGTGCACCGACCTGCGGTTGTTCGATCCAGCATATAAACCATTCAATGTGTCAGCTCAGAGGTTCCCAGTGACAAAGAGAGACATAGTAGAGGCAAATCCAGGGTGAGTCATCAAAACTGTCTGCCATTAGAGCCGTACGTAAAATCCTTGTCACTGTAGAACAAGAAACCATTGCAAGCCTGATCTTTGCTTTTTCATTTGTGATAAAATTTTGCGAAAATATATTTTTGGGTTTCTTGCTGCTAGTGTATAGACAATCAATTGAACGAAGAAATATTTACGCGCTCAATTTTTTTGATGGGCCAAAAATTCTCAAAAACACGAATATTAGACAAACACAAAAATTTCCTGTTCTACAGTATCTTGGCTTTGTTAAAACAATTCACAAATATTTTCAAATATTCTCAATTTCATTGATACAGTTGCTACAGGAAATGAAAAAGTATATTCCGTCTTAATTTTGGCAACAGGTATAAACGCAAAAAATATGCTTGAGAGATTCATATGATTTTGAGGCCAAAAGTGAAAGAAGACAACTCCAAGTGTATCACAGAGCTCTGTTAGTAAATGAAGGTTCATTCATGACTGCAAGCCTATCACATAGATTCAGTACCAATGATATGAAGTGGGTGAGGGGCGTGCGGTGAAGATGAACCTTCATGTGAAAACTCCAAGGTTAAAGCTTGAGACTGTTTTGTTTTGTAGGCCAGGTAACTACGAACACGAGATAGAGAGAAATCGACAAGTGCAATGGCATCAGAGTTTTGGCAGCGCACCAATAAAACTACCCGATGTGAAGGTCAAGAGTACTATCGGGTCGAACACAGCCAAGCTGCTGAGTACGAGAGACGCTAAGAAACACCACAGACGACTCGCCTACCTCAAACTCTATTGGGACTGATGCCATATCGTCTGTTTGTAAATGGGGCTGATGCCGTATCGTCTGTTTGTAAATGGGGTGAGGTGTGAGGTACCCAAGTCTGGGGTTGGTGTACAAATGAGACAGAAATACTGAGAAATATTAAAATTAAGATTAATATTAATATAATCTCCCTCCCTCTATCAGTTTCTCACTAGCAAAGGAAGTGTAGCAAATCTATTTAAATCATCAAAAGCTTTTGTATTTTCTGTCAATACAAATAAAATTTTCATAAATAATCAAGTGTCAATTTAGGAATCAAAGTTTAGACTTCCTTTTCTCAAAGAATTTCATGACCACCTCGAGAGCCTCCGGGGACCGCATGTATTCATTGAGTACCTCTACTTCGTGGTGATTGACTGAGTGCAGCTTCTCGCACAACTCCTTCGGTCTCAGCAGCCTCTTACCAGCCATCAGTACCTAATCATTGAAACAAACCATCATAGCCACAGGAGCTGTTGCATCATGAAAACTTTTGGGTGTTGTCATCTCATAATTGATAGAAGCCCTACGATGACCATAGCCACGTTGGTGACTTACTGTAAACCCAAATATTTTAACGATCTCACAATAATAGCTATAATAGCGACTCAAAGAAACTGCTATTTAATTTGAACGCTATATTTTTGATAGCTTTTTATGTTATATATAAGGTTGAAGGAAATCACTAAAAATTCTCTGCGTTATTGTTAAAAATACTGCTGATTTGAGCAAGACGTTATAATATTTTGCCAGCTAAAATATTTGGGTTTACAGTATGTCAATACATCACTATGTTAGTACACCCAATACATTATTACATTTAATACATCACTACATCAACACACTATCAAATTCATGACATTATCACAATACTGCATTGGCAAAGTTACTACAATTACTACGATATTACATTCACCACAACGCAATCAGTAAACACAGATATCACTGTTGCTCAGTTTTACCCATATAGACAGTATATTGACAGTATATTGACAGTATATTGACAGCATATAGACAGCATATACACAGCATATACACAGCATATAGACAGCATATACACAGCATATACACAGCATATACACAGCATATAGACAGTATATAGAAAGTAAAAGATTATTTCAGCAGACAGCAAAGATTTGCTAGTAAGCATTGGCAGACCATTCATACAGTTTCATTCCTGCTGCACGCATGCGATACACATGAAGCATCAAGTACATTGCCAGACAACTTACTCTGCCGTGTAGATGGCAGCACTCGTCGACCACCTGCTTCACTGTCTGCTGAAACTCGGCATGCGGTATCACTCTGCTGACCAGTCCCGCCTGCTCCATTTCCTGCGCCGTCGCCTTCTTGTTGAATAGGAGCATATCATTCGCCTAGACATATACCACAGTATAGAAGTCTGTATGGAGAATATTGGCTTGTGTTATGTAAAAAAATGGGCGTGACTTGAATTTTACTTCCACCCCAAATTAAAGATCAAAATTTTCCTATAGCCTTCACAAGGTAGTGGAATCTAAACTCTGCTCTAGTTTTTTTTACTACCGAACATTTTCGCGACATAGTGGGGACTTTGTGCAGTCAATACCGCTTATCTCATGAAGATTGTACCAGTAGCCTAGGCTTGTAACCGAGGATGTTCATGATTGATGTACGGATGATATAGCTGTGAATAGCCTAGGCTTGTAACTGAGGATGTTCATGATTGATGTATGGATGATATAGCTGTGAGTAGCCTAGGCTTATGATTGCAATAAAGCTGTCAGTAGCCTAGGCTTGTAGCCGAGGATGTTCATGACTGATGCTTAGATAATACAGCCATTTAAGTATAAAAGTATGAGCATTAACAGGGCCTATAGTACAATCCTGGCTAATACAACATACATTTTCTTACATTTTACAGTAAAGTTATTACCTTTGCACAGCCCATGATCATCGGAAACGTGTACGAAGAGCAGCCTTCAGCCGTGAGCGCGAGCCGTGTAAATGGGCAAGTGAACGTAGCCTGTAAACAAGAAATGCCAAGGCCATTCTCACTCAGCTCACATCATGAGAAACTACAAGCAGTTACTTCAATCCTCATCATCGACCAACAGTAATTCCACAAGTTGAAGTCCTCCACAGGCTTGAAGAAAGTTCGCTTGAGACCATAGCATGCATCAGAGTGCACACATCATTGGAAGCATTTCACACCACAATTTAAGACACAGGGAGACGTGATTGAACAATTTTCACAAATCTCTTACCTGATCAGAAGCCAAGACCATGTCAAATAGAGCGAGAGTTGTCACCCCCATGCCGACTGCAGGGCCATTCACTGCAGCTATCAGAGGCTTCTTCAGGTCGATCAATAGATCTATGTAGTCCCTAGAAAGTATAATCCCTCATTCAGGTTCAAATCCATAGCAAGCAGAGCATGGGATCTCAACTCGGCGATACCTGAATATGTATTGCCTCTCGAGCATTGTCGGATCCATGAAATTGTTTTGATCATTCCCACTGGTAAAATACTTGCCCTTGCCTGTGTGTGATCAGAAATTATCAGTAGTAACCGCGTTATAAAAGATATCTCGTTAGTATTACCTGTAATTATGATCACTTTGCATGCAGAGTTTTCATCAGCTGCTAAAAGTGCTTCCATAAGCCCATCATAGAGCTAGAAAATTAAACGAACGACGCATTGGATAATGATTGACTGTAGGAGAGAATTAGTAAATGTGCAATGTACAATTAAACCAATCATGCGATTCTCAACATGAGGCATAACAATTTAAATTAATTAACGCATAAATCGTAATTAAACCTGAAGAAAGTCGCATGCGAAAGAAGTACCTGGATACTGAAAGCATTGTACAGCTTCGGTCGATTCAGGCAAATCCAAAATGCACCGTTCTCATCCAAAGACGTCTCAAGTGACTCTGTCATGCTTACAATCGTAGCTTATATTATTTATGAGTTCCAGGTGTCGTGTTCTGCAAGTAATTTAGAGTGTATCCTTCTAGTATCAGGGCGCTTCACCTCCCGTGCACATCACAAGTCTTTCTATGCGCAGCAGCAAATGTGGGCGTGGTTAGAATCAGGTCAATGTCAATGTAATCCATAGAGCTAGAGAGGCAACGCTATTGGCTCATACTACCATGAGCCAATAGCGTTGCCTCTCTAGCTCTATGATGTAACCAACAGGAGAGGACAATAGACTAACGTAAAGGGTAACAGCGGCGATAGAGTTATCTCCCCACGTGGGGGAGGTAACTCTATGACGGCGACTGCTGACCTGCTATGTAGCACTTGCATCCCCGAACCCGAGTTCAAATCACACTGCTATCACATCACATTTACACACAGGTATTTAGGTGTAGAACATACAGTTGACTATCTGGATTACGAAGTATGCTACTTTTAATAGATATTACCACCACTGTTACCACAATCAGTAGGTACTACATATATTTGACCTTGAGAGAGAGTACAACATCATATTATCACCACCACCTGCGTTATGATTTGATGAGGCTGTATCAGCATTGGACAGCTCTTATCTCAGTTTCGACAATGCAAAAGCGCTAGTACATGCTTACATCCCCCTCTCCAGATGCTCCTGCTACAGTTCACAAGTAAGTTTGAAAACTAGCTGAATGATCAAAATCTAAAACAACTCTAATTAGCCAATAATAATCACCGTGATTTTATCAGTAGCCAGCGGGTCGGTGTGAATCAGCGGCATAACCATTGCTAACAGAGCTCACTGCTAGTACTGTGAGCAACTATAGAGCATCCGCTACCATTCATCTGAAACTTTATTTCCTTTATGATCTCATGGTAAGATAGGATGAGACGGAGGGAGGGAGGAGGGCAAGAGAGACGGAGAGAAAATTGAGGGCGAAGAGAGAGGGGTCGATGGAGGAGAGCAAGAGAGAAGAGGATCAAAGGAGAGAGAGGGGTAGAGAGGGGGAGATGGAGGAGAAGAGGAAGGGGGCAGATGAGGGAGGAGAGACAGGAGACGAACAGGGAAGTGATGGGAAAGGGGAGAGGAGAGATAATGCGAGGCAGGTAGGAAGACAGGAATATGAGGCAGAGATGGGAGAGAAACGAGAGATGGGAGAGAAACGAGAGATGGGAGGGAAACGAGAGAGAGAGAGAGAGAGAGAGAGGGGAGAGAGGGGGGGAGAGGAAGAGAGAAAGAGAGAAATAAAAAAAAAAAAAGAGGAGAAGAGAGAGGAGGAGAGGAGAGGAGGAAAGAGG
>ERZ1740065.1825-NODE-1825-length-13025-cov-11.848805_pt1 | contig 13025 bp, 8 predicted proteins | sample MGYA00581738_ERZ1740065 | MGnify/ENA primary metagenome ERZ1740065 (study PRJEB43018, sample SAMN04849749) | marine metagenome | isolation source: floating plastic debris | place: Pacific Ocean | collected 2008-09-01 | study: EMG produced TPA metagenomics... | reverse complement strand
CCCTACAGCTACGATTCGGGCATATTTGAGCTCAGCTCAGCAAGATCTGACCAATAAGCCACAGGTGACAGGAGAACATTAAAATATCAATAATAGCAATTTTAGCTCCAAAATCTGGCTGCAAAATTAACTCGTTGCCTCTATATATCATTCAATAACAATAAGTCACCTCCCCTTGTTTTTATTGACGTCAGTTACGAGCGTCACAAATATTTTTTCTACGTGGGTTTGGTTTTGTGACGCAAGCGTTTGTTCCTCAGTAAATAACACTTGTGATATGTGACATGTCCTTAGGTCACGAGCTTGCTGATTGATACTGCATTAACACACGAAAACCAATTGATGAATGAGCTACTAAAACAGAAGTTGTCACCACATGAGATGGGACTCTGTTACCGCATATCCCTCACTAGCGTCCTATTCTCAAGGAAGCCCGTGCATTCTATTGCCTGGAGGTTTTAGACTGAGTGTCCCAGTTATGTATACATATTATAAGGTGCCTCAGGAGCAGTCGAGGAATGTTTTATTTTGAATCTGTCTGACCTCCACCTGCTTAGACGTGAGAATATGGTACTCCAGACTATCGCCAATGGCGTGAGGCGCGATTGTGTTCTGTGGCGCTTATTTCATCATCTACTGGTAGGTTTGGTTCCAAAACAGGCGAGCCAAGTACCGGAAGCAGGAGAAGCAGATTAACAAAACCCTCTCTCCAGCAGTGGTACCTCCGGGCTGTAACAACATGATGCGTAGTATCTACCCGACGGCCGCCCCTCGTGGCTACTCTCCGTATCCCGCCAGTATGGGTAACCCTATGGTGCGCTACCCCACTCAGGTGAGGACAACTCCGATAATCAAAGCTAAGTGTTAGCAGCTATCAACTGTTCAAGTCAATAACGGCGTCAATCAAACCGGCTGTCAAATCACTCATAGACCAGAAGGTGGCCATCAGTATAAGTAATTGAACAGCCATTTTTTGAAAATGATGTGGTATTGTTCCTTGATTAATGGTTTCCACTTACATTGCGTCAGACTGTCTTGTGAGATGTAGTAAGAAGAATTTAAAGAATCCATTAAGTGACAGCTGACAGGAAGGTCACCGGCGTGTCACCGCTGATAGGTCATGTGGTCAGTGGTTGACCAGATATCGTGAGCAGATGACTCCATGGGAGACTGTTTTCCTCTGTGCAATATTTCTATGAATATGTCTGACCCTGGGCTCTGACTCTGGGCTCTGACTCCGTCGGTGGTTGGAGACAGTTAGTAGCCAGGCTCACATCGACTGTCAAATCTTTGAGGTTTTTAAGTGCACGACATCTTGATTTATGGCCTCTGTCACTTTTCCATCGTGTTGACAGTAATGTCGGACATTTGGTTATATCACTAAAATTGCTCTGTCACAGGCTGGTGGTAGGTACTGATAAATCAGCATTATCAGGACACGGTTTAGTGGATGGATGTTATAGTTTACTGTTTCCCATGTCACATGCTACATGTCATATGTCATGTCACAGCAAAGTTTCTTATGATTTTTGAGGCATTCGGACCTACTAGTCACGTAAACAACAAAGCAGACGTCCCAAACATCAAGCATTCCTCTCAATGTATGACTTGATTTCGTCGCTCATACATGTACAGCGGCGCTAGGCAGGTCTGTGCTAGTGATATAACTATTGCTGACAGCTTGAGGTCTGTCTGTCATCCATGGTTCCTGCGGGAATCAGCCAGTAATAGTTCCACCCACTCCCTGTGCCTGCCGCTCTCAGTGTGACATCACAAACAGACAGAAACCGGACCTCAGTAGACTAGGAACCGATACTGATTTCTGATGAAATGCCCCATCCGCTGTGTGACTGAGCGACATTTAACGAATGCATGTTTTAATACCACAGCGGCAGACTGTAGATCGTGGGTGGAAGCAATTTTTAAACAAAATACCGTAACACCTCTACTAGTGGCTGGGTTTCGGTTATAAGCCCTACCAATCTTCAAGTTTGCCAATAAGCCACACAAGTAACATGTGGAGATGAACGCTTGTGAATTGATTTTTCTGAGGATCATATCCAACAATCGTATCGTAACATGCAATGCAAGTCCGTCTTATCGCCACGGCAACAGGTTTCATATCATATCGTGTGGAAAAATTACCAAGCACACTCTAATCCTCGTCCAAATTCTTCCATACATTAGAACTACATGACAAGCGTACCCCAATTTCAAATGGGTGGAGCTAGGCCAGGCATGTCAACCCACATGGCGACCGAGTATATCCCTGGATTGGTAAGTTAACGTACTTCCTCGATGTACTTCCTTAATGTACTTCCTTCAGATAATGAGGATAATTGAGGGAGAAAGATGCTAAAGAAACTAGCAGTGCTGTTTGAGGCTACCGATAGCTTTGGTTCCTCACAGAGGATCAAAGATCAGAAATTACAGTAGCCTAAAAAAAATGATCATCTCTCTTGAATATCTCTCTCCAGTGAATAGTGCGATTCATGTATTGATTATAAGCGAAGGCATATCAGTTATTCTGATGGTTAGGAGGCTCAGACGATGGAGGAAGACTGGTACAACAAAAGCTTGACAGCGCTGCGCGTTAACAACGGCCATGGTATGCTTCACTACCAGGGCTGACCCCGTTGGTGACCACCCAACGACAAACTCATCTCTTCCTCTCAGATATCTACCATCGCTGTCTCAGAGGGAATTGTTATTAATGTCAAATGACGAGCGAGAAGCCACCTTGGGGCACTTGATTAGTGAGTGGGAGATGGCTGGTTTCCCATGGGTTGGAGTCTGGTTGCATCACCTCCCATGATTCCTTACTGCTTCCTTATAGTTTCGTTTGCTATGAGAAGTTTATTGTGACATATATTTTGTGCAGAGCCATAGCATTTCCGATGGTAACCAAGTTTGGTGACTCTTATAGCTCTGTTGAAGTTGAAACATAACATGAAATGTCAACTTCAACTGCTATGCATGCTGGGATATTTTCGGATGTCACCCTATTCCCTCAGAACTAGGGTATGCACATTAACCTTGAGAAAAGCCATGTGTATTCATTTTCTTTTTTTCTTTTTGGGTTTGTCTTGCCTCACCCACTTATACACTTGAGGGAATACGGTACGTTACCATCAGTCTCAATTCATATTCAAGCTGAGGGAAATCTTATGGTTTAGTCAGTATCATTGTACCTCGTATCCTGTGATATATTTTAGTAAAACCTTATTTATTACTGATTAATTATTAATTTATTGTCCTACACCACGCGTGTTACAGTTACATATAATATTCCTGGTTTTTTTACGTGCCAAAGTCTTCGCTAGCAAAATGCAGTAAACTTCGATCATGCCTATTTTTTGTTGTGATAAATTTTTGCATATTTTTTATGTCAATGCAATAAAGGTGACATAAGCAGACGTCGCTCTCCTTCGGGCAGCTTTCTACTCTGTATCCGGTCTCCATCCAGCCGAGAAATGAAATCACCTTCATCTTTCTCTTTTCACTTGTTAGTAGCCAAATAGTGAACCACCCAGACTTCTTACAAGGTAAAGAATTGAGGTTTTCCAGCCTGGAATTCCGAACAGGCATGTTTGGTCATAGTTGCAGTAATTTTACCCCAGCCCCTTTCACCAGTTGGTAGCAATTTTATGGTACAAAAATAGCTATCTTCACACTAGCAGCCCAATCAAGGCATTCTCCACTGTTACTTCATTACTGGGCCCTGACTTATAGCTTTCTCGCCCTCTTTAAAAACGATGCAAGTGCGGCTGTTATGCATTACAGAAGAGGAAGCGATGTATTCCTAGCGGGATGAGTGGATGGTGCTGTGAGGTCACTGCTTGTAGCTCAGACTGGCTGCCTCGGGTAGCAGTAGGGTTTTAATTGAGTGCCTTGTTATCGGAATGGCGGGCACCACAGGGCACCTGCGATACCAGTGGGCCAGACAGAGATAAAACTATGCCTGCATGCCTTTAGAGTGGCCAGTTGAGTTTTTATGACTTCACCGATCACTGCTATCCTACAATGAGTAAGAGCTAATAGTATCTGGTCTACATATGGAGCCCATTGCTCTCTACGGTAATTATATTGGTGTGTTATCAGTTAGATGGTGTTAATTAGATAAACTCAATATAAGTCTTAGTTAGTGTGTCCAGAGGATCAATCCTCCCCACTCCAAAGACGCCGTGACAATTCTAGGCCATCGTCGGAGTTGTCTGTCCTTTGCTGGAGTCTACGCGACAGACTAGAAATGTTCAAAAGGTCAAGACAGCATCCTTAAAAGATGGAGTTGCGTATTGCAATGAACATAGTTACAAGTACTGTGTTTAAGAACTTGCACTTCTTGACCCTGCGTAAATCATTATCATCGTCATCACTTGATGTCACTTGCTGTAGGTGTCACTTGCTGTGGGTGTCAGAAAATGACTGATGGAAGTAGAATAGATTACTGTCCCTCAGTAGGCGCTGAGGTTATCATCAAGGATGTCTAATTTGAGCTCCTAAGAATAGCATCAAGTGAGCGTCTACTCATCCACCACTAAACCAATTGGTATCCATTTGAATGTAGACTAAGATATTACTGTTGCCATGACAGCCAGTGGCAAATATTTAAGAAGAATTCAAGTGTTGAATATTCAATTGTTATCTATCTATACCAGGTGATGAGTACGCCGATAGATACTGAGACGGCGTATGATTGGCTGCTTTCATCATCCGCAGCCTACAATGCAGCCTGTAGTCTGCAGTCGCAGGCACTCCAGCTAATGTATTAAGCCAAATGCTAATCCGCAGTGCTCATAGGTTGGAACGTAGACGTATGGGCGGTGCTTGATACAGTTACTGATCTATTATAAGACTTCATTCACGGCATCAGATAGAGAGCACGTGGCCGGCTCGTCTCCTTGTCTCCTTGTGCGTGGTGTCTCTCTGTCTCTACCTTTTTCTCTCAGGATAGAATGCTCGTCCACATCTTAGTACTTGGTCTCATCGCTTCCTGGACCTTCCATACAGGATCCTAACATGGGATGGACCGTAGCAAAAGTTTACGTTCACGCACTGCTCTTCCTACAGGTATTTACTCTCGTACTCAGTGTCTCGACGTACGTCAATCACGGGCTGCCGAAAGGCGGCATCCTACAGCTCTCCGTGAGATCGCCCGTTCGTGACACGATACTACCAATAGTCGGTGACAAGACAAAGATGGATACCGACGTCAGCCAGCTGCAGACTCTGTGTTCGACTCTGCACTCGCACGTACTATGCACAGTTTTCAATCATCCCGGTGAACGAGCGGGCTTGAAACGGATTCGAAGAAAGAGGACTACACATTCCAAGTCATCAACTACTCATAAACAGCAGCTAGAAAGTAGCGTAGGATCAGCTGTCAGCAGCTCCATCACTGGATTGGGCAGCAACAGTAACTATATAGATAGGCTGATAGCCAACCGTCACTTAACAGCGCACCAGCGTAATTCTCTAAATATTAAAACACTTGACTTCACGAATATCAATGCCAATATGGAGGACATCATAAGCAACCTGCTACGTCGTACAGATCACGAGAGGCAGCCGTCTGGCGCAGCGAACCTAAGGACTACTCGCCGTTCGCTGACTGCTGTTACAGCGACATCACCCAGCACGTCAACTACAGCAGCATTATCTAGCAGACATCATCGGATTACTAGCCGAAACTCAGAATCTCACAGCACTGGTAGAGGAACGGTGTCTGGAAACCGTTGTAGCAGGCAGGGCTATTGCCTGAATGGAGGCAGCTGTATCTATGACAGCCTGATAAACACGACTGACTGCCGGTAAGTATCATGCACTTACATCCACACTTCTGTCACATCTACTCCACCTGCTGTAAATGTAATGCGCTACACGGCGCTGTGGCGCGTAAGGGTCGGTGAATTATCTGTCCCAACTGCAATAAGTGCAAATATTTCAGCGGCGTTTTCATCAGCCACACTGATGAATGGTAACTGGGCGCTATTCTTTCGCGATTCAAATTTCTCACTTATGTGGTTTAGGGTGTAAATGCTGATGTCACACTGGATGGAAAGCTGTCCCTCTAGCTTCTTGCACCTTTGAAATATCGTTAAAACCAAGCCGAACATTTGCATAAGCTGTGACCAATCACTTACAAGTGTATCTAAAAGCGTGACAAATAGAATAGTTGAAAGGTCTCAGTGACTGACCACACATGTGATTGGGATAGGATGGTGTTGTAGAGAGATAACACCTAGTTTTCCTTATGGCCGCTGCCTGTCGAGTCCACATGTACAAACACTTGGCTATCACAGCGGCCAGGATACGTAACAAGATATGTTGACTATGAAAAATATGAAATCTATGCGATATCTCTGGGCATCAAACTGTGCAAAATTAAGGCCTGGGATGCTGTTGGCCGACTGTGACTAATTACAATTTAATTTTGCGGAATCAGCCTTACTAGAGTGCCGAGAGAGCAATCGCGGGTTGCCTGGCAGACGGGTTTACTCTTGCTTACATGAGAGCTGCCTGGATTCAAGAAAATCGGTCAGCATTCCACATCGAGCTGAGCGTAGCGAGTACGTACGTCTGCAGGGCTGACTGGTACGTCTGCGAAGCTGGTACGTCTGACCAGCTGTCAGTATTACAACTTGCATAAGGATGTTATTTGATGAGCCTCCTGGTAATCATGACCCCGGGCTGTCTATTTATGCCCCTCTGCTGCTCTTCTCCACTACATCTCCCTTCTCTCCACTAAATATCCTGCTCCATCCCTTTCCACCTCTACGGCTTCTCCATCACTACTTGTAAACCCCTCACTGCCCCTCCCTGCCCCTCCTGACCCTACCTGATCCTGTTACTCTCCACCCCTCCCTCGCAATCTGGGCCGTTAACTGCAAGAGGACTTACTGCACTGTTGAGATTGATTTACAAACACTGCAACTGTTTGCTGACCATCAACTGAGTGTTTCAGGCCTGTGTACTAGCTACTAGGTGTCTATGAAAACACCCTCCAACGCACAATAAGACGATTGTTTTCTGGTAACAAAACTTGGCCTAAGCAGCTGGGGCCGGACGGTCAAACAAACAGTTTAATAAAGGCTATACCCTCACATATAGCCTCACATATACCCTCACATATAGCAGGTTACAAGAAGGAATCTCAATCCACCTTCACGCTCACAAGTGTGCTTTCAACTCCATCCAAATCTGCTTAACTGCAGCGGCTGCGCAACAACCAGTAATTCATATCATCCCTCGCACAGTAAACATTGTCACCTGATCATACCTCTATCTGATACCAGAGCTCCAGCTATCCCAGCAACTCTGACAAACTGGTTCACAAGACCACAACCACATAGCATATGCCTCTAGTGGAGGTTCAAGGTTACACAGAGTGCTATTTATAGGGGGTTGCTCTGTTCACCTTTATCTCAGACAGTATTCTAGCCTGTAAGAATGCTATAATAGAGCAGCGAGCCCTGGCTGCAGTTACCCATAATGCTGAAGGTGTGTTCAAGGCTCTGTCATTACTCCATCTCATAGCCACTAGACCTAGCAATAGCGTGAAAGTTCACTGTGGCCACAAAGTACCGCCCCCACCTAGCCCGCTAATCTCTGGTTCTACGATTACACTCCCAGTCAGTGTCAGCCTGTGCGGGTGAAACTTAGTCTGTTGAAAACAACAATCCACCCCATCATGAGAAGTACAGCGCCATGAGGAAGAATGACAGCATTAGTTACAAGCATTAGTTACAACTGGGATATAGCAAAGATGCATTTGATGGATCATTGGTTATGAACGGTTTCTCTTGTGCGTAGGCAGCATCTGGTGGCTATAAGCGGTGCGTCATAATGACTGGACGTATCCGTGGCGTATGATAGCAGGCTGCAGCTATAGCTGCCGGCGGCCGGCATATGGTGTGTGATAAACACTATGATATGGCCTTAAGCAGCACCTTTGAGCTTAAAACCCAGGAAACGATGAGCCAAGCGAACCTGAGATGTTTATCTTACTACAGCTCAAATTTGTATTGTTGCCATGTGTGATGCTGGAGAATACAAGACGGCGCAGCCGAGTGCACAGATAAACTAATGACTCATACCCGATACAGTAACAATCGTCTTGGAAACCTCTACAACCAGCATTCACGACCGTGACATGGTTAACATCTGCTGCGAAACTTTGCTCCATCGCTTGTATCTCTTCCTTTGATAATTTTGTACCAAGGGAAAGAGCTGGTGAGAGTTTGAGCGGTGGCGGTGGGTTGTTTGTTGAGTGCAGGAGTGTAGATTACTCATACGGTGAATAGAGTCAGGTGTGTGAATGCACTCTCACGCTGACCGCTCCCCCAGACGCATGAACAATCTGACGTGAGATCTAGACAGGGAGTTACACGTCTGTAAGAGATTGAATGGGGTAGACAGGAAGTTCAGTTTATCCGCCCGGTCTGGGGTCCATCTATTGATCAGGCTCCCATGCAGAGATTCCATTGAGAATCTTTATGCAATACGGATTAACTGCTTACAGACGATCAGAGAAAGTAAATATATGATATATTAGTAAAAGCCTTCACTAATGACCAAACAAAGGTAGTCAGTGTAGTAGAATACCCCGATTGAATACATCTTTCCATTATACTACTACGCTCTATTCAACGTTAAGTCTATGTGACTTTCTATCGTAAATTTTGTTTATGAAAACAAGATGCATATCTTACGCTCGCGTGACAATGGCTGCTGGTACGATCACAATATGTAGCATGACAGTTGTGACTGAACGTATTACAAAAGTTTAAGACAATGTGTGTTGGATGTGGTTCACTACGCAAGGCGGGATGTTGATCGATGAAGGCACTGAGAGCTTGGTTTTTTATCACCTCAATAAACAATGAGACAATAACGACCAACTCGTGCTCAAATAGCTAACAGCTAAAGAAAGCGTTCGCTTGTAGATCATGGCAGAGAATAGGAGACAGTGGATGATGGCTGATCTTTCTGTGGTAAAATATGACATATTACCAATCGTTACGGATTATGTACCTTGTTACAGATGTGTATCAGGATACGAAGGCAACCGCTGTTCAAGGGTTTCCGTGAAATCAAGTTATAGAGACGACAACTCTCCACTCAACGATTACGCGGTATGTTGTTCCCTCTCTACGCAACTAACATTCACAAAATCTAATTATCGTAAGAGAGCTAGAGCAAACACAAATGGTTCTCCTTCATTTTCATCTCATTACAACTTTTCCTACGTTTCCTTGTTGATAAATACGAATGTGATTTTGGTGGTGATAGTGCTAAATTCGTGTGAGTGAAGCAGTATTTCACTGTTTTCCTGCACCTGCACGATTGAGACATTTCTAACTCTCTTGGAACTGCAACCGTGAAAGTGATAGTGGGACGTGATGCTTGGGTGCAAGCCATGTAAGACTTTGTGCTGCTGCCGCGTGTGGGTTGGAAAGTACACGCCAGACATTGCATTCTGTGATTCCTTAGATTTCTGTGTCCAGCAACAATGGTTTTGTTATCATAACTAATTGAAATCTACTTTGGTTTTCTAATCAATCAGGACAACATTGGGAGGTAAACTGACTAGAGATAATGTACACATGCTAACTGTACCGTTAGAAGCTTTAGTCTTGTAGTGCAGACAGAGATTGCCGTCAGTCAGTGACTATGTACTTGCTTACATTGCCTGCTGCCTGCTTCAACCTCTACTTACTACCAATTCAGAATGAAATCGTTATCATTCCGCTGAACTTGACGCGCATAGCGGCATGTTGTAGAATACTCTCCTCTCTCTCGTAAGCATGCTATCACTCGTGTGTTGTAACCGTCTCGCCTTGAACCCCTGACACATGGTGAGGGTATCCACTAACACCGAAAGATGGCCATCACTGATTTGGTCGGAAAGTTTTTCACCGTAAGAAATTGATAACTGGTGGCCCACCCAAATCGAGCCTGACAAAACCACCAATTGGTACTCTAGAGATAAGCTTCCAATTACAATGTCCGGGCTTGGAGTAGACAACGTATCACAAAGGGAACAACACGCTGCGAGAACGCCACCTCGGCAGAAGAGCTGTGTAATTGCAGCCGTTGCGGTTGTAGTGTTAACACTCACCTTGGCCACCTCCATTCATAGAATACCTTCAATACCTCTTTGAAAACAATACTGCGTCTGCTTCAAGTACGGGCTTGACTAAAAACTACGGATCTGCTGCTATGAATGAAACCAATTTGATTCAGTTACTGGCTGAACCAAAATTTCCGCCAATCCTTTTAGAATTTCGATCACTTGCACCCTTGGCTGAGCTTCTAGCAAAGAATGTAGCGGAGACGATTGATTTGGGGCCTGAGCTGTCATAGCAAAGAGCTTTTGAAATCTTTGTTTCTCATCATCATCGCAGAGCACTGGTTGATGATAGAAGGATGAATCACTCCATTAGTTGACTATGTATACACATCTGCAGTATCCGAGATTGTGGAACTATTGTCTACAATCTTTGGTAGGATCATGTTGACTATTTCCTCACAGCCTTGAATTGGGAGGTCTAAACTCCATTCCTGCTACGGATTATCGAGAAACCCATCTGCTTCTCACAAAAGTTTTAATTTACCACAAATTTCTCAGTGCTGCAACGTTTAAGCGCCTGAGTTATTTTACACTTTCAAAATAAATTAAGAGTGTGAAGAGTAATGCTACATATCAAACTATACAGCATTAAGAGTCCTCAATCGAGTCAAAGTCAGTGTGTGGGTCAGACAGAATGAGTTCAATGTACCAATGGTACTGGTGTCTTCCTTCCCTTGCTATTCAAACGCAGCGCTGTACATTCTAATGTTGTATTACGTGCATGTGCGCCTTGAGGATGGCCGTAACCCGTCGTCTGTTCGTTGTCTTAAAAGTGAAAAAACTGACTTGGAAGTATTTTTAACCCTCCTCGCTAACTTCTCCTGTCCTAAACCAGTTCGACTTATCGAACAGAAGAAATATCTCTCACTTATTCTCATTTCAGCGGTGGACCAACCAGTGGAAGATGAGGCGACACAGAATGCGGCACAGGAGTAGATTTTTATCGCTCATCGTAGTTAAGCGGTGACGACAAAACGTGACTGTAAATTACTGCATGCTCCATCAGTCGTCACACGTCACACTCCTACCAGCTGCCAAGATTGGACATCGCTAGTCACCGTACCGACGATATGAAACTCGGTTTTTTATCATTTTCCCCAAGTAGTAAAAAATCATCCAGTAAATCTTTCCTTATGATGACTTGCTATTTATCACCCCCTGTGGGTGAATCAATGTTATTTACAGACAATCTCAAAATGCTGCTGCCCCTCGCCGTACCTCTTGCCTTTCATATTTTTACGGCCGTCGATGTACAACATTGTTCACTGTGGCTGATTGCCACTCAATCTCTAAAGATTTCCAGCGTCTATTTTTGTGTTACGTTTGTAAGAATCAACATGGTGCAATACAATGTGAGAAACCGTTCAATGGCAATGCTGTCTAGTCTCCATGCTGATTGGCTAAGCTCCTCCGTTTCCTTGGGGAAAACAAGTTACCACAGATCCTAGTCCCACGCAGCATCAGTGCCTTTCACTGTCCACACTGCCTAAACGCTATTCTGACTATAGCAACGATTGTTGTGACAATAGTTTTTCATCACATCCCTGTGGCTATTCTCACCCAACATGCAATTATCTAGGGCCCCGAAGTCACTATATTTGTTGCTTGAAACAGCACCACTAACCCAGTTACCTAAGTCAGCATACAATGGGGCAGATTGTTTGATGTAGATGTAATATGACACCAAATTAGCACATTGAAGGAGCTCTAAGAATGACAAAGCATTCTTGCTTAGCATTTTGCTTTCCAGTGGCCGAGGTTGTGACTTGGCCACCGGATTCTTATGACATAACAACCCACGAATTTTCAGCCTCAAGGTTTTTCAAGGCCATGCAAGGACTCGTAATCAACAAATATTAAGGCATTGCTTCCTGTACGGTTAGACAGTGTGCATAACGCATCATTGCAATCCACCAGCCTCGCAGTAACTTCCGATACGTTGGCCATACCGCAGCGGTTTCCTTAAGACAGCGCGGGCGTACGTCTTTGTCTAGGAATTCGCATAAACCACTATGAAATTCTCCTGCGATTTTCCACGCATGATTCTCGACTAGAACAACGATAACAGCTGGTATGCGTTACCCTTAAGACTTGGGTTTTATCATAATCGATGCATTCGTTGACGAAAATCAAAAACTAATTATGCGGCTCATATAATAGAGGGAGCGTGAGCAGAAGACTGTATCAAGAAATCATTGCTCTGACTCAAGCTCAATCAACACAAAGAGATCTCAGTGTCATTAGTAAGAGATGAATCACACAGGAACGGATGCAGCTGGTTTTCCTTTTAAAAAAACATCTGCATAAGACGCATTTGGCAAAACATCAGCGCAAACAAGAACAATCTATGTGAGTTTAATGTGGACTTGTTGATTAGTGAAAAAAATACCGTTGCAAAGCAGTTTGACAATGTAGGCAGTAAATAAATAAGCATTAACACAAATCATACTGCTTTCAAGGCTGGACAACATTGTGGTCTACAAGAATTTGTATACATGAGCTATTGCCATTTCAACACGGCCCTGAATCATGCATCTCACAAGTGGCACAGGAATAGCAGACCTTTCTCAGCGTCCCTCATCCCATCTTCTTCTTTGTGGCCGTATATCTCTCCTGGTACTGAGAGATGAAAAACAAAATTACATAATTATTGGATGGAATTCACTGATAGGCAGAACTGTCGTAGACTATGTATCTATTGAGTGTACAACACACTTAGGCTACCTCTTGTAGTATCTCCCCTGCTGTATCCCTATGGCCCTCTCCAACTCACACTCCTGCTCCCCGTCCCCATGCTCCCTCTCTCTCCTGCCCTTCTCAAATTCTCTCTCCCTCCCAAAAGCCCACCCACACACAAACACAAGAAAAAAAACCCACAACAAGACAAAAAAAA
>ERZ1740065.1824-NODE-1824-length-13028-cov-11.398289_pt1 | contig 13028 bp, 7 predicted proteins | sample MGYA00581738_ERZ1740065 | MGnify/ENA primary metagenome ERZ1740065 (study PRJEB43018, sample SAMN04849749) | marine metagenome | isolation source: floating plastic debris | place: Pacific Ocean | collected 2008-09-01 | study: EMG produced TPA metagenomics... | reverse complement strand
CCCCTCCCCCCCCTCTCTCTCTTTTTCTTTCTCCTTTTCTTTTTTTTTTCTTTTTCTCTTTTCTTCTTCTCTTCTCTTTTTTTCTTCTTCTCTCTCTCTCTCTCTCTCTCTCTCTTTCTCTCTCTCTCTCTTTCTGTTGCTACAGAACTTTGACACACAGAATGCTAGATATATAGGTGCAGCAATGCTCAGATGGGGCAAAATGTAGAAAGCTGGTGGCAGAGTATCATGAATATATCAGTGCAGCAGTTTCTAAAGGAATGCAATTCACACAAAGTTATCCTTATTGTCAGCAAACTAGTCGTCAAAATTTGTGGCTTTCTTCCTTCTCCCACCGATGTGGGTGCATGCGGCGCTTGAGGGAGTATGGGTGCATGAGCGGGAATGGGCGTGCACATGTGCGGGAGTCTTTATGAGAATCAACAGGAAAATGACGAAACCAAATGTGATTGGGCTGGAATGGAGCTTAAGTGGAGCAGGTGGAACAGCTGTGACAGCATTTCGTATACGAGAGCTGGTGTTGCGAAAACATCATGACTTCTACTCAAGCATTTTTATTCACTGCATGATTAATGTTGAAAGCCATAACGTGATTCCAATACATCCGGATTCCCTGTATTAACCTTGGATGGTATTAGCAGGGGGATTTTATGCATTTGTCTCGCAGCATAGATGAGGAAGTGTATGCAAGCACAAGTCTCATCATTTCCTTCTAATTTGATTGATGCCTTTCCTTTGCCAAGGGTAATAGAATGTGACTCATCACCTCTAACGCCAATTGCTTCACAGGATTGCTGTATTTCCTCTCTGGGTTTGCGTCTTTCAACAGCGTTGATGAAAATCTACATTGCAACACTAAAAGCAAAGAACGAGCCAGAAACACAAATATTTATGAATGCCATTGTATGTCAATGAATAGGGTATACCATTACATAAAGCGGATCCAAAACAAAACTTGACCTCTGCAGACAAATTTCTGCTGAAGCGTGTGATTGGTCAGATTTTATAACTATTGTAAAGTTATACAGAAAACTCTTACGTGTGGATTACTCAGCATCAGTCGTCAGAGGAAATTCAGCTTTTGTTATTCTCCCGTTGTAGATACATTCGGGAGTGAGTGGGAGTGAGCGGAAGTGAGGGCAGATAGGCGAGGGAGTGTGCACGAAAATCGACAGGAGAATGACAAACACTGAAAGTTGTCCATTGGTTGACGCATTTCCACAGTGTTAGATTAAATGTAGCAGCTTCTTTGTTACAAATTATCTGCAGCATCAACCGCTGACAAAAACCTGACTATATTAGGAATCTTATCTATACTAAAGCATTTATGCATATGTGAATTATATACATGTTATAGTAAATATTAAATGTGGCAGTATCGTTATGATCTGTGGCTATGAAAAGATGCTTGAAGCGCGACGGGTAAGTCACATGCTTAAGAAAGCACCAACAGATGAGTAGATAGAAGGCCGCACACTTGTTCTTTTGCATACGTCTACCAATCATTGTCATGGAGTCAATCACATGTGGTCAACAATAAGCTGAAGTTGAACTCATCCAATCAGATCACAACGTGAAATGGATTCATCATTAGTCAAACTTCAACACATCGCCTTTTCGATGAAAAGCTCAACAAATGCATTTTGAAAATAGAAAGCATCATTTTATATTCATTATTTTTATTGCTGTTTTCATGAGTGTGTGGTGGATGTGTTGTCATGAACATCATCCAATAATCCAAGCTACAAGCTACGCCTAGCCAAGCATTGCATGTTACTCACTGTCATTTTCACGTAAGTCAGCGTGAAGAGATAAAACTCCATGGGTTGAGATGTCAACAGGTAAAATTCAGCTGTTTCAGTCATTTCCACAAGTCCTAGCACTCTTTCGCCATGACAACAAGTGATTCATGAAAGCTACATTAGTGTTTGATTCCCTACTATTCATTAACCACTTAGTCCCTGATAATTGCTCTAATGGCATTTGATTCATTGTGTTCCTAAATAGTTGTACGAATCCTGGAGCAGGGTGAGACCAAAACTCAGCATTCGATAACTAGGACGCTGCAGTTTAACTCCCCCAGTCAGATGAAGGTGTGAAAAGAATGTGTCATTCGTAAAACGTTGGTAGGTAAAAATTCCAATGAACAGGTTGGCGAATGCATTTTAAATGGTATGAAGCTAGGATGAAACATATGCAACAACCATGAATTTCTGCTGCGTGCTATGCAGTTATTTAAAACTTGGATCGGCCGAGACACTAAATCTTTGTTATGTTCTTGAAAGCTAGTTACTGTGGTGTGGCAAATAAAGTTTTCTAAACTATAGCAGTTTTGAATGATGAAAAAAACACCAATTTTTACAATGATATATATGTGTGTAGAAGGCTAACTGACCATTAGCAAACCGACTATTGATGAACGTGTGATTTAATTGGCTCCTCAATTGACCTATCAACTCTTGAGAATGAAACCAATAGCAAGACAGGAGGAAACATTTCCTAATGAACTGTCGTTGCATATGGCAAGGTGCCAAACGATATCCAGCTTGTACCTACCACTGCCAGGTAGCCATAACATTGTGACTCAGATTTTGTTAGTATATAAGATGATAACTCACACAGACTTGTCATTCAGGGAGAGAATAATCTAGAAGATACTACTTCGGGCGTCAGTGCATACAGCTAACTGGTAGGTAGATTATTGCAGCAGCTTTCTCAGTTCAGAGATGAAATCGAGAGTTATTATTTATTGCTTTCAATGCGGTTTCTTTCAGTCAACTAAGAATGAAGTTAAAGCTGTTTATCGTCATTTTGGCTCTATGTCTGCTGTGCGCTTCATCGACCGAGGCTCGGAAAAGGAACAGCAGGGTTAGTTATTCCGTGAATTCTTACTTATTGCTCTTGATGTAGTAGGATATTGCATGGCTAGTTCCAGGTAACAGATTCATTGATGACTTGATTGCTATGGGATATGATTCAATTACCATAGCTATTCGAGGCCTTGCCGTATGCTGGTGGATTCGAAGACTTATGGCTTTGAATCTTTGAATCTGTTACTTTTTACATCTGCCACGCACATACGATGGGAAGGAAGATCAAAAATAAGAGAACACCCATTGAAAAATCTGTTCAAAGAGTCACCCTTTAGTCGCAAGTAAAGTAGTCCGCTGTAACATCCATTTATTCTTCCAGTGACAATCAAAGTTTTTATCACAAATTCTTGTTTTGCGGTCAACTTGGTAAAATTTTCCTAGCTTCCACTCCTAGCCATTCACAATCACTAACTAGCATAGAGTTCAAAGGAGTCATCTGCTCGCTTTTCCTACTGCATCACAATGTGACCAATTACCTTATTACAGCATTATCACCCTACCATGATACCTGTGCTGCTCAGGGATTTTGAAAGCTGTGCTTCCAATGTTTTCAAACCCATGAAATTGCCGCTTCTCTGAGTTTTTGAACTTCTAACCTTCTGGGGGGTGTTCAAATAAAGTTTGTTATCGCTATTACCGTTCGTTACTCTCTCGCTACGCTAAGATAGCGGAGATTTCTGTTCAAATAAACGTCGTTTGTTGAAGTCTCGCTCGTTAATCGCTCAAAAATAACGGGAGCTAATTAGCAGTCGTTAACTGAAAATACTCTTCGTTATCGACAATCATTGGCGGATTCTTACCTCCTCCAGCATAGAACGTTCATGAAAACTAGATGGGAATCCAATAAGAAGACAACTCCCTCAACCAAATTTGCCGTTCAAATTCTACATGTAGTTTGATGAGCCGAGGTGTCTGTAGGACTTACCTAGTTCTTATTGCTTAGTTGTCGTAGTTCGTCTAGATGAGTAGAGCAGTCGTCAATGTTGTCTCTAGTGTGTAGATGATATTTTTATCATTTATTGGAAGTTAGACAAGTGTAGTTGTATAGCAAGATTAGAAACAAAATTTGACTGGATAGAGTAATATCGGGCAGATAGCACTTTATTGAGAGATGATCACGGGCTGAGTAATCTTCACCAGCATATTCCATACGCCAAGAGCTTCCTGAAAAATACGCATAATGGATTCATAAAAATTTTGGTTATATTAGTTATCGTGACCGACACATTTATTCAGCCTAAGTAATAACCACGCAGATGTACAACTACAAACCGATACCATTCATATTGTGAATAATATCTCATTCCATTCTGATAAAGGAATATAGGGCTAAAACCACCCAATTACCAGTGCTACATTTATTTTTCCTACGTATCATCATCAATCAAAAATTCAGTTGTGGATGTCCGACGTTAATTCATTCGTACAGCAGGTAGCAGTTGCCTGAACTATGAAGTATAACTTTTCAAGTATTATTGAATGACCAGAACCTAATAATAATGATGCAGCAGTAAAATTATGCACATACCTTCACCGCTCTCAACTCCATGCGCGCAAAGAATGAACCGGAAACCGAAATTTATGGTCAAAGAGGTCGTGGTGTTGTAAAAACGCAGGATTGTCAGGCAATAGCAAGCAAACTGGTAACAAAAGTTTATTTGAACAGAAGCTCCGCTCGTAAGCCGGCCACTATTTCTCTCACTACACTCCCGCTATCATCGATAGCGAACGAACTTTAATTGAACAGTGCCCAGGTTTGCTGCCCAATTCGTTTAAATTACACCATATGTATGTGGCCCATGCATGACAAGTTTTAGGACCAGAAATAATTGGGGATTACATTTTTCTGCACATTTCTGAAATTTGAGAAACCGCCGCTGGGAGCCCTTACTCCTAAAGCTAGGACCGTATCTGAGGTCAGTTCAGTAAGATGTGACTAAGCCAAAGAAAAACACTGGGGAAGCAATATTAGCAATTTTTGTTCCCAATTCTGACTTGAAAATACAAGCGGTTCACAGTAAATGTGAGAGACTTGTCATGTATGGTACGGTCAGGCCTTCATGCATCACTTGTTAGTTTACTTATCCAACTATCTTTTCTACTGCATGATACAGGGAAAGCTATGCCATTTTGAGCTGAGTACTTGTAAGTCAATCTCTCCAGTGTGTCCCGCCACTAAAGTCATAAAACTGATGAGCAGTTGTCCTCTCATGCAGAGCCACAATCACACCGGCTACAAGTCAAGCTCCACTAATCCTCAAGCTTATATTGGCAACTTCATATTCACGGAGTTCTATGTTGATGTTCATAGAATGAATATTTTGGGAGCAACACACTGAGAAAAATCTACATGTCTTATATTCTCTCTGTTTCCCTGTCTATCTTCAACGCTCACCATTCTAACAGATATGCCTTATTTTCCAGGCTCCATGTTGTAACAAGTGTTACATAAACAACCAGCACTGCATTGGAAAACTCTCCAACAGCTGGATATGCAAATTCCTGTGGCCCAAACCGTGGTGGTGCTTAACCTGCATTTGTGTATAACCAGCTCATAACCGGAACTCTGAAAAGCTCTTGACCTTGACCCTACGCCCATGAATTTTACTGATTCACAAGCTTGCCCTTCTATCGAAACCATAATATTGTGTTGACTGATGAAATAAAAGTTGTTCAAAGCAGAATATGATGTACTAATATAGCCTTCTGATTAAGTTGATAGTGAGCTGTATACATACGTCATGAACCAGGAAACCTGAGTCAATTTTCAACATCGTTAATTTCTAGCAGCTAATGATGTATCAGCATATGAGTTACTATGGTGATGACACTGAAACTATAATATAAACGTGGTGAAACAATAGCAATTCTTACAGTCATGCACTTCAGTGCTCCTAAGGATGCACCAGATATGCCATCCAGTAATTCTATGATAGTGATCGAGTGTCTAGAAACCTGAAACTGTTGTGTTACAATATGACTCACATTACCTCAGGAAAGCAGAAACAGCTGCCTAGGCCTCTGCGTGGCAGGTAGGTTCCCAAATTAGCTGATTTTGCTCGCTTAAGTGCCAGCCTATCACCTGCATGCCACTCACATAATGCTGGCACTTATGACAGCGGTCGGTCTGCTAATAGTAGAGTAAACACTGCAGAGGCTCACTCACATCAAACTTTGCAGACCCCCTTCATGTTTGATAACTGGCTGATATTCCGTTGGAAGTACCGGTTTGTAACAGAGTGTTTGGAAAAAGTATTCAATATGTCACGTGTATAACAGTGTAGTAGAATGTAATTTTCGAAGGAGTTGCTAACACAAACGTTAGTGTTGTAAATGGAAACGGTATTGTAACTGACACTGTTCAGACGTACGATAAGGTATAAATGACTATGACCAGTCTCTATTTGAGTCTGATATGATTGGTTGTAGACAAATCAAACACATATAGACTGATGTATCAGATGGCTATCCTCACAGATCATCAATCTGATCAAACTTGACTGATTTCAATTTATGTCGGCAGTCTGAGCTTGGTGACCTTTAGAGAGTACGGATGAGCTTTTCAATTTTACCAGACGATCCCTCTATCTCTAGGAAGAGTATGCCCTCCCAGTACCCAAACACCGTTCAAGTTAGATGTCTGACACCACCAGGCACGTGCTAATAGAATCATATGTTATACAGTCAGTAAGTGGAAGGAGCTGCAAGTAGGGGGCCAAAAAAAGTTCAAAAGTATGCAAACATTTTTGATGCTGGATTCAAAGAACTTTCCAACATCACTCGGGGAGGGGAGGGGGCTCCAGGGGTACAGGACTACCTGGGCTGAAGAAGGCAAAAATCAAAGTTATTACGTAAAACACTTTAATGTTTGAAACCTTTAAAGCCACTTATAATTGTCAGAAGTGTTTGCTTTTGCCGTTGACTGTTCTCAGTATTCATTGATGATTGGTAAAAATTGATGTTCAAGAACAACACATCTAGACTATTCCAGGCCGCTTTAGCTCACTGCAGTTAGGTTTAATCATTTACATCTCTAACGTTACCATGGTTACTCCCATATACAACAGTTTCTATGGGATGCTTCACTGCGAGAGAGAGGCTATCTTTTATCCTAAGAAGCTAGAGTGATGTGAGTCTCAATAGTTGGATCAATGAAATGGCATCATAACACACAGTTTTATGTGCATCCATTCATAGGTTGCCTGCATATAGTCTCAAACAGCCAAAGTTTCCCTCTGTTTGCCTCACTTTTATTTTAATTCAGTAAATATATCTGCATCTAAACATTCACTTCAAAACCTGATTCCTGGTTCCATAAAATATGTTGTACTCTGTAAAATTATTTTCTAGCCAAGGGAGAGGCATGGAAAACTATTTTTAGAGAAGATTAGTCTTGTCATATCTCGGCTTTCCTCATATCTGCATCTTTCCACATCAAAGGAACTAGATTTCCATCTTAACATCAGATTGTAGATTATCAAAGAGGAATTTCATTCCTTTGGTCAAACCTACTAGCCTACAATATTATACCACTTTTACTTTCACACAAGTTTTGAATATTTTAAGTTCTGTTCTGGATATAGCGAATATGTAGGGACTCTTCGACTATATAGTGCGTAAGTTATGTTTAGCTTAGCTCGCCATTGCCTACTTACAGATCCAGTACTCTCTTCCAAGAGATCCAAAACCATGCACATAGTCTTGCCAGTATCTGTAGAAGTCCACTGATCCATCATGTCTCCTCTAGATGAGGACTAGCTCACACAAACTCACACACGGCGGGGATAGTCTGGTTCCAGGATTCATGAGTCCACAGGTAATAAATGTCACCGCTCCTAATGTCCCCCTTCTCAAACGCTTCCTGACAATCTTGAAAACAACACGCTGATTAGAATGATTTACTCTCAATTGCACCACAACATGCTTGATATACGTCAACTTAAGGCTAGTACCTTTGTATACAGGTCCTGCACATGTAGTCAGCTCGTGTTTGCAGCATGCCTTTAAGAGAGAAAGCAAAGGTCATCAAACTTGTCCTGACGAACTGAACTAATTTGAAAAACATACGTCATTTGAGACAGCATGCAGCATAATTGGAAAGACCGTGGCAAAGAATATTTGAAACTGACCGGAAGCTTGCTCTCTCCTCATGTAGCACACAGGACTGACACTCCAGAATCTATACTTCTCTCCATATCAACTAGAGATCACCGAACGTAGCACTTGTTGTTCCCTTCGTCATAGATGGCTGTGACGCACTCAGTAAAACGGGAACATCGGGCAGCACGACTGCTCGGTTTTGCGCCATCTGAAATTTGTTAGGAAGCTAAATATTGTTCTTTACATGCACTAGGTTACTATTGGAGAAATACAAAGGTTTACCAGATACGGAAAGGGTGTCCACAGTTTCAATGTTGAAATCCTTCATGTTCGTATACTTCATAATGCTGTCTGACAGAACGGGGTTAAGATTTGTAAAGAAAACACCACAGAAAAGTAATTGGACACCTGAAAGGGTTAACATGCTGTCTCGCTGCTCAGGTTATCTGGCTGATGCCAGTTTGCCGCTACCAGGTTTGTTAACAGTCCATACTTAGCTCATGAATTTTATGCTTTGCAACTTTCATTTTTCATTCAAAGAGCTTAATGACTGCCGGGCCTTCTAGAGCAAGTGATCTGTGATTTCAACAACATATCGTGCTGGGAGGCTTGATTAAAATTACTTGTCTATAGACCTCCTCAACGCGGTTTTCCAAAAACACTCGGCAACAAGCCAAAATCTTTTTTCACCTGATAGTTTGTCTAATGTAAATTTACTGCTAGCGAGAGCCAGGAAAACAAAATACAAGGCTGACGCTAAATACCAGGCTTGTTGATCTACGTTCTGTGTCACAGCCATCTATGATGAAAATTACAATCAGTGCTACATTCGGTCATCTCTAGTTGATATGGGGTAGTATAGGTTCTGGAGTGTCAGTCTTGAATGCGATCTGTGGAGAGAGCAAAATTCAGGGTAGGCTCAAAATATCCTGAGTCACGGTCTTTCGATTGTGTTGCATTGTTGGGTCTTGTTCCAAATTATGTACGTTTGTCAAATAACTTCAGTTTGTCATGATGCCTTTGAAGACCTTTGCTTTCTATCACTAAGGATTCATGTAAGCATGAACTGACTACTTGTGGAGGGCCTGTGTACCTACCTGACTTCCCTGTAATACTGGTCTCTTTTTCGTCTGTGTTAAAATGATAATAATCATTCACTCACATAAACAGCGACCAGCCATAAATACTGGAAATAAGGCTAATGTCAACTCTAGATCAATCATTATTAATGACCAGATCCTTCTGTGTATGGAGCAGACGCCCATCGATTGGTTTCCTCTGGGGAATGCGGGAATAATATTGTGTCAGCAAGCTGAGAATTGTAAAAATAAACAACCATATCAACTTTTCAAAGCTCTGGTAATGCTTTGCATATGTCCTAAGCATACCATCTATAGCATGGGTGATGAGATACTGGCTTCTGATATGCTAGTCTTGTGACGACAGATAAAACATCACAGTGGATTTCCTTAGGACTTTTTAGGTTCCTTAGTACTGAGCTGACATTCATGTGTTTAATCTTTAGATAAACCACTGCTTCACTGCATGCTTTTATTGCAGTTCAGCAAAGAAGGCAGACAAATTTACCGAAATAGCGCAGTGGCAGTTAGCGTAGTGATTGTTTTAAACTCTGCTACTTTGTGCGTTATGAGGTGGCGCACTCTTTTTGCATCTGCTCAGCCTATGATGTAGTCTGTTGATCCGGAATATAAAATGTCTATCTACTGTGCGTTGAAGTGTCTGTCATGACGAGCTGCTTCTAGGATCTATTGTGGGTAACTCTGGTGTCTTTGCGCACGAATTTTGCTTCTCAAGGCAGCCAATTGCATTGGCATCTGGTTTTATGCTGCCTTCCCTCTCTATCACCGCAGGCTAGCGGTTTGGTGTACCCCGATCCTCGTTGGTTTTGATCCGTGGGTACGTACTACCTTTCACGTTCGATGTAGGAAGCTGTTCGGTGTCAGAATAGCATCCATTACAATACAACGCCGAGAAAGTCTGAGCATTATGATTAGGAATACAACCTGTCTGAGCAAAATGCTCAAATACTTAGAATACATCCTTATGGTTACCATCATAGGAGCCGGAAATACTTACTGACTTTTTTAGTGTGACCGTTGGCATTGGAGATATATGCAGCACTTGTGTAATATGACTCGCTCAGAGCCGCATTATATTCTCTGGGTATGTGATTTTTGATGGAGAAATAGACACCTTGCATTTGGATTGCCAATGCATTACGAGTTATTTATACTCTTGGTGAAGACAAACTAGAAGCACACTTTGTGTGAAATATACTTAACATGGTCTGTGAATGAACTGATGTACGCGTGTGAGTGAAAGGATCTTCCCAGTTGCATGCTAACATATCAAAGCTTAACCATCTCAGCACTGTCCAGAACTGGATGAATGTATAAAAAACATTGATATACTCATGAGACTAAGCCTCAATCATCATATGAACATGAGACTGACTTCAGATGTTGAAATATTGATTCCTTTATCACCAACTGCACTGAATGACCTTGCACCGAGGTACATTATTTTGGTGTTACAGTACCATGAGGCCATTACGAAAGTCTTACTTTGGCAAAACTAGTTAGAGTTCTCTTTCCTCCTTTTTATGAAGTTCCATCAACATGCGAGTGCTGGCCAGTGAAGTTATGCCAGATCTGGCTTAGGATGCATGTCCGTTCGTTGAAGGAGGGTCAAGCATTGATTGTTGGCAGACTAAACTGTTCTTACAACACTGTAAACATGTTTGTGCCGTTGTCAGCGACACTGTTGCATTGTCTGAGATGCTCCGTTGTGCTCCATGAACCTGATTTAATTCAGTCTGTCTTGAAAGCCTCAGTTTGGTGACACTCAGTGAGTAGGAATACCTTTTCCACCTCCTCCAGGAGATAACTCTGCCATACGCAATGGTGCTGCTGTTGCGTGTCCACATTCCACTCAAATTGGATGCCAGATGCGGGCTAAAGCCGTCCAAAACAGGTATAGCACCAGCGTATCACAATGGCAGTTGATGTGAGGGCAAGTAATACCGTGATCTAATCAGATGATTGATTTTAAGTAAATCACAGTCATATCATGTCTGTAAAATATTCTTCCATAGCACAGCAGACCGTATCAATGCTCTCATTGACATGGGAGTCAGGTAAATGCGATTAAGAGTCGGATCATTATTGTGGAAAAATCTGGTCGACATGGTGAGAAATCCATTTATTGCATGGAGGAACAAACTAATTTATTTAATAATTGACAGCATAAGTACAACAGTGTTACGATTTCGTAGACTTTTTTTGTGCTTTTTGCCATTTAGAAATGAGCATTTTTTACTTGTCTAGCAGCAAGTGCGCCAAATTCATGCACAGGTGATACGCCGGTGCTATGTTGGCTTTTGTTCTCACTTTGTTATTCTTTTGAAGCACTTAAGCCTGGTTTAGTCTAAGCCTAACACCGGCATTCATGAAACTGGCTAGCCTACTGAGAGAAGAATAAAATAAGAAAATAATTGATACAAGGTTATGCCCAGATATTCACACAGTTTGGCTCAGGTTACAGCAGCTTTTGATCGTGGAGCCTTCTTCCTACTCAGCCAACCTTGCTAAACTTAAACAGGTTGTCTCATGTGCAATGATAAACTACAGTGCCTTAAGGGTGAGGCTGCAATAAGTCGCGTCAGGTTGCTCTTGGCTTCTAGGCCGGTTTGGGTGGTCTATCTTGATAGTCTAAGCTTAGTGACCCTCAATGAGTAATAATAACCTCTCCAAGCGGCCCAGACAATGCCTTGTAGCCACTCTCCATTCAAATTAGAATCATAGCATCCTTCATACCACCAAGCTCCTGTAAATTTGAAGAGGTAAATTTCACATACAGCACCAGTAAGAGAACTGATCACAACATGATGGTAACGAGCATCCTTATCAATTTCTTCAGTGCGTACAGTTTCTAGTAGTTAACAAAAGGTTTTTTGTGCCATTCACAGTTAATCAATGCGCTCTATGTGTTCCATTGATTGCAATAGATGTGTTACAGGAAATGATCTTTGATTTATTCACTCAGCTGTATAGCTGAGCTTTGATACATGATAAATTGATGTAGAATCAGCACTAGTTTAACTATAAAATATAAGGTATAATCTTCCCTCTCAGAGATTTCGAGGGAAGGCAACGCAATTAGTCTAATCTAGATATAAAGGCCCAGCCACACGAATTTTACTCAATTCCACTAGTACGGGTGAAAATTGAGCGCTCATGCGAGTAGCCACGAGTGGAATATTCCCTCGTAGACACGATCAAACATGTTGAACTTTGACCACGGGTGCTACGCACGAGTAGGGATATGATTGGCTAGCAATTGCTTTGCGCATGCAGCGAGTAGTGCTAGTCAAGCATGGCGGTCACGGATGGCTATGCCGAAATGTTGATAAACCTGGTCCGTGATCGGCTGTGTCTGTGGAGAAAATCTTCAGCAGACTACTCTAAAAAAACTGTCAAGAACAACAACTGGGATGATGTAGTGAAAAACATGGTGACTGCTGGATATTCTGTGACTGGTAAGTAAATTTACCAACGACTCAATACTGATATATTTGGTGTTGCAACAGGAAGAAATCGTTTTCAATTATTCTTTCTTCATTCTTTAATTAGTATGACTGAATTTGCATTACATTATACACTGTTTTGTCCCCACAGCCCCTTCCACTAGGAAAAAATGGACAAACTTGAAGAATACTTATAACGGGAACAGGAGGGCTTATATTAACCACTACCAGTTCATGTGTCCAGTCTATGGGAAGGATTAATCCTGTTTCATTCAAGTACATTGTCAGCTAGTGCGGGGCGACTTAAGCCTTAAAGTGTTGATAACAGGAGATGAGAAAAGCTTATGTTGTTTGCTAATTAAGTTTTTTGCACCCACCGTAACCAGTATGTGTCATACTTCGTCATAATAGTTGCTGCCGGCAGTGTAGTTAGATGCCGAAATTTCAGCCAATAAGCGTACAGCATTTGTAGGCGGCAACAAGGTTAGGGCGTATTGTGAAGGACGAAA
>ERZ1740065.1823-NODE-1823-length-13028-cov-11.697063_pt1 | contig 13028 bp, 9 predicted proteins | sample MGYA00581738_ERZ1740065 | MGnify/ENA primary metagenome ERZ1740065 (study PRJEB43018, sample SAMN04849749) | marine metagenome | isolation source: floating plastic debris | place: Pacific Ocean | collected 2008-09-01 | study: EMG produced TPA metagenomics... | reverse complement strand
GGGGGAGAGGGGGAGAGGGGGAGAGAGAGCGGCGGACTTAGAATATTCCAAGGACATCAGCAATTTGTGCCGCAGCTGCTGGAGCCTTGACCACAAGAGTCCGTGAGTGTAGACTCACTGGCAAGGGCGCTCCAGCAGCAGTGCTGAGGCTCAAGGACACAGTGGGTGCCTCCAGTTAGGTGGGCAGTTGGTCCGGACTACCACTCCATTTGGTTCAAACTACTAGATCACATGCAGAGGGAATGCCCAGGACCCTCAATGTAGTGTTGGGGATGACAATTGTTGAAAAATTGGTAAGGTATAAGGCAGTTGAGTTTACTGGTAAAATATGTGTTAAGCTGCTTAATAAAATCATCTTATAATTTGGTCAATCCTTTTGTTATACTTATTTTTCCCAACAACAATAATCATACAGGACAATACACATAGCAATAATAAATTAATAATAATAATATAGGACAATGCATATAACAATAATAATAATACACAACAATAGTGATGCTGATGGTAATGATAATGATAGTGATAATAATTATACATAACAGCGATGATCATAATATGAATAATTATAATGTTACTGACAACATGCGATAGTGTAGCCACACGGCACTGAAGCAGACGTCGGTTGGCTAACTGAAGTGGGATTCGCTAAAAAATATGGGAGGAGCCAATTCTGACTCGCTTGAATTTGGCTACCGATGTCAAATTTGATTGGTCCACGCACCAGTTAGCAAAATAACTGTACGCTGGCCACTGTGCTGATGATCCTACCACACATGTACAGTGTGACAGCTAATGTTAGGAGAGCCAATTAATACTCAATCATAAAGAGAACTTCTGACCGCTAATCGCCGTCGGGTTCGGTGCCTCGTGGCTACGTCATAAGTAATAATCTTGTAATAATGATAATAATATTAATAATAGTAATAATAGTAATAGTGCTACTACTAGTAATAATGCAATTAATGGGAATATTGTGTATCAATTGGTTATGGGGAGAATCAGTCACAGGTTGGTCGGGTCGACATGCTTGCCGGATCATTCAGAATTAAGAGTTGTCCCCACTTGTGTCACCGGTTGCCATATAGCAGATATCTGTGTGCGATGTCTGCCATCCGAGGCTCTGAGCCTGGGAATACTGAGCTGCAGGCTGCATTAGCAGGCATAACTCTGAAATCAAACCACTCTCAATGACTGTAGGAAAGTTGTAAGGAACGTCGTATTAGCAACTAGCAATTAACAATTAGCAATAGCGATATACAGCAGCTTTTTAAGACCTGTCTACTTATAGACTCTCTTTCATCGTACTGTAGAACTGGATTTGATAACAACAAAAATGTTAGTGTTTCTTCAAACTCATCAATGAATCAAGATGATAGCAATCTCGTTAACGAGAAGACAACTCTGACATAAGCTATACTGAGCATAATTTCTATAGCGCAACCTAGTGATAGCAATGAGCAATTGCTTTTACACCTTCGCTGTCAAATCTGGTTCTACAGGATAGAAGGGTTTTTGAAAGGTCAAATACAAAGGTCGGGGTTCAGAGGTCAACACTAACCCACAATGGAGTTGAAGATGTAGCCGCTGCAGCGATTGTCGACGGAGCAGTAGACAGCGCAATCCTCAGGTACCGGCAGCGACAGAGCTTCAAAAATGCCATTCATTTGAAGACAATCCTCCAGGTCAGAGACGGCGAACTCTGCATAACAATGACACAAATCGGTCACCAAGTTCAGACATCAATAAACCGGCGGTGTGAGTCATGGGACGTTACAGGGAGTTATCCTCTCCTGTCATAGAATTCCTATCTAACTCAAGTGTGAGAGTTATCCCGTCTCATCATAGAAATAAAAAAGTATTTCTACGACAAAAGAGGGTTACCCTTCCCTGTCATGGAATCCAATGGAATAATATAGCAGGGAAGGATAACTCCGCGCATATTGCCACGGCCATATAGGGATAGAGTTCCAACAACTCCATATTTGATGAAAGTTTTTCCAATGTAGTGTAGTGACCTTTGACACTACATACAAATACAGGCAGAAACTTACGATTTGAATGCAAAACTCCTGAGCTTGAGAATTGACTACGTTGGATAGCTATAACTATATTATCACCGCATAAACTCATTAACAAAACAATAAATGATCAAACTTCCTCCCATGGCGTGTAATCCTTGAAAAGTACTTCTCTTCACAATAGACCAATCAGGCAACGAGTTTATACGCACTGAAAACTGACACGGAAGAATATGATAATGATGTTCATGTCGCTAACCAATCAACACCGGCGTTTTTTATTCTTATGTCGGCATGCCTGCATATGTCATGTGCGCCTCTGTTAAGTGCGGAACAAATGCGGCATAACACAGACGCGCATGACAAAGGCAAGTATGCCGACATGAGAGTAGAAATTGCCTCAATGTCTTGGACAAAAAACAGAAGATTCTCAAAATGGCCAATGCCATAACCCTCTCCCTATACGGCTCTGCATAGTACTAACCAACGCGGTGAGCAGTGCCAACTGAGGAGAAGGTTGACGGAGCAGCTGCCATCGTAGACTGCTCCTTCATACCGGACGTTCGATCTTCATTCACTACATGCTCATGCTGCAAGGTCGTGTTCGGTGAGCGGATCCAGTGAGATGGGCGGGTCCAGTGAGATTTGACCCCATCAATGGATGTGCTCAAATCCGGAGACATTGTGATGGCTTCAGCCGCGTGTGTGTAGAGTACAGCAGGGCCATCGGTTGGAGCTGTCGTCTGATTGGTTGCATCATGGTAGCCAACTCCAGTTTGATTGGTCAATATAGTCGTCTCATTTCCATATGTATCCATGGCTCCGTCTAATTTGGGCAGCAATGTCATATTGGCTGGCTGAGTCGGAAGGCTGAAAGGTGGGACGCTCTCATCTAAAAGCAATAACCACAAATTTTGTTCATCTGATTCCATGAAGATATGAGTAATATTCGTGTTCATGTAAATCTTGGGAGCCTTTGTGATGGCGCATGAGCTAGCTGGGATTAATGCGAATCCCATGATGGCTCACACTGTCAGAAAAGCTCCACTGGCTGATCTCTTCGGCTTCATGATGCTAATCTGTTTGAGGCTTAAGAAAAAGACCTGAAAGAAAATGTTGAAGAGGACTCACCAAGATTATAGATGGTGAGGCTCTTTCCATAGGCAATGAGGATTCTTCGCTTCAAAGGAAGATAGCTGACGGAGCGTGGATGGTAGGTTGTTGTGATGGCTTGAGTCGACCAATCGTTGATGTTGATCACATGGGTGACCTTACGACTGCGGAAACAAGTTCCTTTATAAAGATGGTTCAGGAGGTCATGTAGGGGTCAAGGGTCATGCAGAGGTCAAGAGGCCATATACCAGTCAAGGGTCATGTAGGAATACAAGTTTCTTAGTGATGTGGATTTTAGAAGTCAATGATTCAATTTGAAAAATATTTTAATTTCCTGATTCCGAATTGATTGATTATTGTTTATTGATAATTATTTTATTTAGTTCATTTTTTAAAAACCAATAAAGTATAATTCGGAAAATATTTTGATTTCCTGCAGGGGCTGATGCAGGAATTTTTTTGACTGACGCTCAAATCATCAACCAGTAGCTGTCCGAAGGGCAACTTGCATCTTTTAACTGCATAACCGATTGTTTAGTGATGCCGGCTGGAGTTTGTGTGGCTGTGTGATGAGTGCAGTCGTGGTTTCTTTATCTATTTACTGCTAGCTGACAAAAAATAGTTGAGAAAGATTTTTTGACTGATGCTCGAGCGTCAGTCGCGTTAGCGTGAATCCGCCCCTGTCCTGCTATCAACCTGTATACATGTAGCTGCTGCAATTAATCTTGATAGCTCTATTAATAAATACTACTAGTAATAATAATAATAATGATAATAATAAAAACAATTGCTAAGTAGCTGAATGAAGGAATCTCTTGCTCCTCCTCAAACTAATAGGATGAAGACATCAAGCCTGACCTGCTGACCTGACCTACATATTTAAATTTTATAACCGAACGCTTTGGGGCGTTATTGCGAACTGAACTAAAACAGTATTATGCCACAAAACAAAATATTTCCACTTCACGGATAACTCATGGTTCATTGAACAGGCAAAATAATGTAGTATCATTAATAGGAAAATAACGCAGTATATTGACACTGACATACGTACTTACCGTACCTTACTAAACTTACCGCTCGCTAGGGATGAGTAGATATGGATGAACAAATGTTCCAGATGAAGGGTTATGCAGATTGATGCGGGAGTCATTGAGTGCACCATTATTCGGACAACCTGTGAGAGGAGAACAGTTCACCAGAACATACTGCGCTACTTCAGAACGCACCTACTGTCATACCTGCCAAGGCTCCCGTATTATAGGTACCAGAATTTAGGGTCAAAATTGCTATTATTGGTTTTCTAATGTTCTCTTGTTGCTCGCCAGTTAGATCTTGCTGAGCTGAGCTCAGATATGACAGAATCCTAGCTTTAGGGGGCAGGGGTACTGAGCTATGACTTCTCAAAGTTAAAAAAACAGAACCTCCAGTATTTTCGGCCCACCAAGTCAACAGGTATACATACTGTACGCACAATAACGTCGAGGCAAGCGCAGTGGCTATGTTATGTATTGCACAAATTCTATTGTATGTTAGACCTGGGGGAGGAGTTTGGTAGTTATCTATTTCCCTGCCCTAAAATTGCTCAAAATAAGGAGTCTTTAGAAGTATTAAGAATTCTTCAATCATTCTTAGGAATAGTTCAATAATTCTTCAAGGACTTTTAGGACGAGAGATAGTCAACTGCCATAGATTTTATTATTCTAGCCTCAATGCCTACTTTAATGATGATAATAATAAACTAATAAATAAAATAAAGAGCAAAAAGAAATAAAAGAAATAATAATATATAAAAGATACAATAATAGTAGTATTGCAAAGACAGTGAATGAGGTAGTCCCGATTACTTGATCGCAGATGACAGCTGTACTCCGCCTGGCGTTCTACTTTGTGACCCTCGTCAAGGAAGCGTAGGGTCCAGACCTGGCTTTTATCACAGGGAGCGTTATTCGATGATGTGGGGGTGTACGTCATGTAATAAACACACTGACAGTGAGGCACCGCGATCAAACCAGTCAGCGTACTCTAAAATTATCAGGAAAATTATCTGCATTTGTATACAAAATATTTTGAAGAAAAATAAAAGTGCATATTATCTCCCTTTTTATTCTATTAATGTTTGACTCTTATTTTAATTTGTTCTGATTTAATTTATTTTTAATCATGTTTACGATTGTTGATCCTATCTCATCATGGAGTTTGAGTTCCTCTACTCCTTGCACTTGGTTCAGTAGCTGAGGTCACAGGTTGTAGGTAATAGTTAATAGGTCATAGGTTATGGGTCACAGGTTATAGGTCATAGGTTATAGGTCATAGATGGCAATTTTTGGGACTGGAAATCAGGAATGTCAACTATTATTTAATCCTTACTGTTCGGATTTTCAGCTTGTGTAAGGATGAAAGGAAGGATTTCATTTAGCATAAGGATTTTCTTTGACTCGTCTCTCAGTTCGGATTTTGGATGTTATCACTCACCTCCCTCTGTAAAATGATTTCATAAGTAAGCAATGTACCCCCAAAAATCACTCTAATGAACTACAAACAATTTTTTGATGCTGCAAATGTAAAAAATGTGGTAATGATATGACAATTCTGAGCTATTTGTGATGTCATATTACTGCCTAATATCAAACAGCTTTTTAGCAGCAAGGTCTAAACCACAGGAGAACATTAGGATGCCAATAATAGCAATTTTAGTCGTTAACTTTAGCAGCTAAAATAAGGGACCTCCAAGGAACTACGGGACACTTGTCATTTATGACCGAGGTAATAAACCTAGATAGACTGTTAGTCGTGTATAAAATACAGTAAAATAAAACACCGAATTGCATAATGATGGTCATAAATAAAAAGAAAATAATCAAAAATAATCAAAAATAATTAAAATCACAAATAATCACAACAACTCTAAATTACTATTAAATTAAATTACTATATCATTTCTCATTATTGTTGTATTATTTATTATTATTATCATATTATTCAGTACTATTATTATTTCTTATTATTCATTGTTATTATTATATTACTTCTCATTATTATTACAGTGTTTATTATTTGCAGCGAGTACCACTGATGTCTCACCTGGATGGCAGGCAGACGCGTGGCTGTAAATTCCGAGATATGGACTAAAATGAGAGTGTTTTCACTTCCGCCGGCATTTCCGCTGTCCATGGCAGATGTGATAATGTGTGTGCTGTTAATTCTATCGACAAACTTGAATTTGTAGTCTGACATATTAGGGCGCAACTGGTACAATTCGGTGGTCCATTCCTCAATCTGGATGCCTCGCAAACCGTTTCTGGAATCTGCCATTATGACACGGTTATCTATCACCAAACAGCCCCTCGGATCATCGACATGCGCTTCCCCAGCATCGCCATTGTAATAGCCTACAGGGAGAAGATTTACTGTACATGTCGAATGATGATAATAATATTAATGTAATAATAAGTATAATAATATAATGCAAGTAATACTGTAAAAGTGAGCATATGAACGCGGAAAAAATATTATTAGCAATATTAGAAATTAACATACTGCAGAACCGGATTTGATAGCAACAGAAATGTTAGCGTTTCCTTCAAAATCATCAAAGAATAAAATGATAGCGACCCAATGATAGTGATCCCATAAAGAGGAAGACAACTCCTATATAAGGTATCATGTGCGTAATTGCTATAGCAAATTCTGATGATAGTGATTGTAGAGTAACTTGTCTACTCCATTTGGTTGGCAGACAATAAAATGAGCTTTGAGGTACGATGCGGACATGATAGCGGAGTAGGAAATCGTGCTTCTCTCAACAAACAGCAAAGGGGACAGATAAATGATATCATATCTGGCCAATGGCAGGATAGTAAACAACAGGCAGCACCGGGAAGAGAGCCCCACACCCAGCAACCAGTGGTACAGCCCTTGCGACACTCAGCACTGCTGTTGAAAAACACTATGAATCATGTTACAGCTATTGCAGCTGCCATTATGCCGTGCTGCAGTTGCTGGTGCCTCCTGCCTGGCTATGGGTGGTTGGCAGCTTGGTAGCCTGCCTATCGGCTGGGGGCTTGACAGCTATTGGCTGTCTTGTTGTGGCTTTTGTTTTCCCTGAGGCTGGTTGTCATTCAGGCATTGAGAGTCGAGCCATTAACATGTTATTCTCTTTCTTATTATAATAATTTCACTTCCAATTTAATTTAATAATATGCAGTTCTGATAACTGGTGTGGTTTAAAGGAGCACAGAGGTGAGCCTTAATTCTTCTGAATAGTATTTGCTGCGATTATGTCTGTTTCATCATTGCTAATGTCAATTCTTTATAGTTTCACGAGAGTCTTAATAATAAACATTTAACCTACACGCTCTCCGTTGACTCTACTCCCAACCTCCATAAAGGATATAAACCTAACGCCGCGTCAGCTACAGCTATAATTTTTTGTCGCTCTTTTCGCAGCCATTAGACCGTCGCTATCAAATCCAGTTCTACAGTACATGTTCGCTGGTAACTGTCAATTGATTGAGCCAGTACGCAATTAGGTGGCAATTCCTGTGAAATCAATAAGCGCCATTAAGCCAACTTTCTAAATGGGTGTACTGTCTCAGCGCTCAGCTAGTCACTCTCCTTTGTTTTGCTGCCACTGAGATGCCCCAGAAGGGCAGCCAGTACAGCTAGAATGGTCACCAAGAGTCAGCCACCATGATGTGCTGTAGGTTGCCACTGGATCAGTAAAGTTCGTAGAGAATCATGTTTTTTCAGGCCTATTGTGATTTACAGTGATGAACTGAGTCCAAAACATGCTCTATGCATATGCTATATCCGTTATTGTACATTTACTTATACTGGGAGAATGGACATGATTCGTGAATGTTGATCTACCCTCATTAGGGTAATATGTGAAATGAGCATAATTATAATAAGTAAGAGCCTATCTACTCATCAATCTACTGTCAGTAGTGAGCTAAGCTATGTCAATGTCAAACAGGCAGCTCCCTACAGTACAGCAGTAGAGTTGCAGTTTCTGTCAGACTGCGCTGTTGACTAGCTGCTAGCAGGTGATCGACAAACACGTGTGCGTGTCAAGTGCTAAAATTTCAAGTTTTCCTTGTTGCCAGTAGGAGTGACTTATAGTTTTCTTTGATGTTTACCTATTCTCGTTGGTCAGAACTAGTTGAAAGCTATATCATCATTTGTCAATTCTGTTGTACTACAAGATGGGAGGAGTTTCATTACAACCCGGTAAACAGAACCGAGTTATGGCTAGATTAGTAGGAGCAAAGGGCTAGTGACTGAGCAGGCTGACCTGAGGCAATTAATAGTGAGAACGATGCTGATTCGCTGCTCTTATGCTTTTATAGTTTACCCGGTGTTGGATGCAAAGAGCACCGTGCAGCTAGCACTGGCCGGTTTTGGTAGAGAAGTGATAACACATTCATTATCATTAGGTTAAGGGGTCAAGGTCAAACGGTAGAGGTTAAATGGTAAAGGGTTGACCACACGTTAATGAAAACGGCAATGAATGGATGAGCTAATGGAAAACCCAATGCATTGTGCTCATAGAAGCCAACTGTTCCACCCGTAATCAATGCTCCTCATACTCAATCGGATTTCATGCGCTCAGCCACAGCTAGCAGCATGCTAATAAACCACCAATACTAGGTGATTAGCACATGCCAATGATTGGTCATTGCATCCCATACTTTACATTGATTGGCTATTGCATCCAATGCTTACCACTGATTGGCTATTGCATCCAATGCTTGCCACTGATTGGTTATTGTACCCAATCCATGCCAATGATTGGCCATTGCATTCAACGCTTGCCACTGATTGGCTATTGTATCCAATCCATGCCTCTGATTGGCTATTGCATATAATTTGCCTGAGCTGTTTGGCCATGAATTGGTTTTCCAAGAGTTTGTTTGGCTGTAGCCATAGCAATGAACACCATCCTTCAATATTTGCATGGGTGTTTCAGCAAATCTAAACTACATGAAAGACTGTCGCTGTCCATACGCTGCTGTATACACGCAATCACTCGGGCTTGGAATATCAATAAAACATTGATGGAACACAGTAATATGTCAAATAAATAATAACCATATTCAACAATGAGCATCATTGTGACAAATTTTTTTTGCAAATGTTTGCATTCACACAATGTATGATTGTAGAAATCTCCGATATTCGCGTAGTGAAGATTGTGGTCGCAAACTTTCGCAATAATTTCCAGTGAAGCTTTCTGATATTTTTGGAAATAATTTCCAGCAGAAGAAAATCCAGTCTACAATCATTCCTGACTACTGCATAGCTATGAGTCAGTGCTTTCATAATCTACAAGTGTTACAACAGATGTATGGTTTAGCGATAGGATCATATACCTGCCTTCTTACCGATTGTTTTGGTTTCCGAGTAGTTTGACACTGCGACCTGCATGAGTCCGTACTCGATAGTAAGATAGATGAATTCAGGCTGTGGATTTGGGTCAGTACAGATGTCCTCAACGTGACTAGATAGGCACACGGATGTCTCATTATGTATGGCTGACCACTGGATTCTCTCACATGCTGTCTTACTGCCTGCAATGGAAAATGGCGAAGACACGTAGCAAATAGCAAATGGCAAGTATTAAAAAGAGAATGGCAAGTAGCAAATAGCAAATGACAAGTAGTAAATAGCAAACGGCAAGAGGCAAATAGGAAATGGCAAGTAACAAGTAGCAAGGAGCAAATGCATATTGCTCACTAACCATAAGCTGATCATTATAAAACCAGCAATGGCTGGCAATCTAGTACCTAGTTCAATTCATTCCAATAAAAACATTGCAAACGCATTTTTTGCAATTAAAGCAAATTGCAATTCACACATGTTTTTTTCTCGCAATTATTTCCCAGCTTACACTACCGAATTCCCTTGACGCAGGTCCAGAAGGCAGAATGAGTGACAGAGAAAAATAAACCGAGTGTTCATAAATAACACACTGGTTATCGCCTCGTGCTGGAGATGTTTAGAGTCGCCTTCTCATGAATATAAATTTATAGCAGTTCCATTTGATAGGTTGTATTGTATGCTTCACAACCTATATTAGACCGAAACCTAGAAATTTCTTTTAACACGACTGCTTAACAAAACCTGTCAATAAGGAGAACGTATAAACTGTTACAGACGACGGTTAGTTCCGAATTCTATGATTAACTCAGTCCAGTCTCAGCCTATCATTTGACCGTCGAGTGAATTTCCCAGAATTTAGCAGAGGATTGAAGTTTATAAAATCAAGTAGTCGACACATTCTTCTGGATTGCAAGAGAATAAACAAATTCTTTTGCTCCAAACAGTGTCTTAAACAAAACCTCTGATTGAAGACTTTTTACTGAACAAATAATTTATTCCTTGCTCTCTGGACACGTGCCCCACATGAATGGACATGAACTGCATAATAGGACGCGTCTCTTATACTCCAGGGAATATGGTACTCACAGAGCAAAGTAAGCATGAGGATCGTTGTCCACTCCATGGCAAGGAGGTGCCTGTCAGAACTTACGGATGGTTGCAGGTGGTTGCTAGAAATTACTGGTGGTTGCAGGTGGTTGCTAGAATTGACTGGTGGCTGTAGCAGACGAAGAGTCTTGAAAGCAATTAATTATCGACATGCATACTGGAGAAGAGATAGAATTTGTGTCTACGGCTGTAGGTCTAGGGTACATTGCGTCTCTAACAAGAAAATATGAGACAAAAACTGGAAAATGGCACCCGGGTTGCTTGGCAACGGATGCAAAAGCAAATCTACAATTTGCTTTGCTGTATTGATATATCAATCAATGGAAGCTGTAAACATTGGAACACATAACAGCTTAGTATAAATCACTCATTTTAGTTTTTAAATATTTAATCGTAAGTTATGGCACTGACGGGTAAATAGCAAATAGTAAAATGCGAATAAACCATATTAATAAATGTTTACAAATATATCAGTTAACCAGTTAATGGATCATATATGCTTGTACGTACACATGTCACTGGCATATCGGGAGATTCAGTTTTCTGCACTTTGAGAAGCCATAGCTCAAAGCCCCTCTACAGCTAGAGCTCTGTCATATCTGAACTCAGCTCAGCAAGCTCTAACTTGTGAGCCACAGGAGAACATCAGAATACCAATAGTAGTCATATTGACCCTGAACTCAGGCATGTGACAGGAGTAAGCCTCACCAGAACTACAGAAGCATTGACAGGTACTATAACGGGATCGGAGTTCGTATATTAGGCAGAGACCCAATGAGCTCACAGCTTTACTCGCCTTGAATCTGGTAGCTATTAATACTAATAGAGTGTTTGATCTACTTTTTATTTATGGAGAAAAGACTGAATACAAGCAGAATGATAGGCACTATACAGTCCACTTATTAGACAAACAGACTGTCAGAAAAATCATTGGACAGCAAGTTGATCAGAAAAACAAGGAGTTTTTCTCCAAGATTATCGCAAATATTGTAACACATCATAGTAATAAAATTAGTAATGAAAGCCATTGATTAAATATCATATGATTAAACACACCACAGACACAAATAGATGCATACTATCAATATATATAGGTCATCAGAAAGATACAGGTCAGAGAGATATAGGCCATCAGGGGGGGGAGGGGATACAGATTAGCAACTAGATATAGGTCATCAGAAAGATATAGGTAATCAGAAGGATATAGATCATCAGAAGGATATAGGTCATCAGAAGGATATAGGTCATCAGAAGGATATAGGTCATCAGAAGGATAAAGGCCATCAAATAGATAAGTTGGCAGAAATATGTCAACAATAAGGATATAAGTCATCAGAAAGGTATAGGTAGAAGTGAAGTATGCATCACCAGAGAGAGATAGGTCATAAGGTTTTAGCGAAACCATACATGATCAGACAGAATAGACAACCATCTGATTCCCATGGACAACGAGCAATCGGTGACCCATGCAGTCTATGGAACGAATCTAGCACCGGCTCGAGTGGTGACTTTATCAGACATTCTACACTACACTGTTTAATGAGACAGGGATGTAAGTAAGTGTCACAGCTATATGAGTAAGTGTTACATAGGTATTGTCTATCACAACAATCATAAAATAGGTCAGTTTGACATAGATACAGTACGATGTCATGGTATTTTGGTACTCCACAAAAGAAAGCGCCCGCATCATCTTTAGTAAAGGTTGAGTCATACTAGGTACATATGCACTAAATAAGCCGTGTAATTTTCAAGGTTCCATATCATACTCATCGTGAATGCAAAATTTTGACAATCGCCAGCACTAAATTGTACTGAAAAACTCAAAATATCTGCGCGAAAGCCATCTGCAAGCAGACATGCCGTAAAGATATTCGCGTAGAATACATTTTCCTGATACACTTGAGTTTCCACATGGTACAATCAGCTTGAAAACAAATCTCGCAGTCTCGCAATATTTCTAGTCATTCTCAAATAGCAAATATTTTCAGGTTTACATGGTGGTCGTTACGCATGACACACTATACACATACATGCAGAGGAAAGGGAGGGAGGTACAGTACGACTAGAGGAACGGGAGGGAGGTACAGTATGACTACCCGATATACCATAGATAAATCAATGCGTCGAGGGTCAGTTTATATCACTGCCGGCTGACGGGGCTGCTGCTACTCTGGTCTGTCATATAGCAGATGTCACGTTGTAATGAGTGCCATACAGTGCTATTAGCCAATCGTATTCCATCATCATGTATCGGCTCCAGCAGCACACAGAGCTCTGCAATCAGGCTATGGCTGATTATACATGGATGGAGTATAGAGTTAGGGAGGGAGAGCGGGAGGGAGGGAGGGCGGGAGGGCGGGAGGGAGAGATATACAGGATGGGAGAGGCAGAGAGAAAGGG
>ERZ1740065.1822-NODE-1822-length-13029-cov-4.184369_pt1 | contig 13029 bp, 8 predicted proteins | sample MGYA00581738_ERZ1740065 | MGnify/ENA primary metagenome ERZ1740065 (study PRJEB43018, sample SAMN04849749) | marine metagenome | isolation source: floating plastic debris | place: Pacific Ocean | collected 2008-09-01 | study: EMG produced TPA metagenomics... | reverse complement strand
GTCAGAGGCGTTGGTTTGACGGCATAAGCGGTTGGGAAACTAGTCCCTTGGGTAAAAATTGACGTTAATTGTGTTAGGAGTCGTTTGGTATGCCTTTTGATGCCCAGAGTTCGCATCTGGAGATGAAAAGCAGCACACAAAGTGCAGCAATCGTTCAGGAAAACATTACTTTGGGCTTCCCCGTCAGCTATGCTGGTGGAGTAAAGCGCCTACTCGACATCTGCATAGTACTGGCAAGTGCTTTCATTGTGGTTCCACTGATCATCCTGATGGCACTGGCTGTCGCGCTGGACGGGCACGCGCCATTCTATGTACAGAAGCGTGTGGGCCGTAACGGAAAAATATTCAAAATTCTGAAAATCCGCACCATGGTGCACAACGCAGACGCGCTGCTCAAGCAGCACCTGTCCGAAAACTCCGACCTTCAGGCAGAATGGGACAACACCCAGAAGCTCAAAGAAGACATTCGCGTTACCCAGATTGGCAGATTGCTGCGCAAAACTTCAATGGATGAGCTGCCGCAGCTTTATAACGTGCTCATGGGTTCGATGTCACTGGTCGGTCCCCGTCCTATGATGCCGTCACAACGCAAACTTTACCCAGGCAACAGCTACTACCGCCTGCGCCCGGGTATTACGGGTTTCTGGCAGATTTCTGATCGCAACGCCTGCAATTTCAGTGATCGGGCAAAATACGACGCCGCCTATGAGCAGGCACTGTCGTTTAAAACGGATGCATTGGTGCTTTTTCGAACGGTCTTTGTCGTGCTCCGCGGAACCGGGTACTAAGCCGACCTGTGCGTAGGCTTATCGCAAAGCCAAGCAAGCGATATCCTTTTGACCTGACTCATCAGGTTTGTCTCAACACCGTTTGCAGTTTACGCACTGTTGCCATCTCTTGACCTTAAACTTATTGGTAAAGTGTGCCGAACGACATTGTGTCATGATACACAACCCTACGTGAATTGATGAGGCATCAAGGTATTATCCCAATGAAAAAAATAGTGCTAGCACTGATGTTCTGCGCTGTTCTTGCAGCCTGCGATTCGCCTGAGGAAAAAGCGCAAGCGCATTACGAGAGCGGTCTGACACTGCTTGATGAAGGTGATGCCGCCCGCGCACGTCTGGAATTCCGCAACGCGCTGCAGGACATGAACACCCACCTGGAGGCACGTATCGCACTGGCGCGGCTGAACATGCGTGAAGGCATCACACGCCAAGCCCTGAACGAATACGTCCGCGTCGTCGAACAGCAACCCGACAACCTCGAAGCCTTGATTGCGGTGAGCCAACTGGCCTTCGGCAGACAAGCATGGGATGCCTTTGAACGCTACAGCACCAGCGCCATCGAAACGGCGCCAGCCGATCCAGCCGTACAGATCATCGAAAAAGCCGTGCGCTATCGCACGGCTGTGCTGGATGAAGACACCGAAGCCCGGCGCAACGTAGTGCGCGAAAGCGAAGTTACCTACGCAGACAATCCTGACAGCAGCATCCTGCGCAGCATCCTGCTGGACGGTTACCTGCGGGATCAGAACTTTACCAAGGCGCTGATCGAGGTCGACAAGCTCATCGCGGTCGAGCCCAAAAATATCGATCACTATAACCTGAAGCTGCGGCTTTTGTCCGGCATCCAGGATCTGGACAGTATCGAGGCTGAACTGCGCAAAATGGTCGGCCTGTTCCCCGAAAATCTGGAGGTCCGCGGCAACTTCATCCGCTACCTGATCCAACGCGAAAAGACGCTTGAAGCCGAGGAATTCCTACGTTCGCTGGTGGCAACTGCAGAAGATGACGAGACCCGAGACAGCCAGCGTACCACGTTGGTCCAGTTCATTCTGCAAGCGCGTGGCGTCGACGCAGCACTGGAGGAATTGTCGCGTATCCTGGAAGAGGATCCATCGTCAGCGGTCGCCGTGACACTCAAGGCATCACTCGACTTTGACGCGGGTCGCCGCGACGAGGGCATGCAAGCGCTTCAGGCTTTTTTGGAAAGCAGCTCGGAAACAGCATCCCAGGAACAGTTGATGCAGGCCAAGGTGACGCTCGCCAACATGCTATTGGTTGTCGGCAACGAAGTTGGTGCGCGCCGTGAAGTCGAGGAAATCCTGCAAAGTGATGCCAGCAATGTAGCGGCCCTTAAGATGCAGGCCCGCTGGATGATTCAGGATGACGCCACAGATGACGCCATCACTACGCTGCGCACGGCACTTGGTGAAAGCCCGCAGGACGTCGAGGCTATGTTGCTGATGGCAGCTGCCTATGAGCGTGCTGGAAACACGCCCCTGCGGCTCGATTTCTTGTCGCTAGCAGTCGAGGCCTCCAACAATGCCCCCGCCGTGACCCTGCGCTATGCCGAGGCTCTGGGGCAGAATGACCAACTCACTCAGGCGGAAAGCACACTGATTTCTGCACTGCGCCTACAGCGGGATAATATCGATATCCTAAGCGCCCTCGCCCAAATTTATACTGCCATGGAGGATATGGACCGCCTGCGGGACGTTGTCCGCAGTCTCGAAAATCTGGATACACCGCCAGCGACCAATCTGGCTGCCAACCTAAGGCTTCAGCTTCTCGAGATTGAGGACGGCCCCGAAGAAGCTCTGAGCTATCTTGAAGGGCTTGCATCCCAAGAAGGCAGAGACGACTCCGTGCGCTTGGCCCTGATCCGCGGCCATCTGCTGAATGGCGACAACGCGCAGGCCCTGGCATTGGCTGAGGAATTGCTCCGCGAAAATCCTGACAACATAACTTACCGCTTTTTCAAAGCACTTACGAACGTGGCTACACAGAACATTCCCGAGGCCGTCGAAGAGCTGAACGCTTTGGTAACCGAAAATCCACAGGCCACGCAGATCTGGCTGCAACTCATTCGCCTGCAGGAACGCATAGGCGATCAGGACAGCGCAAAAACAACACTCGACAGAGCCCTTACCGTCAACCCACAGGATCCAAATCTTTTGTGGGCCAAAGCTTCACAGCTTGAAAGAGACAACGATGTAGAAGGGGCAATCGAAGTCTACGAAAATCTATATCAGGCGGATTCCAGTTCTATCGTTGTCGCCAACAATCTTGCCAGCCTGCTCGCAACATACCGCCGTGACGAGGAAAGCCTGGCACGGGCCGCTCTCGTCGCGCGCCGTTTGCAGGGAACCGATATTCCTGCCTTGCAGGATACCTATGGCTGGATCCAGCACCGCACAGGCAACAGCGAAGAAGCTCTGGATTATCTGGAATCTGCGGCTGCTGCGCTTACAGAAGATCCGACCGTGCAATATCACCTTGCAGTGGTGTATCAGGCCCTGGGCCGCACCGAAGAGGCAAAAGCGCAGATTCAGCAGTCCATTGACAAACTCAGCCCCCTCACCACGACAGATCTGGCTGAGGAAATCAGAACCACCCATGCCGCTTGGCAAACGACTGAAGCAGACTGACACCGCGTGACCACATGACAACACATTCAGGCCGCAACGCGGCACAAGCCGTTGTTTTGTTTCCATTGTGCCAGATGGTGCAATAATATTCAGCAGATTGCTGAGCAGGAACGACAGCGAGGAGACCAACCGTCATGATGAAATACGTGCTCACGGCTTTCTCCGTTTTCCTTCTGGTGGCAACGACAGCCGCAGCCCAGAGCAATTACCGCCTTCAGCCTGGTGACACGATCTCGATTGAAGTTGTCGAAGATCCCCAGCTCAACCGCTCTGTACTGGTCCTGCCAGGCGGGACGATCAATTTCCCCTTTGCGGGAACGCTCAATGTTGGAGGTCAGACTGCCGCAGAAGTTCAGCAGGCGATTGCACGTGGCATTGCCGGAAACTTTGCTGTTCAGCCGACAGTATTTGTTTCAGTAGCCGCTTTGAAACCACAGGCACCCGCTGCTCCATCGGGCTCTGCGATCGCCGGTGACTTCATCGACATTTATTTTATTGGCGAGGTCAACCAACCAGGTCAGAGACAGATGGAAACGGGTACAACCTTTTTACAGGCCCTCGCCCAGGGCGGGGGCTTTACCCGCTTTGCCGCAACCAAACGGGTTCAGTTGCGCAGAGCCAATAAAACGACGGGCCAGCAAAGCATATATACAATAGATCTCAAGGCTTTGGCTAATGGTGCGCGGATAGAAAATAATATCGAGTTGCGGGACGGGGACGTCATTATCGTCCCCGAGCGGCGGCTTTTCGAATAAGAGACCGCAAGGTCCGGATCATATCGGTGAGGCACATTGATGCGCATGCAGAAACTGGCTCTGGCCAGCAGCTTAGTTGCAATACCTGTGTTGGTTCTAGGCGGCCGGACAGTGGCGCAGGAAGGTTTGGCAGCTTCGCTCACCATTGGTGAAAGGTTGAGAGTCGTTAACGAAACAGGGCCGGACAGGGACGGAGACGACGGCACCAGCGCAGTTACAACACTCGACTTTAATCTGACATCCCAAACTAATACCCAAACACTGGGACTTAGTTTGAATACCGCCCTGCCCTTATACTTGGACGGCGGACCGGATGACGACAACTTTGAATTTGAAGATCCTGATGCCCGCCTGAACTATTCGATCGAGAGCAAAAACGCCCTTCTTGGTGTGAACGCGATATACCGACGTACTGACGTCGGTGACGGCATATTCTTTGACGAGGACCTAAACCAAGATGTCGTCACCGGAGGCGGCACACGTACGCTGTTTTCCTTTGCGCCGAGTCTCATTGTCGGCCGCGACGGGCCGGTCACTTCGGAATTCGGCTACCGCTATGTTAGTGACACTTTTTCAGAGACAGCAGACTCTTCAGACAGCAACACCAATGCTGCCAATGCCCGTATATCCTTCCGTATATCACCAGTTCTCGATACCTTTGTTTTTGCGCGATATAGTGAAGAAGAACGCGAAGGCACCACCCAGACTGACAGGATCACCAGCGCCTATGGCGTCGGTGCCAGTTATGCTCTCAATCCTGTCACGAACATCAGAGCGTCATTTTCCTTTGATGATGACGAAACCGTTGACCAGGCAGGAAACGTCGTCAGCAGCAATGACGGACTCGGTTTTGAATTCGACCTGCAGCGTGCGCGGCCCAACGGAACTTACCGGCTCTCTCTGAGCCGTGAAGAGACCATCAACGGAACGCGCTACAATACAAGTCTGGGGCGCAACATCGAACTGCCCCGCGGCATACTGGATGCGTCTCTGGGTCTCTCCAAGAATGACGGTGAGTCAGTCGAACCATTGTTCAACATCTCCCTCTCCAGAGCAGTTTCTGAAACCAGCCAACTTAATTTTCGCTTCAGTCAGTCCGCGTCCATCAACGACGCAGACAACAACGTCATACGAACCCGTGCTTCAGTAGACTACACTTACCAGATCAACACCCTGTCCAACCTTTCAGCGGGACTGCAATTCGCTGATGACAATGAGACCGGTGCCGGCGCCATCGACGAGAGAACGCTATCGGTAAACCTCAACTACAATTACGCTCTCGGTCAGGAGTGGGATATGGTCAGTGGCGTCAGCTTTCGTAACGAAAAAAGCACCGGAAGCCTTGATAGCACAACCAGTACAGTCTTTGTTGGCCTCCAGAAACGTTTTGATTGGTGACCATAAGCATAAATCTGCAATCTGGTGGTTTGATGCCCTGCTGGTTCTGTTTGGCTTTTGGGACACACCCCCTCACTGTATCGGCATGCTCACCTTCCCTACCCCGAGGATCACGTGCGCAAGACAAGAACATTCTGGCTGATCTGGTGCCTCATCCTGATATGCGCCGGCATTGAGACGGTTCTGCTTCTAGCAGATGCCAACATTCTGGACATCCTCAGGCTGCGCTTTACCACGTATGAATACGTGGGCTTCTGGCCCGGCTTGCTGCACTCCTGGCAGCCAAACTATGCTGCTCAGCCTTATACAATGTTTCTCAGCTACAGCTTTGTGCACAGCGGCCCCATTCATATGCTCGTCAACATGGTTACGCTCTATAGTGTCGGACGCGTGGTATGCACGCGGGTGGGATCTGCGGGTTTTGTGTTGCTCTACAGCTCAGCCGTTTTGGGCGGAGGCCTGGCCTTTGGCTTTCTAGCAGAGGGAACACGCCCAATGGTGGGCGCCTCTGGCGGACTGTTTGGACTGGTTGGTGGTATTTTGGCCTGGAACTACGTGGATCGCTTCACGGCAGCACAAAACCTGTGGCCTGTGGCCCAGGGCGTTGCCCTCCTTCTTGCTCTGAACTTAATCATGTGGTGGGCCATGGATGGGTTGCTGGCCTGGCAAACACATCTTGGTGGTTTCGGCATGGGTTGGGTCATGGCCTTGTTGATTGACCCACGTAGTCAACCGGTGGCAAACGCCGTGCATGATAATCCGAAGGATGATCACGAAGGATAAAACGAACGGCGTCCACGCAGCGGGGAAGCGTCCATACGGCTCTGTAAAAGTGTTCCGCATACCTGCTTTCGAGGCCTGAAACGGTACTTCTTATGACGCGGTGCTCTGAGTTTCATCACCATGCACAGATCCATGCTGACATTCTGTTCAGACCACGGCTTTTTCTTGCTGGCTTCGGCGTCAAACCGCTCATGCAATCCTGCTTTCATTGTTCGTGACATAGAGTTCCACTACCAAAGGTGGAAAAGCTCCAAAGCTCTAAATCATCTAACAGGTCATCACCTTTTAACGCACTTTTGACACAAAGATATCAATCTTTGTTCACAAATGGGACGCGCGCACACCACAAAGTTGTGTGATCGACATGGTTAAAGATGGTTAACAAACCGTTACCGTAATGGAGACAGTATATGCCTTTTAGTTCGGTTACATCGCTGCTTTATTTTGTTCATGCGTACTCTCAGTTCAAATACACTTTGGACATGCCTCGCCCTTGTGCGAATAGCGGCAGTTATTAGCATGCTGAGTATTGTACTCGGACTACTTGGCTTTTCCGCAGCACTTGCGGGTGCAGGCGGTGGCGGTGGCGGTAATGACAAGCCCGTATCGCAAGCAGAAGCCCGTAATCCTGTTGCCCCTGAACCTGTGGTGGACGAAGAGCCAGCCATAGAAGAACCCGAACCTGCGCCAGTGGACGTGCCAGATCCTGCGCCGGTGGACGTGCCAGATCCTGCGCCGGTGGACGTGCCCGACCCCGCGCCAGTGGACGTGCCAGATCCTGCGCCAGTGGACGTGCCAGATCCGGTTTCCACACCACCGCAAAGTGCAGATACAAATTCAAACGACGCGGGTTCGATTGATATCTCGGACAGCGCTTACGCTTCTATTGTGTCTGGACGAGTCGCCACTCTGGACTTGGGCCTGTCTGATACACAAAATGTCAAAATCCTGAGTGGGCTGGACTATGGCAATGTCACTGTAAACTCAGACAATACGCTCGCAGTCGTGCTGACAGGAACGACAGAAACGACCGATCTGTTTTTTAGTGTGGAAATCACCGAGGAAGACGGAAGCATTGAGCAAATGGACATTTCGCTCGACGTCATGGAAACCACACAGGCAGGCGGCTGGGGTACGGGCCAGTTCTATATGCTTGAGGTCAATGACGCCGGTGACGTCGTCGTCGAACATGGTGAGAACCACCGCGAAGTCTATGTCTCTGCAAGTGATGACGCCCTGACGCTGAACGATATTGCTGCCTTGGAAGGTCTGGATATTGCGCAAATTGACGGCGACTGGTTGCGGGACAACCCTGAATACGGGTCCGATCCTGATATTGCGCTTGCACCCGATGCCGGCATGACGCTGTGGTACGAGATCTCTCACGGAAACGCTGGGCCAAACTCGAACTGGCTACTGTTTGAGCGCGGCTATGAATATGATCTTGATGGCCGAGTGACAGCCAACGGAGCGCAAGGCGAGTCTGAAATTCATCCGCAACTTCTCACCGCCTATGGCGAGGGCGCAGACCCGATTATCCTAACCAGACTCAACGTAATCCGCGACCCCAGCGAAAACGTCGTAGTACAAGGTCTTGACTTGCATGGCGGCGCCCAGTTGCTGGAAGGATCGAACATGCTGTTCGATGATTTCCATCACCGGCGGTGCGGAATTCTCCGTCACCACCGGCGAAGGGATCACACTGCGTAACTCTGATATCGTCGACAACTATCGCGAAACACCCGTGAACGAAGGCGATACATGGGCCGCCTCGCCCAACCGCGTGTCTTCTGTCTTTGCCAAGGAGGTCGATGGCCTGCTGCTGGAAGGTATCTTTATCGATCATACCGGGTGGGGAGAAGGGTATGATCCCGAAAACGGGTCCGTCAACTATGCCCAGCCCCCTAGCTATTACAGCCAGAACTTCTATATCCAGAAGGACAACCTTGACGTCACCTTCCGCGACAACATCAGCGTGCGCGCAGCCTCCATGGGCGCGCAGATCCGCTCGGGCGGGATGATCGAAGACAACGTCTTTCTGGACAACAACGGTGCCGTGAACTTCTTTGGCGGGCCTGTCGACAGTGAAACCGGTATTGGCGTCGGCAACTATACACTTTTTGCCGACAACGTGATCACCTCCGGTGCTCATAAGACCTCAGCTACTCATGAGGGAGCGCTTACCCTTGGCATCGACGCGGGTGGCAGCTTGCCCAGCCTCGTCGACAATATCGTTGCACATTTAGCCAACCCCGATGACCCCAGCGAGCAGCAGGCAAAAGTCATCGACAACCTGGCTCTTAATGAGGTGGTTGTAGACGAGATTTACTATAACGATACGGTAATCTATAACTGGATCGGCCAGAAAGCGATCGACAAGTTTGAGCTAAATGGATCGCTGCCAAAGAACCCAGATACCAACGTCGAAAATCTGGATGAGGACCTGCTTGATCAGACTACAATCCAACGCTTTGCGGCCCAACTACTAGGCCAGGACACGGCAACAATAGACGATCTCGCTAACTACCTGCGCACGCAGGACGAGACCGGCAGCTTAGACAATCAAGTGGATGCAGATGTGATCATCTCCTTCTTCCAGGAAGGGTTCGGCCTGACGCCAGACATCCGCTCCGATGAAGAGCAGCTGCGCTTTGAGCCCAACGCGCTGGCGGACGGTATCCGCTGGGACAACCGGCTGAACTGGAGCACCGAAGACCTACCTGGAACTCAGGACGGCGACAGTGTCGATCTGGCGGGCAACTGGGTGCACTATGGCGGCACAACGCGGATCGCAGGGCTGGAGTTTGGCGACGGCGGCAAGCTGGATGTCACCCACGGGTATCTAGAGGTCGAAGGCCACCTCGCGGTGGGCGATACCGGCGCCGAGCTTAACATCGACAATGCCGGCCAGTTCTGGACAAACTGCTATGCCGACAAGGATGAAAGCAACATCAATGTCGACGGGGGACGCTTTGCCAATACGTGGCTTTGCTCCGGCACGGCAGACATCACTGTCTCGGACAATGCGCAGGCCATCCTAGCCAGCGACAACGCGGATTTCCTACTTGGAGAAGGCAGCAGCCTGACCCTCAACGGTGGCGACACCCGCGTTGGTTTTGACGGGGAAGAGAATGGTACTGGCGTCCTATTGATGTCCGAACGATCAGAACTCAACTTCGTCGCTGAGGAAAACCAGATGGCGACGATCCGTGAGTTCTACAGCGGGCATTTCGACGACAAAGGCGCGGGCATACAGTCCGGTGTCAATCTGGGCATGACGACACTCAACCTGGACGTAACGAACCTTGTGGGCGCCCCCAGCGAACATACCCTCATTGACGTGGACGAGCTCATCGGTGACTTCGGCGGGTTGAGCATTCAGGGTCTTGGCACAACCCGGGATGCCAGCGTCGAGATTAACTACGATACGGACACGGTCACTCTGCAGCTTGGCCAGGACGGATTCGGCTCGGGCGCCGTCTCTCTAGACACGGTTGGAGACGAGGACAGCGCTCGCAGCAGTGCCGCACTTTGGGATGCGCTCACCAACGGTCACGGCATCTACGACGATGACCCCGTCGATGACATTCCAGTCGAAGAAGACCTGATGGACTGGAACGGCTGACGCGTTTCTGAAAACGCCCTCAGTTCCCACTGGCCTTGGCTTTTGACCAAGGCCTCGGCCGGTGGTGCTTGAGACGCAGAAAATGGCTCTCGAAAAAGCGGAAGCTGAGCTCGGATATTACGACCGTTACAGCGATCATGCCCAGCGTCAGCACCCATGGCCCGGCATCCGCCAAGAACAAGCTGGCCACATGAAGCCCAATCAGGTGGTAGAGGTAGATGCCATAACTGATCTCGCCCAGACGCGCGATCGGGCGAAAAGACAAAAACGTGGACAGGACGTGATCCTCGCGCACCACGATGGAGGCGATGCACAGCGCCATCAAGCTGTGAACAAGCAAGTTACCCCAGCCCCACAACGCCCCGGGGTAGGTGCTTAGCGCCAGAGCCAGCAGCACAAAGGTGGCCAAAGGGGCGATGCGCCACCCCACGAACCCGTAGAACCACGCAAAGCCCTTGGGGCAGTGCAGAGCCCAGGCTATCAGCGACCCTATCAGGAGCCCCGCATATGAGCTCAGCGGCAGATACATCAGGATGGACACCTCCGCCCCCTCTGCCGGGACGCCTACGCCCAGTGACGCCCCCACCACAAAGGCAGCGAACATCCCCACCGGACTGAAGGGCCCCAAGGGTCGAGAACACGCCCGCAGCCGCCCCGCCATGGGCAGCAACAGCAGCAAGACCGGCCAGATCAAATAGTATTGCTCTTCGACCGCAAGCGACCAGGTAATAGACAGAAGGCCAATGCCATCGGACAGGAAGTTTGACAGAAACAGGTAGTAGTAGGGGAGCACTTCAATGTACTGGGTCTCGCCTTTGATTAGGATGTAATAACCTGCCACAGCCGACACAACCAAGAAATAGACGGGAACAATACGCAGGATACGCCGCCAGTAAAAATCCGGGAGCGAAAACCGACCCGCCCGTGCCTCTTCGCGCAACAGCAGCGTGGTGATCAGAAAGCCGCTGAGCACGAAAAAGAAATCGACCCCCGTATACCCAGCATTCAGCAGCGCAGAGCGGTCTTCAAGGCTGCCGCGGGCAGGGCTATGATGCCAGATGACCATGGATACACACAACACCCGCAATCCGTTCAGTGAGCCAAAGAACGGGACATCCCGGTAAAGTCGGAACGCGGCGGTCGCGGTCGTGTCAGACATGGTATGCCTTCCGGAAGAAATCAGAACTCATCGCAGATACCCCTGCTTAGCTGATATTGTTTATAGCGTACGAATAAGAAGGGATTCCCTGTGTCGCACGCGAAAGCACCAAGGCCAAGGCCATGATATTAGTGGATATTTCGCAGCGTTTCGTGGAAAATATGCGCTGCACGTGCATCCATCCCGGCCTATCTCGAAAACTCGTAAGGTATTTCATGCGCTTAGCCAGGTGATTTTCGCATGCGAAATCATCACCGCGCCCGGATCCATTCCAGAAGCTCTGCGTGCAGATCTTTGGTGACACCGGCCCCCGACAGCACTACGCGCCCGGCGCGGGCCTCAAATGTGATGTCGGGCGCCACCACCTGACGCTGCGCTGCGGGTGTCCCATCTTGCGTGCGACGCAGAGCACGTTCGAGCGCCTGACGTTCAGCGGCGGCATCCGCCGGGCACGACTTGCGCAACACATCCCGCAACCGCACAGCAAGCCCAGGGTCCGCACGCATAGCCCCTACCAGGGCCAGCCCCAGCTTTTCAGGGATGGCCGCGGGAAAGCGCAGGCAGGACCCCAGATTCTGATGCAGTTGCACGAAAGACTTGATCTTGGAGCGTTTGGCCGGAACGGCGTTGGCAAACAGCACGGACACGGCCGCGTCCGTATCAGGATAGACACCTAACTCGGTGGCCGCGACCGCCAGATGCGCCCGTTCGTAAAAGGACAGGCTGGAGCGGATCTCGTTTTCCTCAACCATCGAGACGTAGCTGTCAGAGGCACTGTCCATCGGCTTGATCAGCGCCTTGACCGTGTCCGGCCCCTGACCCTCCTGATGCAGGGCGCGCAGTGCCGCCAGCCGCCGGCCTCCGGAAATGAGCCCATATCGCCCGTCTCCCAGATCAACGACCTCGATAGGGGTCTGCTGCCCCCGGGCTGCAAGGCTCGATCTGAGGCTCTCCATCTCGACCACATCCTGAACAAGACGGTCGCGCACGATATGATCCTCGACCACGGCCTCCAGCGGCAGGGACAGCACCAGACGTCCGCTTCGCCTGGCATGGGCCATCTCGTCGGCAAGCTCGCTCAGCGCGGCCTGTGTCGCCGCCTCACCGGCCACCTGCGCAATGGGGGCCCGGGGTTTCGGGGCAACCCCTAAAGGATAGCCGCTTTTGGTCTCCAGATCCGGCATATCCATCTCTGTAAAGGCCGTTGCCGGTGTCAGTCTTTTGCGTTTGGCCATTACAGAGCCTCCTTTTCCTGCCTCACCTGGGCCAGCTCTTCGCGCCGCCAAATGCCCAGAAGCAGCGTTTTGAACGCAGCATAGGTTTCGTCAAATGTGGCGCGCCCCCGCACATAGGTCTCGCGGTTGAAATCGCGGTAGTCGGCCTCATAGATGCCATTCACGGTTTCGCCGGCCTGCCCGATCAAAGCGGTAAAGTCCTGCCGAAAGGGGCTAAGCGTGCGCCCCAGATAGGCTTGCATCAGCCCGGCCATCTCGGCCTGCTGTGCCCCGTCATAACGGGTGATAATCGCTCGCACTGCATCCCACTCAAAGGCCCTCTCGGGCCGCCCCAGAGCGCGCGCAGCCGTATTTTCGCCCTCCTCGATCGAACTGAAGGTAGAATGCAGCATGTCAAAGAAGCGCCCGGTGCTGTCAAACTCCATGAACGACGCTCCCAGAGGGACCAGCAGGATATCTGCTGCAGACAGCCCGTTGATGGTCAGATAGCCAAGGGCAGGGGGGGTATCGAGAAAGATCAAGTCATAGTCATCCAAAATGCCATCGGCCTGCAGGATGTCGGTGAGGGCATCCCACAGTTTCCACCCACGGCTTTGCATGCGCCAGACAGGTATCTGGAATTCCGACCAGTAGAGGTTGCG
>ERZ1740065.1821-NODE-1821-length-13031-cov-11.084078_pt1 | contig 13031 bp, 16 predicted proteins | sample MGYA00581738_ERZ1740065 | MGnify/ENA primary metagenome ERZ1740065 (study PRJEB43018, sample SAMN04849749) | marine metagenome | isolation source: floating plastic debris | place: Pacific Ocean | collected 2008-09-01 | study: EMG produced TPA metagenomics... | reverse complement strand
CTTGAGTTTACCTGTACTGACCTTGAGTTTACCTGTACTGACCTTGAGTTTACCTGTACTGACCTTGAGTTTACCTAGTGCCACCTTGACTGTACATGTACCTGTGCGCATATTCACCTTTACCATACCTATAATCATACTGGTTTTACCTGTCCAGTGTGTAAGCGTAAATGTGTCTCTCTCCAGGTGACTAAGTATGAGAAGGAGCTGAAGCGTAAGATCGACGTGAAGAGGCACACAGAGTTATAACGCTGATTAGCGAGTCCATTCCATCACCACTGGATCCTCATCTTTCTGATCTGACTATATTTCCCTTCTTACATTCTCACCTCTTTTGAAAAGCATAATCAAGTTTTCTATCTCTTTATTCCAGTTTGGTACAATTTATTAGCGTAGAAATAGAGTGCCTGAAATCAGAATGTTCTGTTCAACTCTGTTGACCCATTCATTCTGCTGTTCGTCTCATACTGCTGTGTAGAGATATGGCTATGATATACACATGATATCACATTAATTCACATCAGTAGGATAGCGATATGGCTGTGATATACTGACTGTCGCATTAACTCACATCAGTAGGATAGCGATATGGTTTTCATTCTTACAAAAATTATTTACTTGCGCTGTCATTCTACTCAGTTCTACACAGTCAGCAGAACTTTTATCTTCTCACAATTCAGTCTCCTGTGCTCATTCCACATAATTGTACAATTAATATCGCACTGTACTACAGTTCTCAGTAGTCACCACAAGTGGTAATAGCCTTAAGTTCTAAGACATGCCCTTTTTCAGCGGTAGACCAATGTTGGTCATGAATGGGTAGTCCTCTGTGCTTATTGGGTGTGAGGTTTTTCTTCAGCAAACAATGATGTTATGATTTTGGAGGAAATGTTCAATTCATCATTGGCTGAAATTTGTCAATTCGACGTAACAAACAATATATTAGAATCCCTTTTCTAGCTTACGAACTCCTTATAATAAGTAAGGTATGGCGAAAATGAAGTCAATGATCGTATCGTAGTTGTCTTCTCTTGTTCAAACTAGTCGTTATGTCGAAACCCGATATAGCGGAATGTGTCTATTCTTCCTACTTCCTCCGGTATCGCTCGGCGGATCGTCTACCTTCCATTTTCAGAATACTACTTTCCTGACTTTTCAGTTTGTGTCGACTGTCCAGAGTCCACAAACATCGTAAGTAGTTCATTGAAAATAGTTCTGCATAGTGTATTATTCTGTGTCCTCTGTAGCATCGAAATAACTCTTAACTATCTGACTAATCTGAGTGTCTTGTTGAACTTCTAGGTAGATATAAACACTATGGCCTCGCAGTACCGTTTCGGAGTTGAGCCGATAACATGCCATGCTTGGAACAAAGATCAGTCGCGTAAGTAGCTTATATTAATTTCATCTGAAGTGCCGTCTTATGCTATTGTCGTGAGCTTTGAGAACCAGGATGTAACATACCCTTCCGTGTTTCAAAATCTAGTTATATGCCTTTCCACGCTAATTCGATGGAGCTCCCTGAATTCTGGTCATATTTTCACTGCTCTATGGTATTAATTTAGAGCTGGCACTGTCTGCCAATGGTAACGAGGTAGACATATATTCGCTGACTGGTGGCCAATGGGTCAAGCAGCACACTCTGTCAGAGCACACTCAGCGCGTGACTGGCATTGACTGGGCTCCTCAGAGCAATAGGATTGTCACCTGTGGTGTGGTAGGTTACCAAGCGACCCTTTTAACATGTACATTCACATTAGGATGAGCAGGATAAATAGTTTCTCACTATCTTTCCAGGACAGAAACGCCTATGTCTGGACATTTGATGGTTCCAAATGGGAGCCGGTTCTTGTCATCCTCCGAATCAACCGTGCTGCCACCTGCGTCAAGTGGTCGCCTCAAGAGAACAAGTTTGCAATCGGTAAAATAATATACCCCTCCCTCTCCCGCTCTCTCTCCCGCTTTCTCTCCCGCTTTCTCTCCCCCTCTCACTCCCCCCTCTCCGTTCCCTCTCTCTCTCTCCCTTCCATTTTGCTCTCTCTGCTCTCTCCTTCCCCTCTCGTTTCACTCCTTTCTCAATCATTAGACGACTACGTTCACACACCCAGCTGATGTCGGCTGCATCACTATTCTATTTTAATTACAGGAAGTGGAGCCAGGCTTGTCAGCATCTGCTATTATGAGTCGGAAAACAACTGGTGGGTGTCTAAACATATAAAGAAACCGATCAGGTCGACCGTGACGTGTCTGGACTGGCATCCTAACAACTATCTGTTGGCTTGTGGATCCAGTGACTTCAAGACCAGGTACTCTGGCTTATGAGCAGACAGCCTGCCTCTCTTCAACATCTGCTTGGTCATGGTTCATCTGTCTGTAGGGTATACTCGGCCTATGTCAAGGAAATTGAGAGTAAGCCTAGTGCCAATGAGTGGGGATCAAAGCTGCCATTCGCTGCTCTCCTAGGTGAATACTCTAATGGAGGAGGTAAGAATTGTGTTACAGTCCCCACCCTAATGCCATCAGTAGCCGTGCTTTCATAATGGAGGTCATTTACTAGGAGGATGGGTGCACTGCGTCAACTTCTCCTCATCTGGCACCAAACTGGCTTGGGTTGGCCACGACTCCAGTATCTCTATTGTGGATGCGGCGAACGGCGCAGCGTAAGTTAACCATTGACTGCTGACAATAATATGGAGGTGTTATATTGCAACTCTTTGCAGCATGGTGACGGTCAAGTCGCAGTATCTGCCATTCACCAGCTGCATGTGGGTGACGGAGAACAGCCTGGTTACTGCTGGCTACGACAACCTGCCACTACTCTTTAGCTTTGATGGCGGTACGTATCTACCAGTATCCATTAGTCATATGCATCGCGTCAGTGCTCGTAGGAGTTCCCTCTCATTTACAAGACAAGCGCTGATAGTATTTTTCCTAACTCAGGCTTCATGAAGTTGAATGTATATATCATCACATAGTTGGGATCTATACCTGTAGCCACAACAACTTTTGATAACTTACAAATCTAGAAGCTTTGTTGCATTGTAGTCTATATGAATTTTGGCCCTGTAAGAGAGGGCAACTCCCCATTACAAACAGAGCCAATCAAAGCCGGTAACTCCCCTATTCATACTATAATTATCAGGAGCAATACAAGCTCAACTCCTCTATAGCTCCTTATAACTTCCCCCTCCCACTGACTGCTGTGAATCATGGCGATGAGTCATCAGCACTGCAATCACGCTGTGTCATCACTCCGCTATTACCAGGTGCCATCAATTTTGTAAACAAACTGGACATTCCCAAGAAGTCTGGTGACAGCAACATGTCCGCCATGAAGAGGTTCCAGCAGCTCGACAGCCGGGGCAGTGAGAGCTCGGACACGAAAATTGTCACACTCCACCAGAATGCTGTCAGGTGCGTGTAAAAAATCAGCCATTTGCTGGTCGCTTTCATCAGCCTGTCAAACTTTCTGGAAAAAAACACGAGTTGTCAGTTTTACTGTCATCTCAGGAGTGATTGGTGGGGTCCATCACTGCCGCCCCGCACTTTCTATTGATTATTCACTGGAATCATACGCTATGCTCTATCATTCAGGCAACTAGCCCTACACAGCGGTGGCAAGGAGCGCTGTGGCAAGTTCTCGTCTGGAGGAAACGACGGCCAGATCATCGTCTGGGACATCCGAGTGAGTATTGCAGCCGTATGTACTGTGGTCCAGTATGTAATGGCCCAGTAGTCGGGTACAGTCAAGTTGATGAGTGGTCCAATATTCCAGTACTTCAAATTGTTCATTCACTTATTGCATTGTAGACTCTGGAGAGCCAGATTGCTGGACTGAGGATAGCCTAAGCACCAGATAAAGATGAGACATATAAGGGACGGTACAGGAAAATGCTGGTACAACATTCGTAAATCGGCGCGGCTGTGAAACTTGATTGGATTTGTGTTTTTTCATTTCATACATTGAAGTAAAAGAGCCTCTTTCTCACAAATAAACATCTTCTGCAATATTTCTATTAACTTACAGTTTGGATTCGGCGGAGTTCCGAGCTTTGTAACTGTCGTAGACTAGTTTCGCACTTACTGCGTCTTCCAACCCCATACCTGTCGTCAGATAGTTTATGTTCATCATCAGTAGATGAATAACAAAAATAGCTATTATCCTAGCCTCAGTACTCACCAAGGGATTTGAAGACTGTGTAGGGCGTGGTCTTAGCCGGTTTTGAACCATTTATGACCTCGCCAATCTCCGCATAGATCTCAGCCTATCAATACATAGCATACAACATGAAGGTTTTTGTCATACCTTCAAAGCTTCAGGCTTTATTTTCACACCTTGGCAAGTATGATGTCACCAGCCTCTTTGTTAGCGGCCTCTCGGCTGTCAACATAGACCACCGCACTCCTCATCAGCTCTGGGTCTATTTCCTGCCAGTCGTGCCTACATGCACCCACCGCTACAACAGTAATCATATCATACAGGACTGAGAACCGTTCCCTCTTGTTCATTTTCAGAGCCAAGCTATACCATTTATATGTGCCCCTGGTTTCACCCACGCTTTCTTCACTATCGGTGTTCTTGCAAAGGAGACAGTGATGATGATATCGGCATTGGTGACGGCTTCTTCAGTGGTAAGGCACGCCTCTCCTCCCACTTCCTCTGCACATCGCATAGCACTCTCCATCGTTCTACTCCACACTCGTATCTACAGGCACCAGATCTGTATGACAATACAGGCACCAGATCTGTATGACAATACAGGCACCAGATGCCAATAAAACAGTCTGTGGCGCTAATAGTGTGCATTGTGTACATTCTTTCTGCTGACCCTTTACACACGGCGTCATCATTGTTTTTCTGGCGTTTCTGCAGGCAATATCTTGCAGTTTTATCTTGCGTGCAATTGATCGATACTTATTCGAGTTAATTTTTTAAATTTATTAGGGTTGCAACAATTTGTAACTTTTCGCTTCGAACCGGTTCCTGATTTTTCATAGCAGCTTTCGGTTTTATCTTTCAGGTTTTGTTCATATATTCATACATTATCTATCCTATTCGACTACAGGAAGTCACCCCATCACTACTGCGGTTTAGGTTTGACTATGTCATTTGCAATTTGTGGCTACCTTTACCTGCTGGAACAAAGACTGATAGATTTTACAAAAAAATAGCCGAGTATCAGAGATCCTAGATCTCCGAATGTATCAGAGATCATCAACGTGGTTGATGATCTCTGGAATATGTGAAGAACGCAATGAGCTCTTTATAGCTGGCAACGAAGACATCTATTGGGCACAGACATCCTAGAGGATCTCTGACAGTAACCTAGCAACCAAAATACCACAAAGCAGATTGGAAAACTGATTTGAGGCTGATTTTTGGGAGGTCTGACCAACAGCCCTACAGTTTATGCACGGCTCCTTTCATTCCTTCATTTTTTTACTTATCCACCTCATTCCTTAGTTGCTGTTTCCACAAGCGTGTGGCAGACCCTTTAGTCAGAGATGGACGATCTCTGTTTTAGTACAGCGATGGCAGTAGCCTCATACAACTCATGACTCGTCGCCCACAAAGTTCGATTCAATGTTGACAGTAAATCATTGCTGTGTCAGCAGCGCATTCCATGACTTCAGAGATTGTGGAAATCTCTGATGACTTACAGCTGCGATGTTGAAGACTTCCCTGAAAGCCTTGACATGAGATCGAGCTTGTACGCCGGCGCCTATGATGGCAAGTGTGACTGGTTGCTCCACACCTCCGCTGTACAGATGCTGCAAAAGGAGAATACTCGATGAGTCGATGAATTAGTCGGCTCAACCGTAGTGAATGTAGGGCCAATTACTCACCTTTGATGCGACAGCAGAAGCTGCTGCTGTTCTGAAAGCTGTCACTACGTCACCATCCATCATCTGCCGAAAATTAACCACTGTAAGAAATTCACAACTTAGGAGCGTTGGTCTCTAAGTTGCTGGAAATAGGGATGGAATACTTGTTCAGGAAATGATGGGTATAGAACATTCTTTGCTACAGAGCTGAGACGCCATTGAGACAAGCAGTGGTGTCAGGAATTGTTGTTAAAATCAAGGTGGAGATACTCTACTACCATCTAGGATTGTCACACCTTTGTCTACACAAGACTTGTACTCTCTAGGCCAGACTCTAACAAACTCTGGTAGGCTCTTCTCTAACTTGATGTCGTTTACATTTCCAGCACCCCGCATTTACTGTTGCAAGGTGGGTGTGAGATATGGAGCACTGGAGCACTGGTTGAGAGGGAAGAAGTCAGTGTAGTTGGGGGTTCCATTATCAATGAGTAACTCCTGAATTTGACCTCTGCATCAAGATGCCCAAACTGTATATCTATATACTCACTGCCAGAAGGTTGCCGTAAGCAGGGTCGTACAGCATTATCTGAGACATATGTGTGTGTCTACCGGATTCCGCATTACCAGGATAAAAGGAGACCAGCTTACAAGCCAGCACGCCGTCATGTTCACTGTACACTGGCATCAACCCGAAGAACCTGCAGAACAGTGTCACACTACTGCAGTTCCACGACAGATCAGGCTATGAAGTACGAATGGTAATTTGCTCCAAACCCTGGTTGGCTGGGGTTGCCGGCAGGCTCCTTGATGGTTAAAACAGACCTCACAGGCTGTACCACTCCGTTGTCAGGGACCTTGGAGAAGTTTCCAAATGCATATTCTATAACATTGATGAGTTGTCCCAAATCAAGATACTGTGACACTTGCTCGGCAGTGATTTGAACTAAGGGATGGTGGCATTCGCTCATTTTCACTCGAACTCAGCTCTCCACATAACAATTCACTACACTGAAATTTGGTACTGCTCCAACAAAGACCTTCCTCTTTGGTTCCAATGAATTCGACACGTTGTGGTAGCAGTCAGATGCCGCTACTAGTACCAATTTCCACTCGTTCTCATTTGTCACTTACTGGCAGAAGCATGGGAGGGGCTTATATTTGTCACCAGCCAATCAAACATCTCATAAGATTGCCGCACGATACCACGCCCATTTACTAATACCAAAGACCTTCACCTTCGGAGAAGGTTTGGTGCGTTGTGGAAAATAGCAACTCGTTTGTTTCTAGCATGTTGTTGTTGTTGTAATAATTTTTGTTGAGGTTTACTTGAGATATTGTGAGTATTAGGGCAATGTTGGCACGAAAGCAGCGACCGAAAGACATAGACACAACATCATTTATCGAGCAATTACAGACTCGAGAGAACATATGGAATTGTAAATTGCCATCTCACCTGTATGAAGGCAAAAAGGAGAGACAAGAATTAGCCCGAATATTTAACACGACAGGTTAGTACTAAAGGCTAGTCCACAGTAGACGTATAGTTCGTGTATTCATACTACGTTTCTTGTGTAAAAGTTTAGTAATGCTTTTGCATGGTTATGTTAATTTGATATACATGAATCCATGCGCCTCATAATAAATTATAGAGTTGTTAGTCACAAAGAAGTACAGTAACCTTCGTACAAAATGGCGAAAAGAACGAAACAAAGTCATGGCTTCAAAGAAATCGCGAGCAGGCACTCGAGACGTATACAAGCCATCGTGGGAATGGTTTGATTCTCTCGCATTTCTGGAGCGTTCTCTTGTCAAAAAGCCGACTGGGGAATCGTTGGTAAGTGCTGGTAATGGTTGGAATTTTCAAATACCCTGACCTTTCTTGATTCTGATATCGATCAAATTTATTTCTTCGATAGCAGACGCGATCGACTACACTGGCCAACCATGCCTCTCTCGAATTTGAATCTCCTATGCCAGCTACATCTCTCCCAACTGCAGCATATGAACCACCTGCGTCTCTCATACCTCACCAAATCACTCAGCAACTCAGTCACTCTCCCATGCCAGTGCCCTCTACACCCTCAGTGGCTGACAGCACTTCATCTCCGGCTCCAATAGTGGCCATCAGGAAACAGCAACGGAAGGATGAGTTTGCCCAGTTTCTGGAGCAAGCAGCAGCGACAATACAGCTAATAGCAGAGAGGAATGCTGTCGCTGCTCCTCCACTTCCTTCACACCCTCAGCAGCATATGGATCGTTTTGACCGGTTTGGTGCCAATGTTGCTGATACACTGAGGGAACTGAATGATCGGCAGCAGCAACGGCAACTTATGTTAAAAATCGATGAACTTATTTACAATTTCACATCAACGATACAATACTAATCAAACCTCCCACTCACCTGCGTCCAAATAAGCTCATTTGACTTCTAGTTTAGCCCTCTTATTCCATGTCAGTGTCACTATCAGCACTGGCAGTTTTTAGTATGTTTCATTTTGACTTAAATGAATATTGTAAAACATGGTTTGTTCACAGACATATTTTTGCGTTTGTATGTTAGATAGCTGAAGCTGCTGGAAAAGGAGTCATACAAACGCAAGAATTTCATGTTTTTACAGTGTATTTATACTTGAATGTTTTTTGTAAAAAATAGGATCAAATAATTGTATTTTTCAACTTTTAAATTAATAGTTTTTAGTATTGAAATATCATGGATCGATCCATACCGTAAGTCAATACAAAATAAATCAAGCATCCTCTGTTTGCTGTGGGAGTGGTGTGATCACATTGACATAATCTTTGAACTGATCTCGTATGCGCATGGCGTTGGCGTCGGTCTGTACTGCAGCAGGGCAGAGTGGACCTATACCACCTTGCTCAGCTCCATCAATAATATCCTGCATGTGATGACCTTGAGGAGGTCGTACGCCCTCGCGCAGACAGTTATGTAGGGAACAGCACGCCAGTAAGATTAGTTTGGCTTTCTCTGGTTTCACAGAAATCTTCTGGGCAAATATTCGCCATGTGGCGACAAAGATGCCAAATGTACGTTCAATTAGACGCCTACACCGTGATAGATGATCGTTGAAAACCTGGTATAGAAAATGGAACGGTTTGTAGGAAAGACAAGTAAGCTTGCTGAGTACACTGAGACTGACCCACCTTTCGATCCTCTGACAATAGCCTCCCTGGGTAAGGTCTCATCAGGAAATTCTGTAACAAGACATAAACTGTCACTTACACGTACTGAACAATATGATCGTAAAATATATTGAGGTTCCAACACTTACCTTCAGTGGAAGGCCTCCATCACCCACGAATACATATGGTAGCGCAACATCACCATTAGGAGGTGTCCGGGGTTCAGGAAGTTGCAGAGATAAATCTTCGATAGATTGTAGCAATGGTGTGTTAGAGAAAACACTTTCATCAGAAGGACGACCTTTCGTCTTTACATCAATGTAGGTGAACCTACAATTGCTCATTATCAATCACTCGTTCTCACCGGGTTCTCTTGAAACCATGGCATTTGGCATGTTACCTGTAGTTAGCATCACAAACTGCCATTAGAATTATAGACTCTGAGCCTTTGTAGTTGTAGTATGGACTACCAGCACGCCATGGCTTTGTCAGCAGGATGTGCTTGCCATCTATGGCACCTAACAAACAAATATCATTTTACCCATGATTCCATAAGATGTCTCAACATTACACTGAGTGAGAATTTCCTACCGAGAGCATTGGGGAAGTTCAAGGTATGTTCCAGAGCATTTGAAATGCCCACCCACTCTTCTGGAGTAGCAGGAGCAGTGAGGAAGTCGTCCTTCAAAGCTTGATGAATGGCACCACATGTTTCCGGAATTATTTGAGAAATAGCCGCAGTTGACACTGCCCACTCATAACGCAGAGCACTCATCGACATTCCCGTTGCTAGATATCTTAGGGTTATCTAAAAGTATTATACAATAATTCACAGTCTGGCAGTCACACCAAGACGAGTAAACCAAAACACTAGAGCAATGAACTGACCATAAGCCGTTCTTCAGCAGATATGCTGGCTCTCATCACAGTATCTTCACGAGTGATGAAAGTTCTGACTTTGTCCAGAAGTTTCTCAAATTGAGGCTTTGACAGACGGAAATAATTTCTGAAAGTTCCCAGCTGATTTGATGGCAGACCGTCCGTGTCATCCTCCTTCAAGTCATCGATAAGTTGAGGTACAACCATTCTGTAGGCGCCAATATGGTGCCGATTTCTGGTGATCGAACCTTCCCAATCTCTGCCTGCTCTAAGATCATTCTCGTAGTATTTATAAACTGCTGTTACAAGCGTAACAACGGCTACAATCGCAGTTATGTCACCCAGGATCTCTTGTTCAACATCCATGCTTTCGCGCGCAAGAAAACGTGGGTGCACGCGAGACCCTGGCCTTTGTTTACAAGTCGTGATTGTGATTACCGCAGCGTAGCTTCTGCTAGCGTATGATTGGCTTCGTGTGCGGTCAAGCTGTCCAATGGGAAAACGAGAATAGCGTTGCAATCCGGACAGCGTTCTCCTAGCTCATCCCTCCATTGACATATCCGAGCTCGGATCTGGACTGGACAGCGTACTAGCAAACAATGTGTCTGAGAGAGGCAGTGCATTCTCATCTCTACTCAGTTTCGATGACAATACGGAGAGAGAGAGAGAGAGAGATGTAAATGCTGGTATGTATATATGGCTGAGATATATCATTGGTATGTGATGCATGGCTGATATATATCATTGGTATGTGATGCATGGCTGATATATAGCGTTGGTGTGTAGTGCATGGCTGGCCATGATGTACATGCGCCGAAACTTGATAGCATCCACGAAGCCACATCTGTATCTGTACACACACCTCCATCCAAGAAGTCAATCTAAGAGCTGATAACTAACATATAGACAGATCGCGATTGATCCTGGTGGACCACACTGTAGAGTATTTTATATACATATATATTATTATAAACCAAATTAGGAAGACAGACATGCAAATCACAGACACAATCCAATGAATGGACAGCGAAACAGAGAGACAATGGTGTAGGAGAAATCTCAGAATGGTAAGGGGCCATCGAGGTAACTAGATTGATGTCTTCTATGAATAGCCAGGGTTCAGTCATGAGGAATCCAGAGGGTTTCCATCCAAAACCACAAGCCTCAAAGCTTGACAAGTTCTCTTCATCTTCTCTTCACATTCAGGATCTTTTATGGCTATGAAATGAGCAGAAAGTAGTGGCTGTGACTATTGTGGTAATGACTGTGGCGGGAGTGACAGTAAATTCCGTGAATGCACTATGCGCTACTGTGGTTTTGGAGTGTTGGACTGGGTTCCAAATTCCAATCTATCTACACTTCATACCACATGACAGAAACTCAAAGGTCGGCCATACTGACGCATGAATTCGCGTATTTGCAGATATTTGCAAAATCAGCTCAACACAAAAAACGCATAATGTTGAACTTTGACATGCGAATAAATTTGCGTTTTGGCTGTGATTGGTCAATTAGTGGGGTAAATGCCAGACGTGGTAACCGTAGCTGACTCCAAACCGCAATTCCGCTATCTGATAGCCAACGCAAAATACTGCGTCAACGTAGCCTCCACTACTACACTACTCCATTGCTCAAAGGGAATATCTGCGTCAGTGAGGCCGACCCTTTAATGTAGAGGCAGACTAAAGTCTTGTTAGACGAATGATAGGACACACCAGTTTGTGCCATTGACGAGAAGACAACTCCACGCCCAACTCCACAGAATAAGCATTTAATATAATATGGTAAGCAAACCATGGCAGAAGGTATCGTACAATAGAAAAGGTCAAATTTTTACCATACCATTGTTCTCTAGGTTCACTATCTCCAGGCAGGCCATGTGTTGGATTGGTGAGGCAGAAGTAATCATGTTGTTAGACACGTCAAGTTCCTTCAGGCGCTGCATACAGTAGACTCCTGACACACTGCGTAGGTGGTTATGCGACAGGTCCAGATGTGTCAGACCACACAGAAGTTGCGCGTAGTTGAGCTTTGTCACAGCACAACTCCTCAAACTCAGTTCAGTGGCCAGTCCCAATGACATGATAGATTCTTCCCATAAGAACTTAGTTCCTTGGCGAGAGATACGGACATACATAAATACACAACCGTCATCCTGTTAGTCTGAGAGACAGAGCCCAACGTACTGAGATCTAGGTAGTAGTACTTCCTGTAAGAATCAACCTGCGAAAGCTTATCCAAGTTGCTCATTATCTGTTCTTTGTAAGCGGCAGCATCCAGTGACTTCATGAGCAGCACTATGGTAAGAAGCACCCCTAAAAACCGTATCATTGCCAATCAGCTCTGCATCCATCACATGATGACTGTCAGTAATCATGTCAATAGCTATGGTAGATAACGGCAGCATTGTCTGTCATACATTTGTTATCTGGCTCCAGCTCGAATAGCTGCTGACATGACTCCAGCTCCTGAGACAAGACATCTGATGTGGCGGCAGTCATCTCGTGTCTGAAACCCAAAGACACATCAGATATTGTGGACGATCTCTGGGGACATCAGCACAAGCAGCCTTTCCCACAAAGTAACAACTGCAAGCATGACCCCTGACCTGAAATATGAGCCTCTGACGTTAGTACTGCCATCAGTCACATGATCAGACAGACTGAAGACGTGTGACAAGCCTCCATGGTCTACTGTCACATCATTCACCGCTGTCTCTCGTGTGTACCAAGTGTGACAGTACTTAGTGCCAATCGGATTCAACCAAGTTTGACCTTGACCTTTATCATCTGAGAGAACCTAAGAAAATTAAAATAGTTGCAATATAATAGAATTCAGGAACGAGAGAGATGATTGGATTGTTGATAGAAACTCACTTTAACAGGGTGAGAGAAGGTCAGAGCGAGCCTGCCGGCATTCTCCGAGATGTCTAACAATGTCAACTCATTCTCAGCTGAAATATCAACAGAGTCGCAGTTTTATTTATTGGTTTTTTTGGTAATAAAAATATTTTTTATTATTTTTATTTTGTTAAACCCCCCCCCCCTTTCACACGGTGGGGGGGGGGGAACCAAGGCTATTTCATCGCGATAGCTCATAGATAGTAGAAAGCTAATAGCTATAGCTACAAAGCTGCGGTTACAGAGCTGCGGTTACAGAGCTACGAGGGGAGCATTGTTACATAC
>ERZ1740065.1820-NODE-1820-length-13042-cov-8.532687_pt1 | contig 13042 bp, 11 predicted proteins | sample MGYA00581738_ERZ1740065 | MGnify/ENA primary metagenome ERZ1740065 (study PRJEB43018, sample SAMN04849749) | marine metagenome | isolation source: floating plastic debris | place: Pacific Ocean | collected 2008-09-01 | study: EMG produced TPA metagenomics... | reverse complement strand
TCGATTTAGTGTATTTTGACCCACCCTACGCCGCTAAGCTTTATAATCCAGTGCTTGAAACTCTCATAAGAGAATCTTTGTTAGCCCCTAATGCTGCTATTGCTGCAGAATACAACCCAGAATACTGGCAGCCAGAATCGTTCTCAAAATTAGAATTCTCGCGGACCAAACGCTATGGTCTTACCTGCCTTGCATTTTTTAATGCCCTCTAACGGTTCAGATGTTTGGCTGTAGCGTTGCTATTCACAATATCGGGTCACAATTAGCGCTAATCAGAAAAAGCCCTATAATTTGCAGCGACGCTAGAGCCTTCCGGTATTGCCCCCTTATATTTTTCCTTACGTTCTTTAGATATTGCGTATCCTTATCAGTCAGCCTAGAAAATTGGGCTGCAAAAGTTTCTATTTTGATTCACAATAAAGACTAAAGCAACATGCGTGTTGTTAAAGTCGCGTGTTTTAGGACACCCCATCGAGGTAACCCATGGTTGTAGCTGCTCCAAACCTTGCTAACTCTGCTCAAAAGCGCCTTACCCTAGCAACAGGGGATCTGGCGGAAAATACGACGGTGATTCGTTCCCTAGATTGGGACCGGGACCGGTTTGATATTGAGTTTGGCTTGCAGAATGGGACTACCTACAATTCCTTTTTGGTACGTGGTGAAAAGACGGCGCTGATCGACACCTCCCACGCTAAGTTTCAGCAGCTCTATATGGATGCGCTGACGGGGCTGATTGACCCCAAAGAAATTGACTACATTGTGATTAGCCACACTGAGCCGGACCACAGTGGTTTGGTGAAAGATGTGTTGGACCTGGCCCCCCAGGCGGTGGTTGTGGGTGCCAAGGTGGCGGTGAAGTTTCTAGAAGATTTGGTACACCAGCCCTTTCAATCGCAGCTGGTGAAAAGCGGTGACACCCTAGACCTGGGCAACGGTCACGTGCTGGAGTTTGTCAGTGCCCCCAATTTGCACTGGCCCGATACTATTTTTACCTACGATCAAAAGACTGGAATTCTTTACACCTGCGATGCGTTTGGTGCCCACTACTGCACCGACGATGTCTTTGATGAAGACCTGGATGCCCTGTCCCCTGACTTTCGCTTTTACTACGAGTGTTTGATGGCCCCCAATGCCCGCTCGGTAATTTCTGCTATGAAGCGGATGGAGAAGCTAGGGGAGATTAGCACCATTGCCACGGGGCACGGTCCGTTGCTGCGCCACAACTTAGAGGAACTTACCGGTCGCTACCGCCGCTGGAGCAATGAAAAGAGCAAAGCGGAGAACATGGTGGCGGTGTTCTATGTGTCGGACTATGGGTATTGCGATCGCATCTCCCAAGCCCTGGCCAAAGGCATCACCAAAACCGGCGTCGCCGTTGAAATGATGGACATGCGCCAGGCGGACCCCCACGATGTGAATGAGCTAGTGGGCCGAGCCAAGGGAATTTTGCTGGGGATGCCCCCCTCCTCAGGCCAGGGTGCAGAAGAAGTGCAAACCGCCCTCAGCTCTATTTTGGCCGCCGTCCACAACAAGCAAACCTTTGGTCTGTTTGAGTCCTACGGGGGTGACGATGAACCCATTGATACCTTACAAAGTAAGCTGCAAGATCTGGACCTGAAAGTGGCGTTTGACCCCATCCGCGTCAAAGACACCCCATCTGAAGGTCTGTATCAGCTCTGTGATGAGACCGGTACTGACCTGGGGCAGGACCTGGCCCAGGCTAAGAAGCTTAAAAAAATTAAGGCCCTCGATGCTGATTTGCAAAAGGCCCTGGGGCGCATCAGCAGCGGCTTGTATATCATCACAGCCGCTAAAGGTGAGGTCACCAGCGCTATGTTAGCTTCCTGGATTTCCCAGGCTAGCTTCAAGCCCCTGGGCTTTACCATCGCCGTTGCCAAGGACCGGGCGATTGAGTCTCTGATGCAGGTGGGCGATACCTTTGTGCTAAATATCCTGGAAGAGGGCAATCATCTGCCGCTGATGAAGCACTTCCTCAAGCGTTTCCCCCCCGGTGCCGACCGCTTTGCCGGTATTCGCACTCGCCCCGCTGAGAACAAGTCTCCGATTCTGGCGGATGCCCTGGCCTATTTGGAATGTACGGTGACAAGTCGGATGGAGCTAACTGACCACTGGCTGGTGTATTCCACTGTTGAAAATGGCAAAGTTTCGAAAGATGAATCCATTACGGCTGTTCATCACCGCAAGATTGGCAACTACTATTGAAGCACTAAACTATTGATCCTTGGCAGGGAGCTAAACGGATGAGTGACTTAACCCACTCATCCGTTTGCGTTTAAATTAAGCTGTATTTCTTGCTTTTACTAGCCCTAATGCTGCCTGACATTTGATTTAGTATGTGACATACTGAACAAATAATACGGCTATAGTTATTGATAAGCTTAATGGAGCTGGATGGAGCTACGCGTGAACAGTTACATGGTGCATTAGTAAGTTCATTTTCTCGTTCCGAACTCAGACAATTAGTTGACTTTAAACTGGATGAAGATCTAGATGTAATTGTTGGTGATCAAAAAGAGTTATCTGATGTAGTTCTTAAGCTGATCCGGTGGTGTAGACGTCACAGTCAAGTTAAGAGGCTAATTGAAGCTGCACATAAGGGAGTTCCTAGTAATAATGAGCTTAAGCTACTTTACGAAAAAGCTTTCCCAGAATCTCTAGTAATTCCGTCACAAACTCTCAGAAATAAACGTTTTCCCGAAGCCCATGAGTTTGATATGAGTGGACTTATGGAAAGATGTTTATCAGAAATCCATACAAAAAGAGGACTTGTTGGTCTTGTAGTGCCTTGTGCAGAGGAAGCATTTCGTGTCAGGTTCTGTGAGCGTTTGAAGAAAGAACTGGGTCGTAAAGATATCCTTATCAAACAACCACTGCAGCTTGATCCTTTTATTGATGTTAATGATGTAGTTAGCCGAATTGCCAGGTATAAGGTCAATCTAAATCGTCAGAAGGATGTGATATGTCCCGTTCCCCTGAATATTTTTGAATCATCAACATTGCCAAATTCATTCTGGAGCCTGTTATCAGAAAATTTTAAGGATGAAAATCTTAGGAATCGGCTAATTGTAGTGATGTATGGTCGAAAAAATGCTGTTTTTCCAGCTGGACCAATGCGATTGGAACCTCCAAAATTTCAACGTGTTCATGTTTTTCAATGGATTATCAGAATCTCTCAACTAGCAGGTTGGCCTGAACCAGAAAGAGAAATCTGGGAACAAAAGATGATTATGGCATGCACCTTTGATGAGCAAAGTGGTGTACTTGATACACGTCAGGTTTATGAGCACTTAGATTGGTCCCTCAGACTACTACAGAAAAATATTTCTGTAGTAGATTTCTTGCGTGAACTCGAAGATAGTTGGAGCTGACATATGTCTAGACGCTTAGTTGATACATCCTTACGATTTTCAGAGATCAATTATGCTGAATTAGAATCATCTCGCTCCATCGAAGATGTAAGTTTACTAGAGATACCAAAGGGTAAGCCTCCAACACAAACAGTCCAGAAAGAGTTTTATCTGCCTGATCCCAAACTTAAAGAAGCTGTTGATTTATCCATTGCCCTTGGGCGTCCTCTGCTAATTCAAGGGGAACCGGGCTGTGGTAAAACGCAGCTAGCCTATGCAGTTGCCTATGCCTTAGGGCTACCTTTGGAGACAAGCTATATCAAATCCACCAGCCGTGCTCAGGATTTGCTCTACACCTACGATGCAGTGAATCGTTTGTACGATGCTCAATTAAAGGACAAGGAAGAGGGTAAAAATAGTCGTGATATCAAAAACTATATTCGGCTCGGTCCTTTGGGCCGGGCAATTGCTCGGGCGCAGTATGGGCGTCGGTCAGTAGTGCTTATTGATGAAATTGATAAGGCAGATATCGATTTTCCCAATGACCTTCTTTGGGAGCTGGATAGGCTGGAATTTAAGATAACTGAAGCGCCTGATATTAACTATGCTGTGGGTAATAAACCTGAATTAAGGCCAATTGTGTTTGTCACGCATAATGAAGAAAAGGCACTGCCAGCGGCTTTCCTAAGACGTTGCATTTTTCATTACATTCATTTTCCTGAATCTGAGACTCAGCTTCAGAAAATTTTGGCTACTCAGAAACTTGAAAATCAAGAGCTTAGTCAAAAGGCCATTGAGATTATTATCAAGCTGCGTGATTTAGATTTGAGTAAACGCCCTGGATTAAGCGAACTCTTGGACTGGGCAGGGTATTTAGAAGCAGTGGAAACACCTATAGAAGAGTTAGATAAGCTGCCTCATTTAGGGACATTGCTTAAGCAGGAGAGCGATCGTCAACGTGCTGTAGAGGCTTTAGTAAAGGCATGAGTCAGACTGCAACACTACCAGATTATTTATGGGAGCTGTTTCAACGGCTACGTCGCCGTGGGTTTGTAATTGGCCCTCAGGAATATGAAGCACTTAAACTAGCGTTGCAGTCTGGTTTTGGGTTGTCTTCTCAATACGCACTGCGTGAATTATGTGCGTCTCTATGGGCAAAATCTTTACGAGAGCGAGAGACATTATTTGCTATCTTCGATCAACTAGCACCTGTTGAAGAAGATTGGTTTATCGATGTGGGGAATGATGCCACAGAGCAAAAAATAGAAAAAAGAGAAGAGAAAAGTAGCAATGATCCTGCGGTAGAAGCAAAACCTTCTGCTCCTGAAGAACAAGAGGCTCCTACAGTACGAGCAAGCCAAGGGCTGCCACCTATCTTTTTAGGTAATGTAAAAATAGCCGAGCGTCCCTTTGTATTTGAACCTCAGTATCCTCTAAACTTTCGAGAGGCTGCACAAGCTTGGCGGCGGTTGAGAAAATCTGTACGGGTGGGGGCTCCCATAGAGCTGGATATTGATGGGACGATCAATAAGTTTTGTCGGATGGGTGTGGCTTCATCTGTTGTTTTAAGACCACAGCGAAGAAATGTGGCTCGACTATTAATTTTGGTGGATCGTCAGGGTTCCATGGCACCATTTCATGGTTTTTGTGATGTGGTGTGTGACGCGATTCGGAAAGCGGGACGGTTTGAGGATACGGCCCTCTATTATTTTCGCAATGTCCCAGCAGAAGGTGCAGACGAAACAGTCTTAGATTTACTTGAGGAAACGATTTTCCCATCGCTTGATTCGATTTTGGCGGAGATTACTCCTTTAGCTGAGGGAGATGTCTACTCAGACACTGAGTTATTAGATTGGCAACCGTTAGAAACGGTGTTACCTGAATATGCAACTGGAGCTTCCGTGGTGATCATTAGCGATGCTGGTGCTGTCCGTAACCAGTATCGACCATCTCGTTTACTAGATACCCTTGCTTTTCTTAAAGGGTTAAGAAACTATACGCGTCAATATGTTTGGTTGAACCCATTGCCCAAAAGCGCTTGGGTGAGTAGTACAGCGGCTTATCTGGCCAGACATATTCCTATGTTTTCATTAGATCGTGAGGGAATGTATCAGGCGGTTAATGTGCTTCGGGGACAGCAATTTATAATTGAAAAACCAATCTAACTATAGCCATGGCAGAGCAGCAGGTGCAGAAGCAGATTGATGAGTTCCAGCGTAAATTCAGTACTTATGGAGATGCCGCGCTGCACCTGGCTTATCATGCTGCTTTACCTGTGGCACTAAATCCAGAACTATTGCATCTATTACGGATTAATTTCTTTTTGGACCCACCTGAACCTTTACCTTATTCTGTTGAGTTTGATTTTTTGCTGTCGCCATTATGTCGACAGATAGATGAAAGCTTGTATGAAATTGAACCGGAAATTAGAACAACGCTTTTGGAGGGGTTGACAGAGTACTACGATAGTCAGCGTCTTGAAGAAATAGCGACTCTGCTTTGGCAGTATATTGAGACTTCTGCTGTTTGGGAAAACCGAGTTGGATTGGAGCGGGCACAGCAGCTAACAGCGCTCAATTTTTTAGATAGTTCTCTCGCTCGTCAGTGGCTTGATGATGCAGAAGCCCAAGAAGGTGCGGGACTATCGGCGGAAAGAGAATGGTTTCTTGTTATGAGGCAGGAAACTGAAAAAATTGAAAGTACAAGAAGTGAAATATCTAAAAGAGGACAATCAGTACAGACAAGAAACTTCCTTTTCCAAGCACCTCCTTTACCTGAAAATTATGTTCCTCGTTTACAAGTCTTGAAATCGCTTAAACGTGAAATCTTAGATAGGACAGTAAGTCAGAGAAAAGTTAAAACAAGTGGAAATGGTCCTTCACTACTCGAAATGACGGGTGTAGCTGGCATTGGAAAAACGGTCATGGCCTCGGCTTTGGCACATGATGCAGAAATACAAGCTCTTTTTCCTGATGGTGTTTTATGGGCTAACCTTGAACAATCATCCGATATACTCTCTCTGCTGGCCCATTGGATACAAGACCTAGATGATGCAGATTACAGCCCCACTAGTGTGAATGCGGCATGGGCCCATTTGAATGAGTTACTCCACAACCGAAATATATTGTTAATCTTGGATGATGTTTCTAATGATAAAAAGATAGATCCTTTACTAATAGGTGGTGAAGGATGCCTTGTAATGATAACTACTCGAAAAGGTCTTCTTTCTAAGACATCGAGTTTTAAGTTAGATTCGATGAGTTTGGAAGAGTCGGTATCGTTATTAGAAAATACTTTAGAACGGAAGCTCATTGATGAAGATAGGAGATCCGCTGTTGCATTAGCAGAAAAGTTAAAATATATACCACTGGCTCTTTGTTTAGCAGGAAATCACATCCAGCAAGGTCAATCTTTGCAGTCGGCGTTGCAAGCTATTGATAACACCAATGGTACAGGTTTTCCCGACCAACAAAACAGACAAGAAAGAAGAGAGTATACCAAGCTTCTAATACTTGCGACGAATTCTAACAGGATGACACGGTTACGTTTAGACGAAGAAGTCCGAGATATCAGTACCGTTTTAGAAAGAGCCAAGTATCGTGACGAATTTGATATTGCTCAGCGCTGGGCTGCGCGTCCCCGCGATCTGCATCGGGCCATGCTGGATGAAGAGCCGCAGATTGTTCATTTTTCGGGGCATGCGGAAGGGGCAGCGGGTCTGTATTTTGAGGACAATGTTGGCAATGCCCAGTTAATTACAGGGGATGCCCTAGCTGGCTTGTTTAAGATGTTCAAGGCACAGGTAACTTGTGTGGTTTTGAATGGCTGTTATGCCAAAGCTCAGGCAGAGGCTATTTCAGCTCATATTCCCTACGTTATTGGTCTGCCGAATAGCGTAAACGATCGAGCCGCCATTGAATTTTCAGTGGGCTTTTACGATGCTTTAGGTAGTGGAAAATCGGTAGAGTTTGCCTTTGAGTTGGGAAAGGCAGCCGTGGCCTTAAGTGGATCAGAGGATGAAGATTTGCTCGTACTATTGCGGAGTGACGCTACGTCCAATGTGACTAGTGCTTCAGCCAGCCAGCCGTCAGCTAAGTTTGTAAAAAGCGAAACCAAATTAGATCTTAATCAGCCCTTAAATGTGTTTATTTCCTATTCCCATCGGGATGAGGAGCTAAAGGAAGAACTAGAGATTCATTTAGCAACGCTAAAGCGACAGAAAAAGATTAAACCCTGGCAGGATCGTTCTATTGAAGTAGGAGAAGAATGGGACTATGAAATCAAAACTGCGTTGGAAGATGCTCAAATCATCTTGTTGTTGATAACGCCCCGATTTATGGCATCGGGTTATATCAATAAAATTGAGTTAGCCCATGCCATGGAACGCCACAAAGCTGGAACAGCGAGGGTGATTCCGATCATTTTGAAACCGGTGGATATGCAAGGGACATTCCTGAGTAATTTACAGGCATTGCCCAAGGATGCTAAACCCGTTACCCAATGGGATGACCTAGATGAGGCTTTTATAAATGTGGTCAACGGCATTCGCCGGGTGGTGGACTCCCTTACTAAAGACTCCTTAACGACTTCTTCAACTTCGGAGTAGGCCCATGCAGAAAGGCAAAATACGCTGTAAATAACCAAATAAGTTATCAATGATGATTAAGAATCTCAAGCCTACCACCCTATATTTATCGACATAAACTTTCAGTTCATATAATTTTGAATTAACTAGCTCAGATTTTTTCTCTAAATCAATGAAATTAAACGGTTCTCAGAAACAACAGTTCCATTCATCTTTGATGGCTGCCTTTAGTAAATCAGAATTAGAACGACTGGTTAGTTTTCACCTAGATGAGTCGCTAGAAAATATTACAGAAGAAGGAAATAAAGCCGATACCCTTCTAGACCTTATTAAATGGGCCGAGAGAAAAGGACATATCCAAGAGCTAATAGATGCATGCATTAAATCTAACCCAACCAATGAACCCTTAAAGGAATTTTCCCAGCAGTTTAATACGCCCCCACAAACTTCATCCTCCTCAGGTGCATCTTCCCCAGCAATTACGCTTTGGAAAGAGAAATTAGAATTCTTACAGGCTCAGGAAGTAACTGCCGTCAGTGCAGACCAAAAATTTGCCATCAAGAAACAGATTGAAGAAGCCAAACAAAAGATTCGTGATCTAGGTGGTGAAGTGTCATAAGGCTTATTTTCAATGCATAAGCCTAATCGCAAAGAAGTAAACTTTGTTTTATGGCAATACTACATACAGCTAAATATTTAATTATCAACAAAACGGTTGCCTTTTCGTTGATATGTTCCAAACTAATCACCTGCTAAATTTACTTCTAAACCAATGAAATTAAATGGCCTCCAAAAACAGCAATTTCATTCAGCTTTGATAGATGCATTTAGTAAATCAGAACTGGAACGATTGGTTAACTTTTATCTAGATGAATCACTAGACAATTTCACAGGAAAAGGAAGTATATCCGATATTGTTTTTGAATTAATTCGCTGGGCTGAAAGAAAAGGGCGTGTGGAAGACCTTGTAAATGCTGCTCTTGCAGAAAACTCAACAAACCAACTTTTGAAAGACTTTTCTCAGCAGTTGAATGCCTTTAACCAATCGGATAGTTCTACTCCTCCTGTAACAAGTTCAAATACGTCAACACCTAATCCTACAATTTCCTCTACTCCCAGAATCTCTTACACAGAAGCTCCTGCAACAGAACCTTCCCCTAGACCGCCAGCTCAGACTTCTTCTAACCTTTCTAAAGACGATATTACTCGCCTTCGAAAAATTCTCACTGACTATATAAGTAGTCAAAACACTTCCCCACAAAACGTCCTGAATTTTTTATTATCATCAGCGGGATTACCCCCAGAGTGGCCTCAAGAAGTAAAAGGTACCTGGACTGGTTCTATCCCCATAGATGTTCAAAACTTATTGCAATGGATAAAGGGTAAAAAAGGTCCTAACCCGGCTGATAAAAGATTTACGACACTGGGCTCTATTCTCAGTGTATTGCTTCCCTATGTTGGGTTTCAGGAGCGTATTATTCTGGTAGCAATCATTGTTCGTTATGGTCTTTATTTAGATCGGCAATCTTTAAGCGAACTTATTGCTAATTATCAGATTCCCCTTCCCACTCGGCCTACTGCATCAGCAGTATCAATAGGGCCAGAAATCATTTGGGAAGGACCAGATGAGGTTACTGAACTACAAGCGCACAAAAAACAACAGTCAGATTGGTTAGATGTTGGCGAGCTTATTCGGGCAATTCAAAAGTCTGTCTCTGTTTGCCGTATTGAATACTCGAACATATCGAATAAGGGAACTGGCTTCTTGGTAGGTCGTAACCTTCTACTAACCAATTACCATGTTCTTCAACCTGTCGAAGATGCAGATATTAATGCATTTGCTCAGCAGGCCATTTTCAGATTTGGTTGCTTTTCCAAGGATGAGGATAACGTTATGGAAGGGCAGACATTTCAAAGCATTGGACCAAATGCCATACTCTCCTCTAGCCCCTCTGATGAACTGGACTATGTCTTACTTCAAATTGAAGATCGCATTCAAACAGTTGAAGGTATAGGTTCCCTTTCCTGGAATTTCAACCAGATGCCAACTGAGCATATGGATCTGAACATATTGCAGCATCCTGAAGGTGGCGCTATGAAACTCGCCTTGAGCACTAATGGGGTAGATAAAATTGTGCATAAGCGTGGGCTGATCCAATACAGCACGCTTACATCTGGTGGTTCTAGTGGCTCTCCATGCTTTGACAAAAATTGGAATCTAGTGGCCATTCATCATGCTGAGCATTCTCGGTCCTTCGGCGGAACCGTGCGTGAAGGTGTTCTTTTCAGTAGTATTTATGACCATATCCAAAAGTTTCTAAATTAGAAGGAAAATCTGTGATTATTTTGCTCTGTAGTGCTTCCTGGTAGTATTTAAGGGTATAAGCTCCATCATTGCTTGGTTAGCCCACCAGTAGAGTCAGTATGAGCAGACGCATCGTTTCATCACAGTTACAATCTTCATCAACCCAAAAATTAGATACTTACTTTGATCGTGTTGTTAAATACATTCCTGCAGATGTTATCAGCGCATGGCTAGCAGTTACAGGGCTTATTAGTGGTAGAGAAGATATCCCCGTAACTCTGATATTGTGGATAGCTTTGCTATGTGGTTTAGTGCTTACAGCTGTATGGACTTTACAACAGACGGAGCAATCGCGTCATAAATCAGCCATCACCCAAACATTGATTTCTACAGGAGCATTCATTGTTTGGGTTTTTGCTCTTGGTGGACCATTTGCTGCATTAGCTTTCTACAAGCCAGTGTATGGTTCATTACTATTAATTTTTTACACGTTACTAGTGGGACTTATTATCCCACCTGAGAAATAATTTTCCCCATCGTGTAAACATGCCAGGTTTCTAATATATGGAACTGAATGGGAAGCAACGTCAAGAATTTTATGAAGCATTACTAAATGCATTTCCCGTCGAGGAAGACCTGGCAAGAATGCTAAGTTTTAGAATGGATGAAAGTTTTTCAGAACTATGTATAGGTAATAGTTATAGGGCTCGTATTTTTAGCCTTATCCGATGGGCTGAATCTCGAGGTAAAAAACTTGAAGAGCTTCTGAATTCTGCATTGAGTGCAAACCCCGAAAACCCTAGACTACTTAACTTTAAGAATAAACATTTTCCTACTCAGTCAAAAGCTGAACCAGAAAATAGCTCTCAGAAAAGCACGCCCCAAGAAGTAAATCTTGAAGCTAAAGAAATTAACGCTAAAAATATTACTCTGGACGGTTCAGTTACTGAAACTAGTTTTCAAAATATAGGTGATGTCCAAAACTTAATATCTGAGAGCATTCATATTTTTCGTCAAAGAGCAGTTCTACCTTTCAATTGTGACCAAGTTAGACAGAATATTCGTGATATAAGTGCAAAGCTTGAAAGCACGGTTGAACTTCTTAATCAAACACAAGATATTCCAAAAGACCTATATCCTCTCAAGGAGGCTTTACTGTTAAATATGGAAAGCCTTCAACGCTTAACTCAACAGTTAAGCCTAGATATCTCTCAATTTCGTTCTACTTATCCAAGCAATTCCTCTCAGGCTAATCAGAAAAAAGCTTCTATACAAGAGTGTCTTAAAAACGTACAGACAATCATCCTAAGATTTACAGGTAATAACCTATAGAATTGACTATGTAACCAAGCACTATCTAATTTTTAGATAGTTAGATAGTCCCTGTGTTAGAACGCTGGGTACAAAATGATGAATATCTCGCTCTCAAACGTTTAGAGTTTGAGAGTAAGCTTAAGCAGCTTAACAATAATGAAGATAAACTCTTTTGCTTTTGTGCAAAAGTGATTCAAGCTATAAGAGGGGAACTGTATGGTGATGTATTTTTAATTACAGAGAGCACTTTGAAAAACTTTAGAAATGCATTAAATAAGATGAGCTACGAACTCAGTAATCAAATTCTTCAAGGAGTTGGAGATATTCAAAAAATGCAAGATGTAAAAAAATGTCTTGATGAAGTACATTTACAGTTAGTGATTGCTGAAAATGATTTTAAGAGTATTAGGAAGCGAACAAAAGCCATACAACAGGGACGAAATTCTCTAGACAATGCTTTATCGCATCTGGCTTTTCATCTTCAAAGGTTTGGGGAAATTAAATAAGACTTAAAAAAAATTGCATTCATCGAAACAAATGTACTATTCTGTTTTTAGTCTACTCTAAAGATATGGTTGTGGCCCCTCCTGTGCGTTATTTTAGAAAATTGGTGCTCAAGCATCTAAATATCCTAGTAAACAGCAATGACTTGTTTGGAGAGAGTTATATCTCCTTTACAACGCTTGATTCTATTTATCCCATCCACTGTGATCAGGTACTTAATGTTCTAGGTGCATGGCAAGTCACTGTTCAACAAATTTGTGAATTATTAGAGCAGCCAAGCGAAATCCCCTTGGTTATTGAGCCACTTCGTTATAAACCCTTAGTTACTCTTCGGTATATAGATGAAAACCTATATGAATTAAAAGAGGATATAACCCTTTTGCGTTCAAACTGTTTGCATCCTAATCGGCAGACTAAACAGTATCAGAAGCAAATTCAAGAAAATCTTGAAAAGATTCTGTCTAATAAAGTAATAGCCTGTCAACAAGTTCAGTCAATGTTGGACGTAGCACTTTTTCAAGAGAATGGCCATGAAAATTCTCTAGAGTCCTCATTTAATCGTAGATAACGACTAGAGCTTTTTCTATACGTATTATTCTGTTATTAAGTTAATCCTCGCTTTATGACCTCAGAATATTGCCATGACAAAGAAATGGAACCAGTCATGTAGTGTCACGAAGCTGGAACAGCTCGGGTTATCTCTATCACTTTGAAAGCATTAGATTGGAAAGATAATATCCCTTTCGGCAAACTCTAGATATTGCTCAAAGCCGGTAAACCCATTACTACTTGGGATAACCAAGATAAATCCTTTCTCAACGTTGTTCAAGGCATTCGAAGAGCTGTTGATGGCTTAATCAAATTCTAATTTTCTAGCGATGCTGACCGTGGTTCAATGCCTACAGAACGCCTATGCATAACTCTCCACCTACCAGAGATATATGCTGAGTAGTGATATCCCTGAGA
>ERZ1740065.1819-NODE-1819-length-13044-cov-4.386943_pt1 | contig 13044 bp, 12 predicted proteins | sample MGYA00581738_ERZ1740065 | MGnify/ENA primary metagenome ERZ1740065 (study PRJEB43018, sample SAMN04849749) | marine metagenome | isolation source: floating plastic debris | place: Pacific Ocean | collected 2008-09-01 | study: EMG produced TPA metagenomics... | reverse complement strand
CCCGGGTGCGCCTCAATAAAATCTTGTACCGCTAACACCTCATTTCGATCACCCACCACACAGGGAACGCCGATGGCAATGCAGTTATTGAAGAAAATTTCCGCAAAACTTTCCCCCAGAATTGTTTTAATTCCCCAGCGGGCGATCGCCTGGGGGGCATGTTCCCGACTGGATCCACAGCCAAAATTACGGTTCACCACCAGCACCGTGGAGGATTGATGTTGCTTTAAATCAAAGGGATGGTCCCCATTAAGCTGGGTGCGATCGTCGGCAAATACGTGCTCCCCCAAACCATTGAACGTTACGCAGCGCAGAAACCGAGCGGGAATAATACGGTCCGTATCAATATCATCACCGCGAAGGGGAACGCCGGGTCCAGAAATGGTAGAAAGTGTGCTCATGGTTCGTAAAAGTACTCGTCAAATGATTAGCCGCTGAATAGTTAGTAAATACGGGCTAAATAATAAATAAAAAGCATCGCGGCTTCGCTAATTGATACTCAATAGATCGTCGAAAAAGCTGTGGGTAGTGATGCAATGTGATGGTCACTCAATTTCGAAAAGCTTGAATTTTCTATAGATTAAGGCTCAGCCTACATTACGTTGTATCACTACCAAAGCTGTGATTTAAATCGATTGAAACTACCGATTTCGCCGAAATTTAGAATGTCTAAATCATTAGGTCTATTACTATACACGTCGTAGCCAACCATTGAGCGTAAAGCGGCTATTTTCGAATTTGCGCGACGGACAAGCAACTTCCCTCACCTCGTGCTTAATGCGGCTATCGAAAAGCACCATTGTATTGTTATCGGGAATAACATCGTTGAATTTTTCCGATGGCTCCGTCGCTGGTCCGTGCAAATCAGTTTCGTAAATACGCAGTGCACCACCAGAGTAAGCTTTAGGTTTCTGATAGAAATAGTACACGTAAGTCAGCACTCGCGTCGCTGTTTCTGGACTGCCGGAATCGTTATGGATTTTGTAAAAGCACCCATCATTATGGGCGGTCATTTGCATTTCTACCTGGGACACTAAAAACGGGTCAGAGTCCAATTGCCCCATAATCGTTGGCATCATCTTTAGCAGCCGCTTACGCAACAGATGATAGAAATCCGTATAGTGAGTGGCGTATAAAATACTGGACCGTCGGTAATCGTCAGCGTTGGTGGTAGTACTAGAACCGACAAATTTTTCTTTATTATCGAAGGCGATTTTTAGGGCCGCTTCGTTTTCTTTTTTCGAGAGAAAATTATCAATCTTGACGCAGCGCGGCGGAAGCATTGAGGTGTAGTAAGCATCCCAAGAAACGGGCTCTGGCGCGATCGCGTCGCTGCTTTCTTGCTGTGCCCCCTGCATCGATTGCTGACCCGCTGAGCCATGATCAACATCCCTATTCGCCTCTACCGCGGCTGAATCCACCGCTGCTGAATGGCGATCGCCATTTCCCTTTTGATCATCACGCCCATTAGCAGGGCTCGCCAATTGAACAGCTTTGTCGTATTGCCCCTTATTGGATCCTGCACGGATTAAATTTTCTGCTAATAGCTGAGGCGATCGCCCATTCTGCCCCGAGCTTTCCCCTTGGGAGAGGGCCAAGATTTTCAGAGCAATTTGGGCTCGCTCCTGGGGAGGAACCGCCTCATCGGCAAGAATCTCCTGAAGAAAAGTCAAAGATTGAGAAACCAACCCTTGAAACTGCTGCTGATTTAGCAGGGACGAATCGCAATCTGTAGCGTCAGAAGCCATCATGGGGTGAAAATTCGAAGCTATTTCAGCCGTAAGTTACCACGCACTTTCACAGTCAGGATAACTGAAGCCCTGTGTAAAAACTAAGCTGAATTTATGGAGCCCAGTGGTTTCTACATCAAAGGGCGTGTACTTCCTACCGCGCCGAACCTTTGAAATTTATTGCTGACATGTCCTAGTGCAGCGTCAAGGGCAAGAATTAGGATTTCTTTTTTCTGGAAGAACTATTTCGTCATGCCCTCAGCAATCGTCAACCCTAAATTTTAAAGCTGACACGTCCTAGCCATCCTTGCAAACATCGTTACGCTCCACCCGCACAGCACCGAGAAGAGTGTCAACAAACACACAGCTATAAGTATCTAAAACGTCCTGATTGCGAATGGCGAAACTAATACGCTTTTCCACGTTAATCTCATTACCGTTTGACGCGTCCCCGTCTTGTCCCGTAGCAATCCAACCTCGACTATTAAAAAGCACACGGTAAGGACCGCCGCCAACAAAGCTAGTATTGCCATCAGAAATTAGCACCAGAGCCCTCGCTTCCCCTAGTAACGGCTCCCATAGGGCATTTTCACAGCTCCCATCGCCCGCCCGGTGCGAGGAGTATTCCACGTTAGAGCCCGTGTCGCGAAAGCACACTTCCCACACGGCTTTTTTTTGTCGGGCCGTAAACTGCCCCTCTCGCAAAGCTCGCAATGTGGCGTCCTGAGCTGCCCCTAGGCGCTGGCTATTGGCAAAGTTTCCCCAGCTCGGTCCGGCTAAGGCGGCCAAAATGCCCACCATTACCATTACCACCAGCAGCTCTAACAGCGTAAAACCTGCCGACGGTGACAGGGGCGATCGTTTAAGGAAGCTCAATAGCCATTGAAGCTGACGAGCCTTAAAAGTTGAAAAGGAAGTCGAGGGTTTCATGGGTCTAAATTTCCCTTAAGAATCGCAAAAAAAGTGAAGAAAGAAAACAGGGCATCTATATATCCCACCCAAGGTTGTGTGGCGCTCTAGGTCATTTGCCTGCCCGTTTCCTACGCCTTAAGGATGCCGAACTATACAGACGCTTCTGGACTATTTGCATCCCTAGTGGTGCGGACGTAATGCAAAAACACTTCGTGCCCGACGGTGGTAGCCGATTTCAAATCAAAGCGAAGGGCCTTGTCCGCTGACAACCCTGTTTCCCCGTCCACAGGGGTGGGTGCGTTTTGTCCTCCGACGATTTGAGGGCATACCGTTAGGTGCCATTCGTCAATGGCATCCACGGCTAATAGCGCTGCCACAATGGTTCCCCCGCCAAGCACCGCCAAGCGATGAATACCATCTTTTTTTAGTTTACCCAGGGTTGAGGGCCAATCAATCGTTGGGGATGGGAGTGAATCCTCTGGATCCTGTGGTTCCACAGAAAACGATCGCACCTGATCAAACCCTGGCTGACTCTGCCATTTTTCAACATTATTCGGCAAGGTCAACAGCCAATGGGGACATTTTTGACTAAAGAATTTTAGCTCAGAACTAATATTGCCCGAAGGAGACGCAATAATTTGAGCGGGCTGAGGCGGCAAACCTTGCTGTTGTCGCTGTTCAATCAGAGCCGAATCAAACACCCGCATGGCGGTGCCTTCGGATCGCAAAGTTCCTGCCCCCATTAGTACGCCATCAACCTGAGCCACCTGTTCTTCTAAATGTCGCCGGTCAACTTTAGTGCCGAAGCGTGCCCGCGATCGCTGATCATCGCCAATTTTCCCATCGGCACTAATGGCAAATACAACGGTGACGTGGGGACGCAAAGAGGCAATTGGATCCATGGGTCGCTAGCATTATTGAAGTTCTTAGGCACATACTAGGCAAAGGATGAAGCATAAACGCTGGGTAAACGACGGCACTTATATTGGTTCATCATATTGATATATCGAATATCGAATGGATATATCGAAAACTTGACTCGTTAGACTCAGCGATTTCAAATGTGATTTCGGACTTTTTGACCTGTTGAACTGCGATTGGGGGGATAGGACGCTTTATGGCAAGTAGTTATTTGGTGGCGGTGTTTCGCGATCGCATTACCGCAGAAGAAGCCTACACTCGCCTGGAGAAAGCAGCCTTTCCCACAGAGGTGATCGCCATTCTAGGCAACGGCTATAAAACTGCCGACGAATTTGGACTGGTTGACCCCCAATCCCAGGCCATAAAACAGGCCAAACTAATGGCTACTTGGCTGGTGCCCTTTGGTTTTGTGGCTGGGGCCACCTTTAGCATTATTTCTGAGTTGCAAACCTTTACGCCCTGGGCGGGGCAAATTGGCAATCATATTGTTAGCGGGGCCTTAGGGGCGATCGCCGGTGGCATGGGTAGTATCGTCGCTGGAGGCAGCGTGGGATTAACGGTGGGCGGTGGCGACGCACTCCCCTATCGCAATTTATTAGCGGCGGGACAATATTTGGTAGTTCTGCGCGACTTAAATGGCTTTGAAACGCGCAAAGCTAACGATATTCTTCGGGAGCTGAATCCGGAAGGGGTGCAGGCTTACATGGATCCAACGGCGATCGCCTAATGCTGATCATTGAATCCCCATCACCTAACATCCATATATTTTTATCGGCTGGTGTCTATAATTCCCCTCAGCATCTTCCAAGGCTTCTCCAAAGATATTCCACAACTGTTGTAGGGTCTTCAGCTTTTTAAAAAACAGCGAATGAGTCTGAGATGGAAGTTGGAAATCTAGCGCATTTCGAGTCAATTTCTAACCGTTACCCTTGGCTTTATTTTCTCGACGAGGTGCAGGTAACTTTTGACCCGGTGGGTAATATAAGTCTTCAAAAAGCTGCCATCCTGTTTGTTGAATTACATATTCATGGGTGCTCAGTCCCTTCTCCTTCGCTGTCTTTACAACGTCACGGTACTCCATTTCAAAGGACTCACACAGTTGCCGCTGCCGAATGCCCTTTGTTGCGTCATTTTCACTAAGCTCAGCCATAATAAATTAAGCGTTTATTACCTTTTTCACAGTTTATCAGTAGGCAGTTTATTAGTGGGTATAAGCCTAGGCATATGGGCTTTGAATTTTAAGAAATATCTTGTTTTGGCTCACTTATAAAAAAGAAATTAGCATGGATATATTAAGTCTGTTGGCAACCAAATCTTTCCGGCAAAAGCTATGGCTAATAAAGAGATTGCTAAAGGGGCAGAGGTTCAGTTAAAAGACGTGCCTGAAACAATGCTTTGGACCCTCCATAATCGTGCCACTGAGGCAATGCGTAGCGATCGCGTTTTAACGGATCCAAAAGCTGTAGAGATTTATCAGGCGATCAACTACGATTATGAACGGAGTTTTGGGAAAGCTGACCCGGTTCATGCGTTGCGGTCCATTGCTTTTGATCAGGCGATCGCCCAGTTCCTAAAGCAAAGTCCCGACGGCACCATTGTTAATTTAGGAGAAGGTCTTGAAACCCAACGCTTTCGAGTTCAAGACTCAAAGGCATTGTGGCTAACCGTTGACTTACCGGAAGCTATTCAAGCCAGGGAAAAATTTATTCAGCCTAACTCGCGCCACCAACACTTACCCCTGTCTGCTCTGGATCGAAAATGGTTGGATTTAGTCACTAAAGACAAGCCCGTATTTATTACGGCGCAGGGACTATTTATGTATTTTCCACAGAAAGAAGTCAGTACTTTAATGCAGGATATTTTCCAGACTTTTGATAACTGCCATTTAATGTTTGATACGATTCCCCGCTGGTTTTCAAAAAAGACCACTGCGAAAGAAGGATATTCTCTGACTGAGCATTATGTGGCTCCAAAAATGCCCTGGGGAATCAACCGAAACGAAATCAAATCGACTCTAGCCCGATGGTTAAACAACCAAGTTACTGTTGAAGATATTGGTTATCCAAGTTTTAAAAGGGGCGTAGGATGGAAGATATTCACAGCTTTATCCCGTATTCCTATTCTTAGAAGAATTACGGCGACTATTGTTAAAGTCAGCTCAAATAAAACCACGTAGAGAATGACAGCTCGAAGTAATTACGATGAGGTTCAAGACAGCTCTACTGTTTTAACCTGCTTAACTCTGTTGTAATTGTCTGATTTACTTCTGCGTTTTTTCAATGAGGAAAGATTGCTTTTATGAGCATATTTTTCAAGTCATCTTATCGATAAATTTATCCGTGAATAATTCATCAACGAAATCAACGATAGGCGAAAAGCAATCTGTTGCTAATGTCTTGAACGCTTTTTCGTCGAACAACTTATCCCGAAAAAAATGGTCGAAATGGCTACGCCCAACTATTTCCCATCATCACGGTGCTTATGTGGTGCTGTTGGTTTCCTTTCTAACTGGCGCAGCAGCAGCTCAGAGTTGGTCGATCGCCACCACATTAGTATTAATTTGTGCCCTACTGGCATTTCAGGCAGAATATCCTTTATCTCTTCAGCTACAAAATCGCCGTAGTTGGAGGCCGAGATACTTAATTTGGGGATTCGCTTATGGGGCTGTCGCCACCGCCATTGCCGTCTATTTATACTGGCAAACGCCCCTTTTAATTTGGATTTATTTTGGGGCGATCGCTGCTCTGATTGTTGACACTATTGCCACTATTTATCGCCAGCAAAGAAGTCGAATAAACGAGCTAATCACTTTTGCCGCCATCTGCTCGTCGGCTCCCTTCGCCTATGTTGCCACCACTGGAGCAGTAGATCATTCAATTGTGGGTCTTTGGTTGCTCAACACATTATTTTTCGGCGGCACTATTTTTACCGTAAAAATTCGTAAGCCGAAAACCTCATCCCTTTTACCCGCCGTTATTTACCATCTTGGTTCTGTGGCAATTATTGTGAGCCTATGCCTTGTGGGCTGGCTAGGCTCAGTAACAGCTTTGGCTTTTAGCGTTGCCACATTTAAGATGCTATTTATTTTGGCTAAAAAAGAATGGTATTGCACCGTCCCCATCTATCGGGTTGCAGCATTGGAGACAGTTTGTGGTGCTTTATTTATGGCGATCGCCTCAATATCGCTTTTACCTATAAAACCAATTCTCTAAATTGGTAGTGCTCAGAATGTAAGGATGGCATTCAAGAAGCCTGCCTCAATCAGGAGTGCACGGCTTTTACCGTAAGACAGACTAGGGCCTGATACCAAATCCGGAATGTTAACTCCAACGTCGTAAAGATAGCCCAATGAGTGCTAAGCCTTTCGGAATAAGGGTTTAGCTAAAACCATCACCTTGGGGTAGTTAAAGCGGATTTGGTATAACTTCCTTGGGGCGATTGGGTTTGGGATGGGATTGATGACAATTCCTAGTTTCTGATATTTTCGTTACCGTTTTGTCCACCTGTAATGATTCCAGTGGCGGGAATTTGCACATCGAAGCGAGTTCCTTGCCCCACCTGGGAACCACAAACGAGTTCCCCACGATGCTTTTTGGTGACAATGGAATAGGCCAGTGCTAAACCAAGCCCTGTCCCTTTGCCTATAGGCTTCGTTGTAAAAAATGGCTCAAACATTTTGTTACGGGTCGCTTCACCCATGCCACAGCCGTTATCGGTGATCGCCACGCAGACCCACCCCCCATTCTCTCCCTCTAATCGGGTGATAATCTCAATGCGCCCTGGCGCTGGTGTTTCTTGGCGCTTTAGCTGTTCTTCATATCGCTGGTGAATGGCATCAATGGCATTGCCAATCAGGTTCATAAAGACCTGGTTCAGTTCCCCTGAGTAGCACTCCACCAGGGGCAGATCCCCATAGTTATTCACAACGTCAATGGCGGGGAAGTGATCGCCTTCCCTTAAACGGCTACGCAAAATCACCACTGTACTATCAATATTTTCATGAAGATTAACCGCTTTGCAGGGAGATTCATCAATGCGGGAAAAGGTCCGTAATCCCTTCACAATTTCACGAATACGATGGGTTCCTTCCTGCATTGAGTGCAAGAGTTTGGGAAAATCTTTCGCCACAAATCCAATATCTTCCTCATCTAAATTGGGGATACTATCGCTGTCTAATGCACGGTGGGCTAAGGGACGATAAATGGCGATCGCCTCTAAAACCTGCTCCATATAGAATCCCACATGGGCTAAATTGCCGTAGATAAAATTAACCGGATTATTAATTTCATGGGCAATCCCCGCTACCAGCTGTCCTAGACTCGACATCTTTTCCGCCTGCACCAGCTGCAAGTGGGTTGCTCGCAAGGAGTCCAAGGCCTCTTCCAGGTCTCGGGTGCGATGGCGCACTTTGTCTTCCAACTCCAGATTCTGGCGCTGCACCTGCTGTTGCAGACGATATAGTCGAAAATGGGTGTGGGCACGGGCCAACACCTCCGCCTGCTGGAACGGTTTGGTAATGTAATCTACCGCTCCCAGTCTAACCCTTTCACCTTGCTATCCACATCGGCCAAAGCGGTCATAAAAATCACCGGAATATCCCGCGTGGTCGGATCTTCCTTCAACCGCGCACAGGTTTCAAACCCGTCGATCCCCGGCATCATCACGTCTAATAAAATTAACTCTGGTTGAAATAACGGCACCCGTTCCAAAGCCTTCTGCCCTGACTTGGCGATCGCCACCTCCCATCCAGCCCGCGCTAACACATCCGACAGCACACCTAAATTAGTGGGGTTGTCGTCCACAATTAAAACTCGCCCCGCTCCTTGGTCGGCATTATCCTCCCCAGCAGCGGAGTTTGCGGTAGGCGAAACATTAACCATGGTCAAAGCTGGTGGAATTCATCAACGGTAATTTATCAACGGTCAACAGGGCAGCACGGTAGCGAGCAAAACCGGTTACCCACGGTCCCAGGGACAATCGAAAATTGCGCTTTCGCGATGGCGCTAATTGCGCGTCAAAAACTACGGTCTAAGCACTGTAATCTAAAAACTCCAAAATCGCTTCATCATCGAACCCTTGGGCATACTGACGGATGGTATCCACAAAGGGTTTTAGGGGGGGATTATTCTGCACTAGTTGATCAATCTGGCGCAGACTGCCGTTCATATTACCCTTCATGGCCAGGTCATGGATTTCTGCCACGGTAGCGACGTCTGGGAAGGGGATATTGTCTAGGGTTTCTTCCAGGGTGTCCGCGGGGGCAGTGTCGCCGTAACTCCAATCCAAACCGAGGTGATTTTTCAGCTTTTCAAACAGTTCGACGGTGTGGACCGGTTTACTGAGGAAGTCACTGGCACCAGATTCTAGAATGTTACGACGATCAGATTCTAAAACACTGGCGGAAAAGATCAAGATGGGGGTGTGCACTAGGGTTTTGATGGATCGCGTGCGCCGGAGCATTTCCACGGTTTCCATGCCCGGCATAGACCAATCAGAGATGATCATGTCGGGCTGTAGTCGCACGGCCTGTTCGAGACCAGTTTGGGCATCGGTGGCTTCGTGAAGGGCGAAACCGAGAGGGGTCAATAGGTGAACAAGAACAGAGCGATTTTCCCATTTGTCGTCAATCACTAGCATCACTGGCTTGCGATCGCCCTGAATGCCAATAATTTGCCCCGTTTTATCCTGCTGCAATTGTTGCGACCAATTTTCCGCCCGAGGCAGGGGAATTTCAAACCAAAATACACTGCCGGCCCCAGCTTCGCTGCGCACCTGGAGTTCGCCTCCCATTAATTGCACCAGTTTTTGGCAAATAGCAAGCCCCAGACCTGTACCCTCTGACTGCTGTCGGCGATCGCCCACCTGCTGGAAAGACTCAAAAATTTGCTGCAAATCCTCTGACGGCATCCCCACCCCCGTATCCTGCACTTCGAAGCGGATGAGATCCCCACCGCCTCGGCTCACCCGCAGAGTCACGGTGCCCGTCTCGGTAAATTTCACCCCATTGGACAACAGATTCAACAAAACCTGCTGCAAACGTTTCTCGTCCGCTTCCACCCCCATAGGCAGCTCTGGATCCACTTGGAGTTCACAGTTAATGTCCTTGCTCTTGGCTCGAACTCGACAGAGTTCCACTACGGTTTCCAGTACTGCCGGGAGATAAAAGACAGTGGGGTGGAGCTCCATTTTCCCCGCTTCCACTTTGGAAATGTCGAGGATGTCATTAATAAGTGCCAACAGGTAAGCCCCACATTGATACATGGTGTTGACGCGATCGCGAGCCACCACCGGCACATCGGGCATACTCTGCAAAACCTGGGCATAGCCCATGATGCCGTTGAGGGGCGTGCGTAGCTCGTGGCTCATATTGGCCAAGAAGCGACTTTTAGATTCATTGGCCGCCTTAGCTTGGGCCGTAGCCTGGGCAAGTTTTTCCGTCCGCTGGACCACTCGGCTTTCCAGATCCTCGTTCAACTCCTTGAGCCGTCCCTCAGATTCCTGGAGTTCTGCTGCCATAAGCCGCTGTTGCTTCAGGGTATCGGTGAGGTTTTGATTAACGTGATCGGCGCGGCGATAGGTGTAGTTATAGTCCAGAATGAGACCCATTAAAGGCACAAGGTACGCCACAATTTTCAAAAAATGGGCAACATTAAAATCGTTGTCGAAAAGGGTGGAAGACCCAAAAGCCATATGCAGTTGGGTGACCACGTTGGGGATGGTGCTGATGATCAAGGCGTGGGAAAACAGGCTGGGATAGCGGCGATCGAACCGAGGATAAATGAGCAGCCCAGCAAATAGAAACAGCAGCAGGGGCAACACATCCCATGGGCGCGTGATCCACATGTTGGGATACATGGTTTCGGGCAGGATGTTGCTGGTGGCGCAGAACTGAATCACCCCGTAAGCGATCGCCCCAAACAGCAAACTGACCCCCACAATAAATGGCGAACCGCGGCGGAATCGATCCGGCTTGGTAATCATCAACAGGCTGACCCCCACCAACACAATCAACACATTAAATAGACGGCAAATAGCCCAGGTGAAAGGGATGAGGTTGGTATTATCTGCAACGGCATCAATGAGTCGATCAGCCGCAAGGGTATGAAAAGCATCCATCATACCTGCGCAAAATAGGGCAACCCCCAGGATGGGCGTGGTGATATCGCGTTTGATATGGAAGTAAGTGAACGATAAAACCACCGTAAAAATAGCGGTGCAAAATGCGCTCCACTCCAGAATGGTGTGCAGAAAGCTGCCGCTAAGGGAACGGTGCAGCATATCGCTAAGGACAGCCCCCGACATTCCAGGAGCAGCGGGATTGGGAGGAGCGTGGGTGGGTGAACTGAAATCAATGCCGAGGAGGTGCAGCAGGAAGGGAGCTAAGCAAACTCCGATAATGCCGAGGACGAGATTGCGCGGCAAACGGTTTGGATCTTCAGGGACAGAGGAGGCGAGTCTCATGGCGTAGCCACATTGGGAAGAGGGAATACTAGGGGCTTTCGGTAAAGGAAAGGGAGAAGGGGACGCCCATTCTCACTCGTTCAACAGAGCGGTGATCTGGGCAAATGGTGAACGCCAAAATCAATTAATGTTGGCACAGGGCACAGGAGAAAAAAAGAACATAAACGAGTCTGCTCTTTATGATCTGATAAACTGCATCGGAGTTAATTAATACTTTCTCTAGTTTACGAAGTTTGGGAGCAATCTTCTGCAAAGCTGTAAAGAGAGTTGTGGGGAAATGTTTCGAAGCGCGGAGAATAGGGGCATTGATTATGATGATAGGGAATCGGTGTTGTCCCAATTCTTCCCCATAGGACCTTAAATATAACCAACATGGATTCCGTCAGCTAGCCTTTCTAGGGTGTGTTCTCAATTAAACTCTAGACACCTTACGGCAGTGAGAAATACATGCCCTTTTAGATGGAAATATTAGGAGCTGGAATCTTTGCACCGATTAAGTTTGATGTTAAAGCGATTAAATTTGGATAGTGCCCATAAGGTAAGGGCGGCTCGCCTCAAACCCCATGAGCTATATGAGATAGCGGGGAGAGCATCCTTATAGTCGAGCCGCTACCTAAATTTGATATTGAAAATTTGACATTTAGTTGATGGCAGCTTCTAGGACGTGCCAATTAAACCTCGGAAGTCTTGCGCAGTAGGAAGTACACTCCCTTTCAAATAAAAAATACTAGAGGCTGAAACCCTTGCAGCTGTTGAACTAGAAATTTAATTGGTGACAGCCCCTAGCTAGCTCGCAAGAATTCACCGATAGTTTTAACTGCGGCTCGCAATTCTTCGGGCGATCGCACCAGCGCAAATCTTACATATCCCTCGCCTGATTTACCAAATCCATATCCTGCTGCTGCGGCAATGCCGGTTTTTGCTAATAGCTCGGTGCAAAATTTAATCGAGTCAGATTCCCATTTTTCCGGCAATTTCGCCCAGGTAAACATCGTTGCTTTTGGGGTGGGGATCGCCCAGCCGATCGCCCCCATAGCCTCCACAAAAGCATTCCGCCGCTGTTGGAAAATAGTTAGGCGATCTTGAACAGAGGACTGATCACCGGCTAGGGATGCGATCGCCCCCCGCAAAATTCCCTGATACTGATTAAAATCTACGGCAGCTTTTACCTGCTTGAGTGCCTTAATTAATTCGGCATTTCCAATGGCATAACCCACCCGAAAACCGCCCATTCCATAGGCTTTGGAGAGGGTAAAAAATTCGATGGAGCGCCTTTTTTGGGTATCTGCCTGAAGAATGGACGGGTGAGGGTGGTCTCTAAATACCATTTGATCGTAGGCAAAATCGTGAACCAAAATGATGTCGTGGCGATCGCAAAATGCCAGCGCATCCTTAAAAAAGTCCAGCGTCGCCGTTGCGGTGGTGGGGTTGTGGGGATAGTTCAGCACCATTAGGCGCGATCGCTGGGCAACGTCCTGGGGAATAGTAGAAAAATCGGGCAAAAATTGGTTTTCTGCCAGCAGCGCCATGGGATAAATTTCTCCCCCCGCCAGATGGACACCGCCGTAGTGGGACGGGTAGCCGGGATCGCCCAATAGGGCTACATCGCCAGGATTAAGCACCGCTAAGGGTAAGTGGGCCGTGCCTTCCTGGGATCCGATCAGGGTTAGCACTTCCGTTTCAGGATCCACTGGCACCCCAAAAGTTTGGGCATAGCGTTGGGCGACGACTTGGCGAAATTGGGCATTGTTGCGAAACAGTTGGTAGCCGTGGGTGGTGGGATCATGGAGGGCGTCAGCGATCGCCTGGAGCACATGGGGGGGCGTGGGCAGGTCCACCGATCCCAGGGATTAATCCACAATATCCAGCCCCTTGGCAGCGGCTTCTGCTTTTGCCGTATCCATGGCGGCGAATACATTGAACTGGAGCGGGGCGAGGCGATCGGCAAATTTCATAGGGCAAATCCCGGAAGATGAAGGTGAGGGGGATGGTCCTGCGGTACCATAGGTGGGTGCAATAA
>ERZ1740065.1818-NODE-1818-length-13046-cov-12.093526_pt1 | contig 13046 bp, 11 predicted proteins | sample MGYA00581738_ERZ1740065 | MGnify/ENA primary metagenome ERZ1740065 (study PRJEB43018, sample SAMN04849749) | marine metagenome | isolation source: floating plastic debris | place: Pacific Ocean | collected 2008-09-01 | study: EMG produced TPA metagenomics... | reverse complement strand
CCCTCTCTCCCTCCCTCTCTCTCTCTCTCTCTGTGGGAGTCAATCAATTCATTTTTTTCGTGTCACTCTAAACACCTGCTTATAAATGCACGGGATCGATCGCAGTATATCACGCCATCACTTGCTGAACATATTTACACCGTAAGTACAGTACGTGTACACTGTCCCTTCTTGCTGTAAATTCTTATACTCAACGACATTCATTCATTTTACCAAATTATGTATGCTTCAGTTATTTTTTTAATCTTTTCAGTTTACAAATGAAAATAGAGTTGAATAAGCAGACCACCGCCTTGTGGATGACATCATATCCTGCGGTGTGCCTTGTCATTGTGCTGGGTAAACAATACTAATAATAGGCTTATTGAGTCTGTACAACAACAAAACTATCTATCACAGAAGTAGAGATTGAAAGACAGTGGGAAAACTAGCACCAGTATCTAAAGCATGGCAGATTTCTTGAGCAAACAAACACAAAATGGCAGACACAATGAGTACACTGTACGTATGGTGGGTGCATTGTACGTACATAGTCTATGATGGTGGATGGCATCACCCATATAAGTCAGCGATTAGCTGTTGATGTTGACGGTCAAGGTCATGGCAATCATTTCCGCTGTTTAGAGACAGTCTGTCTAGGTGACTGCTTGCAGTGTGTTTGTCTCTCAGGCAATTACTGCAACAACATCAACACCTGCATTTGCTGTGAGATGGACACTAGATAGCCAGGGTTCTAAAGCAAATGTGCTCTATAGATATTCAGGGTTCTAACGCCATCACTGGCGAAGTGCCTGGATGAGAAGTCTGTGAAGGAGTGAAAGCTCTCAGCCGAAGCTGAATGCTTTGCTATGCCACCCTAGCTAAGGCCTGCTCTATCTAGAGTAATATGATGACAATAACAGCCAATGAGACTTTCCAAGATGAGAATTACGAGCTTGAAGCCTTTTCACGGCAGACTAAAGTTTCGTTTATCACAACCAATGACAGCCCCAGAGATGATGTACCGAGTATATTCCTCTCTTCGAACTGGCAGCTTTCAAGTGTTGAAGGAACAGCACTCATTCTGTAATATCATCTCATAGAATAATCTAGAATTCTAACTGCTAATGTTAACCTACTTTCCGGTAATATTACAAATCCCTCATCTAAAACCTAACAAAAACTTTGGAACTGTAACTTGGATTTATCTCCTCTTGTTCACCCGATTTCCTTACTAATTCAACACATCTTTTCCACCACCCAAAGACACTATAGTTCAAGCCACAATAAAAATAATGTTCATAGTATAAAATTTTACGTCGCTCTTTAGTTGGTGTTGGCCACCAATAGTAAAATAATGCGAAATGATAACAATGACAATAGTAGCGATAACAGGTATGACATGCAATAAAGAATTAATCGACAAGATTTCTGTAACCGCAGCTTTGTACTGACCTTGACCAGCCCTCAGCCTGGTAGAACTTGACTACGAGACTTTTAACCACCGCGGCCCCCGCTGGCAGAGACCAATGAGCCAAGACAGCTGCAGGGTCGCCGATATCGTGACTAGAGAAGATCATTGCCGTCAGCAGGCCAGACTCTGAGCAGCGCCTGCCATGGGTAGACAAGCAGTGTTTACAGGAGAGATACTGCAGGGACAGATAACTCTAACTAACCTTGCCAGCTCGTGATCTACAGTCAGGGCGATTCCGCCAGGTCCATGGAGTTCGAGATCAGCGCAGACCGGACCGGAGGCGTCAATTTCAGCACTCAGCAAGTAGTGGAATCCTGAATCAGTAATTTATGTTGATTATTACAAGTCTCTTGCTGCCATTTCGAGTCAATACGTACCAGTCTAAATGTTAAAATACGCAAAGCAGCATCACTGCGGTTTCTGAGCATATGAGAGACAGTATCGTAAAACAGAAAATATTAGCATGAAGAAAGATTTCACAAATATAGCGATTTACAGGAGATCACTAACCATAAACCCAGCTGAGTTGTCAAATCATGAAAACTTGTTGGAGTTGTCGTCTCATTATTGACAGAAACCCTGCGATAATCATGGCCACATTCAAGACCAAATAGGTGATGATTGTTTATGTGAGGAGGTACTCCTATTCCGTCTTTGATATGGGCTCTACCTAGATGTCTTCCCGCTATCAGGTTTACTTTGGCAAAAGCTAAATATCTAGCCGGCTAATATTGGCACTTTTAAAGGTTAAAATCGTGAGACTGTCTCCATGCTATCACACTAAGAAATAAACGTGCCTTAAGGGCGAGGCTGCCATATGCGGCGTCAGGTTGCTCTCGGTTTTTAGGCAGGTCGGAGCACACCTGTGGCACGAGGACCCAGCAGGAGGACTCAGTGGGATTCGAACCCACAACCTCTTAACACTTACGTGTCTGGAGGTGCAGGCTCTACCGCTGAGCTATCTCCTGCTCTCTTACAGCATCTATTTCACTCACCTCTGAAAGGGAATGTATCAGAGGTTTTGTAGTAGTATTTGGCGCCATCTGGCGGTCGTTCAGCACTCAGGCCGAGTACATTGGCTCCGTAACACCAGCCATTGATGAATCCTGTGTAGTTCTGGTAGCAGGTGAAGCCGACAGTCGGCGGGGAGAACAGCGATTCGGCCAGATAGTTAAGTGAGAGCTCGTGATCGCAAGCAAATATATTACGTATCAACGACTCTAAAACCAGCAGAGAAAACCATCATTACGACCTCGATTGTTACTATTATTACTATAATTATTATCGGTATCATTATTACGATTGTGGTTATAACTCATCATTATTATCCTTATTATTATTGTTCATTACGATTTATTATCATTACAACTATTTTCATCAATTCATTTCCCTCTCAACTGAAAGCTCTTTCTTCCGCCAGACGAAATGGGTGTGACCACTACATTAATCTACTTCCAACACTTCTCTCCATGAAAATAAGTCTATAAAGATACATGTAAATACAGTGCTCCTACTGTTTGAGGTAGTACTAGTACCCGCTACTACCCACTAGTAACCTGCTACTACCCGCTAGTAACCCGCTACTATCCGCTAGTACCTGCTACTACCCACTAGTACCTGCTACTACCCACTAGTACCCGCTACTATCCACTAGAAACTGCTAGCGCCTGCTAGCACCTGTTAGTACCATCGTGAGCCAATAACAGGAAATTAGAATGCCCGTAGAGGTTACTTACTAGTAAATATCTTGCCGTAGAGGATCTGCCGGGAGAAGGCGTCTGCGCAGTACGGCTGCGTGAGGCCTCCGTTAGGATAGAAGTCAGCGTGTCCGATGGCGTGATCTATCCCCAGTCCTGTTACAAATCAGTCAGGTACATTGACCAATCAACAGCTACTGTCAGGCATATGAACCAATCAGATACAACTATCAGGCACATCAACCAATCGAACACAACATATTCACGGGTAACTGTTAGGCACATTAACCAATCAAACACGACTGCAGCATACAGACACACGTCTCACCTCCTTTGACCATCAATAGCTGATGGAAATCATCACCATCCGTGTGTATAGCATCAACAAATACAGCATCTGACGGGTCCAGTCTCAGCGAGGGGGGATAACTCTCAAACAGAGGGCCAGCAGCGTCGAGGGCTGTAAACCGGTACCATGAATTATCTTACCGAGTTTAGTGCCAATTACAGCAGATGTGCAGTTACCCGTGATCCTAGCGATGCCGGGTACAGCCGCCCCGCAGTATCCGGCGACGTGAGCTCCGAGACTAATGCCTATGAGATGTGTCTTGTGCAGCAATGGTGTGGTGGCCTGGAGGGAGCAGAGTGGAGAGATTTACTGAACTACCATAAAACTCGAAATGTCAGTCAGGAAAACTGTCCCAATATCTCTGTATTCTAGTTTCTTTACTGTGTTCTGGGGTGAACGCAGTCGACATAAAGCACAACTGTTTTCTAGCTCTCTGTTCACTCTGTAACCATGACAGCGATCCCATTTTTAAGTTTTTACATCAGATACTGTGAAAAACATTAATGTAAAATGGGAATATCCTGTGTGGAGAATTTTTACAATCACGCATACAGTAAAATATTTGCAATCCCGGATTTTTTGTCATTGTATTTTGACCCTCGTCTCATACAGTGACATAAAAAATAAATGCGTTTGATATCCTTTGCGAATTAGCAATAGCTCAATCGCAAAAATTTTCAATTCGCCCCATTTTACGGTAAGACGAACTGTGAGAAAGTTGATTACGTTGAGATATAGAAGCAGCCTGGCTAGTTCAGAGCCAACGAGTCGTGTGTTGGAGACGGACTGATGATAGAGCTGCAGTGAACCCCACGACCAGTCGACCAGAATCACATGGTGAGTGTGGTGCCGCGTCCGCACCAGCGAATCCAACACCATCTGTAAGCACAGGCACAAAATATAGACAGGAAATGTGCATAGGTGGGGGCGTGAGTGTGACGGCCCTACTCGCCTCTATGATAGGCTCAGGTCTGACTGTAAACCAGCCATGGATGAAGAATATTAGACCTTTACTCTCCAGATCTAGGTCACGCCGTAGAGATTCTAGGTCAGATCTGTTGTAGACGGTTGAGACACCGTGAGGCTGATACAGGACAAACTTAGTATCGATGACATCTCTCGATTGAGGAAGGACGTTGAGGGGTCGCAGAGAAAAATTGCCACCAATCGAATAGCAATCTAGCTCTTCTACACAGGTTTCAGTAGTAGATCGAAAGTCCAAAGGAATGACACCTGTAACACGTACAACTCACAGATACAAATAGCATCTAGTGATGGAATGGATTCGTATCAGCTATCTCAACATTCAAGTGGATGAGGGTACTTCAACAAGGCTAGAGTGTCAAAAGAAGGCCGTCTGTCGCCATCCTATCTTCTATCATACAGTCATTGACACAGAGGGTGTGGGGAGTGCGTCAGCCATTGCTGATTCACACGGACTGTGTCATAGACAGGCATCTCAACTCGGACTTAAGCTTTATTGTTCGGATTTTCAGCTTATGTAAGAAAAAAAGAATGGATTTCATATAGCATACGGATTTTCATTGGCCCACTTTGATTTTGAACTTCAGACGTTACGACTCACTTATTTGGGTAAAAAAAGGAGATCATAAGTAATTAATGTGTATCCAATTATCAGCCTAGTGAATGGTTTTTTAATGCTGCAGAAGATGTAGATATATACGCTAATAATATGGTAATGCATAGCTATCTATAGCATAATAATACTGCCAAAAACCCAACTTTTTCCTTGCCAACATCCTGGCCCTGCCGTAAGGATTTTTCATTGATCCAGGTTGAGAACCCGTAGTGGCAGATGAGTCATTCACTTACCAAAGAGATCAGCAAGGAGAGTACCTGCTAACACCTGCAAAGAAATGAATAAACTCTGGTACAACGGTCTTGTAATGATCAGTAATCAGAATTAGCCATATTAGTACATTCAGCTCAAACAATGTGCTTTTGAGCTTTACAATTTCGCATTGATCTATAGCCAAGGGCAGGATATTGATAATGTGAGAGAGGTTATATAAAGTAAATGAACCTACTGAAAGCAATAGGACAAGTGGTGTCTTGTATCTCCTCAGTGGATCACAAACCTTCTGCTCCGTTAGCTTCCACACCAGTTCCGACGCCATCGAACTAAAACAATGTCATCAATTCAAAGACATACAGTCAACTATTTAATTACCGTGTTCGCTCAAAATTAAGACTCGCATACTAGTGTTGAGGAAATATGTGTGCATTCATTCTTGCAAGGTTTAGATGCAGTTCCAATGCTATATATGGCATGTACCATAATCCCTACACTTGGTGAAGAATTTTTAACTTTAGACTTACCCTACCTCACTTACGTAGAAACTGCTTTTAATTCTGAGAGAATAGAAATAATTGAAAGCAATCAACAGGACTGGCACTAAATGCTTATCAGCTATCACGCATATGCTCAGTTCTATGTCGTGTATTATGAGTTCAAAACAGCTGTTTCTTAGTAGTATTCAATTCAGTTCCATTGCGCAATAGGCCTAATTATCATAGCAACATTATCAATACCTACTATCTACTAACATTTCCTTGTAGCTTACAGCAAAATAAAATTAAAATGGTCCAGAGAAACAGCCAAACCTGGAAGGACTTGGTCATGGAGAGAGATTGCCACCTCGGTCCTCTTCGCTTCGCATTCACGTTACGTCTGAGCTAGGCAAAACATTGACAATGTATTCAATTTTACAAGATGATGGAGCTATGAATTGATTGCTTGCTTTATCACTCACTAGTCACCAGTGCATCGAGCCTATAAATATATTTGCGGTGTTTATAGTTCGTTGGATACTATACTAGCATTCGCTCTCTTCGCAATGACCTTGAGTTTGATTCGATGACCTCCATGGGAATCCCGGCATGCACTTTCAACCATAGCCTATTGCTCCGCCCACACACTGGAGAGCACTAGTATACCAAGTTGTATGAACCAGGAGAAGACAACACCCGATAATATAACACCACTGACAAAAATTTTTGATCATTAGATCGAGGGAAATATTTAAGAATATTCAAGTTTCAAGACCTCGTGGAGTAGAGTATATTACGACCAAAATTCGAGAGAAGGAGGCTTAAACAAGGGTGAAATCATCAGTGATATCCATGTATACCCATTAGTCTGTTGCAGTAGATGTTGAATATGTTGGGAAAATAATCCTTAGCTGAGTAATTTTGAAGAAATCAAGCAAAGAAAGTTGATGATCTGTGTCACTATGGTCCCTATTACAATGGTTTATATAAGAAGAATAATAACATGAGACTCAGAAAGAGAATCCCATTGACCTTTCACTGACTTGTTGCTCATGATTCTCAAAAGAGATGCGGACTATACCATAGTATTATGGTAACTTGTGTGGGAGCTATGTCGACCAAACTTCTTATATATATGCCATTGTCATAGGGGCTATAGCGGCATCACAGATCATCAACTTTCTTCTTCAAAATTACTTAGTTGAGGATTTTGTTATCAATATATTCAACATCTACACCATCGAATTAATGAGTATACCCAGAGATCACTGGTGATTTCACCTCTCTCATTGTCATTGCCTCAATCATATAAACATGCAGTGGGCAGCATGGCTACTAAGCATAGCTGCATGATGTTATGCAGCTATGATGATGACAGGCGGTGCTCTACTCGCATGTGATAGAATGATTTTATCCCTGTTTGTGGTAGTAAGAAATATGGACTACTTTATCATGCCCTGCGCTTATATAAGACTGCACTGCATGGCGTATATGAATGTTATCTATACTATCTTTATTTGTATCATCTGCAATCTGGCACTTTGCCAAGGTATACCGCTGATGGCATTTGTTTATACAACAACCTCAGACACAGTGGACTGTTAGCATACGTATCTATTTCGTGGTTTTCTGTGCCGGCTACTCAGGCCAATTCCCGCTTTAGATCTCACAGTGGTCGTTTTAGTTCATTTTAGGCTACCTAGCTAGTAGGGGATCACACCTGGTCAGGTATATGTGTGCTTTAACCTTGGGTGTGACCAGGTGTCTGCAGGTGCCCAACTGATATGAGCCCACATCACCACAACTTCCTATACAGGATACAATTGCCATTGACATTGCCATAGCAGTGTATTAGGAGACAATGATCGGTTTCATTCGTTCTCCATTTGCCAAGTTTGTGTTGAAGTTACTTGTCGTTGCAAGCATTGCCAGTTTGATGCTCTATGGTTTGAACATCTTGCTTAGCTATCGAGTTGGCGTGAGTAGACAACTGACACTATTGAAAGACTTGCAAAACTCAGATCCGTACGGAAAGGCGCACTCGTCATTGGTGTATAACAAGGTGGTGGACGGAGGACTAGTTGATTTGTCAGATGATACAGAAGATGTGGAGAATGTGAAGATCACCAAATGGATAGACATGTATGTGGTAGACGAACACCACGAAGGTAAGAACTGTAGTGGAATAGCTAAGTTGTATTCTGCCTTTGTCGTTGGGGTACTAGCATGTGATATTATTTCCAAGTGCTACCCTATTGGTTTAAACACGCTCGCAAGCAGAAGCGGAGGGACGAGTGGGAGCCTTACACTCTGGTAAGTCGATATATATCACTACTACCAGCAGTGAGCAAGACACAAAGACAGTCCAGAACCTCACATCTGAGTGATTCCTGCATACCATCATCTCTTCATTTGCTACTAACTCTACCCACAGGTTCATGTTGATGCTCATTCTGATTTCGGCCCGCTGTCTTACAAAGAAAATATGACTCTATTTCATTGGCCAACCAGCAAAGCACAGGTTCACCGCCTCATGCAGCGCAACGACGTATTCATAACAGTGAGTCTACTAAAGAGCTTGACCATAAGAGAGGGGACAACTCCTTAAACGTTTTCTTTGTCACTGAAGGCAGCCGCAGCGACAGGAATAGTGCAGACGTTTATCTGGGTCTGGCCGAGCTGGACTCTGAATGAGGATTACATGAGAACCTATGGAAACCACACCCATGGTCGTGCACATATCGGTACCTTCCAATACAAAGGGTCAGAGAGATCATTGACTGGGATGTGCCTGTGCATGCGATCGGTGGGTGTCTTTTCGTTCACAGAAATATTGAGTAGGAGATAGCTCTTCAGTAGAGCCTACACCTCAAGACATGCAAGTGTTGAGAGGTTGCGGGTTCGAATCCCACTGAGTCCTTCTGCTGCCCCCCCTCCATGCCACAGGTGTACTCCGACCTACCTAGAAACCAAGAGCAACCTGGCGCCGTGTATGGCTGCCTTGCTTTGGCACATGAAACAGCCTTGCATTTTTTCGTTATTTAACGAAAAATGCAAGGCTCATCTTGGTCATCATGTATAATTTGTCATGTCAGGTGATCACAGACGGCCAACCAGCACAGCCGTTTACTGACCCTTTGGGCCGTCAATGTCTGTTTGCAACACAACGTCTGGAGCCCTACGAGCAGAGGAATGTCTTGTGCAACGTCAGCCGACAGGTCAGCCTACAGGTCATTCCGACACAAACTACCAGCCATTTCCCTGTAACAATTCTTTGTATATATAATCATGTACTGCATGATTGGTCTGTCTGAACGGCGTTGTTTTTCTCAGATAGACTTTCACTATGTGAGCGAAAAGTACATGCATACAAGTGCACAGCAGGTGTTTGGAGACAATCGCAACATCTTATTGGACGTCGACGAAGATTATTTTGGGTGTGAGAAAGCTGGAGATGTGCTCACTCGGGCTGGTATAGTGTGGAGTGATGTCGGTAAGTATGACGTGGAGTAATGCCTGTAGGTGGAATATGGAGTGATGTCGGTAAGTATGACGTCGAGTGGTGTCTGTAGGTGTAGTATGCAATGATAAAAGTAAGCGCATCAGGAATTTCTGAAGGTAAGTGTAGTTTGAACTGATGCTAGGTCGGAGAAAGGTCATCACAACGAAGAAGCCATGTAAGGAATTAATAACTTTTGGTATATGAGAACAGCAACACATGAAAGTCCACCGTCTCATACAGCTCAGTCATCTGGTATTTTCTTTCTAGAATACTTTGATGGGCAGCTGAGGAAGATATTTTGCCCCAAAAACATTTTCCATGAGCATCAGCTACGAGGAGTGTTGCAGTCGCTGCTGTTCGGGAGTTGTGTGCCCTACGCTGAAGGATGCAGTATTCCAACAGGAATAAGTAAATCTGTTATCGAGAGTACAAGGTGTGGCCACACCCCCCAGGCAGCCATCAGAGACCTCGTTACTTTCTTCAAGCATAACTTTACTGCCAGCCAGCAGTCAGCTTTTAATGATCTTGGATTTTGTCTGGAGACAACTCCAAACACGGCTAGAATTTCAGTTGATGGTGAAAAGAACTCCATACAGGTCTGTCATGGCCTCAACCTGCCTGACTCTAAAAACAGCCCATTCTACACACCGTCTGAGCAAGAAGTGAAAAAAGCAGCAACGAAACTGGCCTCAATACTCAGGCATGCGCATGATGTGACCCTGGTTACACTGGCAAGGTCAAATCGTGATGGCTACGTCCCAAGAAAAATTCAGCCATTCATCGAACAAGAATTGATCGAAGCCGTCCGTGATATGCTACAGCACAAGAACACCGGGATGAAAGTAAACTACGATTCAAATCTCATGTACTAAAGCTCAGCTCAGCCTGTCACAAGAGTTAGGCAGTCGTCAGCTGGCCCACTAATCTGGTACAGGACAATGGCGGGAGTCTGAGCTTGATCTTCCTCTGCGGAAGATTTGATATCATGTGATCGCAGGATAGAGAAAAGAAAGTAGTCAATCTATGTTTGAGATACGGTGGTAGTAAACATCGACTGCGATAGAAGTACATCAACATATCTGAATGTGAAGCAACGTATCAGTAAGATTGGTGACAGAGTTTACTCCAATAAATTTCAAAGGCAACAAGTTTTCATCCAGTACAGCTACATCAGCAATAGCGGGTATCGTTTGACTAGATCCTCGACTACAACTGCAACCACATTTTAACATTATAGTTTATTGGGTCAGGTCAGGTGAGATCAGTTAAGAGGTCGCATGTTATTAGCCAGTATATTTTGCTCATGTTCACACACATGAATTACAAGAATTGGTACTAGCCCTGAATGGAGTGACTCCAACTCCCAGTCCAGCCACTGGTACTCTAGCACCTATGGAAAGCAGGCATGCAAGTGCTGTTGGCCCGCCTGGGTCATTGATAACTGACATGAGGGAGGATGACCTAAAATGCTCTGAACCTAGTGTTCTATCCATTTCCCATGGAACAATCTAGTTCACTGGAAATCTTATCATTTGTGGTATCTTGTGATGTGTTCCTCAAGGTGGAAAGCTCATCACACAGGCCTCTACTTGAGCGAAATACATTGGAGTAGGCATGAGGTTTAGCCTCTATATGGTGATCAACTGAGCTATAGAGCTTGTTCTACTGTTGGTGACACATCAGAGACTGGGCGGTCTACAATGCTGTTACGATGACGAAAATTTTGCCAGACTGGCTCAAGATACCAGTGTATCACAATCAGTCGGGATGCCAGGTTTTTGTTCTATGATCAGCTACGAAGTGGCAGCAAACTGGACACTCTGATGTTATCCTATGTGTTTCTCTCAAAGTGTGTCCTATAGTATGATGTATCTATGAACAGGGTTCACTATCACACATGCATTGCATGCTCTGAACCTATTGTCCATGCCTATACTCTATGTCTATTTGTGGCAAGAAAATCCTCTGAGTACACTAAGCTTGCTATCGTGAGGAAGCCCATGATCTGCAGTAGAGCCTCTAGAAATTTCAGAAGCCAGTTTGCAATAGGAGAGTCGGAGCCCTAAGATTTATGTCTGCACATTTAAGCCGATTCCTCTATACGTTTGAATGGCATTTCATGGCACTAAGAAAATATTTGCAAGCCGGAGTCCTCAACTCGCCTCAAACCACAAAACAGTATATCGCATCGGGCTAGAAGATAGCAATCGTTGTCTATGTCGATGATCTCTGTCATAGACGAAAACCGAAAACCGACTGGTCTAGTCTAGGGCCTTTCGCAACAGGTGGCCAGCCGTCCAGGGATCTCGACCTTTGACCTCAGAACGCAAAATCGGTTGTGCCGAATACGGCGACAAGTTGATCAGTGGGAACGCAGAATCACGTGGCCACTGTGACAGTTTACCAACCCAACCCGCATATTCGTCTTATCTCTCGTTGGCTTGGACTTAGATTTTCCTGTGCGTAGCAGAGATAGTATAACCGCACGGTGTGTCACACTAGCTACTGGTGGGAAAGCGAAAGGATACCAACATGAGCGACTCCGAGATCGACGCCGGCACGTTTTTGTTTTCCTCCGAGTCAGTAGGAGAGGGTCATCCAGGTACGCTGCTCTTCTACACTAGCGACTGTCTTCATCAACTATAAATAGCTTCTTTCAAACCCCTATGTAATCAACAACGTTCACAGTGATTTTTGTACCGACTATGTCTGTCCTGGCTTGCCCCTCATAACTACTCTCTCGCGACATCATGAGATCAGTCCGACCTGCAGGAATTCGATCTACACGCAAAACATACTGTACCTCCCGTTATACGTCAACCCTGCCATTCATTCTGAGTCTTTTCATTCAGAGTCCACTACTAAGACAATGTGCATTGTGCAAGAGTCTATGAACAGTTTTGATTTTTGCTGCAGATAAACTGTGTGACCAGATCAGCGATGCAGTTCTGGACGCTCATCTGAAGCAGGACCCAGATGCTAAAGTGGCGTGTGGTTAGTGTATTATTTACAGTTCGGCAACGCTCAGAGCGCGTGTTAGATTCATAAGATAACAGCCTCATGCATCTCTGATATCGATTCCAGAGACCATCGCCAAGACTGGCATGGTTATGCTGTTGGGAGAGGTGACCTCCAAGGCCCTAGTTGACTACCAAGCTGTGGTGAGGAAAACAATCGAACACATCGGCTACGACCACTCCAGAAAAGGTAGCCATCACTTCCCCCTCCCTCACCCCTGGTTTGCTAAGTAGATAGTCATTAAATTTTGCTGGTACCAGTGATTGACTGGAAATGTGTGGATTTCACACATACTGATTTGATGCTGGATTGGTGTGCTGTTTGCTGCAGGTTTTGACTACAAGACGTGCAATGTCCTGCTGGCATTGGAGGAACAGTCACCAGAAATCGCCAACGCTGTCCACGTGGACAAAGCGGACGAGGATTTGGGCGCTGGAGATCAGGTGAGACTGGATGGGTGTGGTTCGATTGTAGCAATTGCTACTCCTCTCAGTTCTGTCACCAGCGTAAGTCGGTATAAGTTAGTCGGTGTGGGATTGTGATCTGTTGTTTAGATACGAGGACAGTTGGGGCATTATCTGGGGCGGTGTTGGGCAATTATCAGTCATTATCTGGAGTCGTTCTTCCTCTGCTGGTATTCCACTCCGTCGTTCTCACGCTTTCCCTCGTTCTCACTCTTTCCCTCGTTCTCACTCCCTCTGCCTCCCTCCCTCTGCCTCCCTCCCTCTGCCTCCC
>ERZ1740065.1817-NODE-1817-length-13052-cov-5.310148_pt1 | contig 13052 bp, 11 predicted proteins | sample MGYA00581738_ERZ1740065 | MGnify/ENA primary metagenome ERZ1740065 (study PRJEB43018, sample SAMN04849749) | marine metagenome | isolation source: floating plastic debris | place: Pacific Ocean | collected 2008-09-01 | study: EMG produced TPA metagenomics... | reverse complement strand
GGATTATTCTCGGGGAATCCTATCCCTCTCATCCCTCAGGCTGAGTAGTTACCAACGAAGTGTTAATCCTGAGGCGATAGAATGTCCCATTGCACACGTTTAGCGTGTGCTCATTTCGCCACTAGTGATGGCAAAATGCAGTCGGTGTCTTGCCTGCATCACCCCGATAGCGTTATCGCTCATTCCAACAGCTTTCGTGAACGTGCAAGCCGTGTCGTGTAACACACCTGCGGTGTCGCACGACGGCTTGAGAAGGGCGTTGCCCCTCTACCCCATCAGGGGTTTTACCCCTGAACCCCAGCAAAGGGAGATGCTCTCCCCTTGCATCCCCTCTGGCCGCTAAGACGGTGTTCCACCGGTAGCGTCCTGGCGGTTTCCGCCATCACTGATGAACCGCAATAACCAGCCACAGAAGCTGATGCAGGATGTATGAATGAAGAGACCACAGATAATTCATCGCTGAAGCAAACAAGCCATCGTCAAAAAAATCGTCGGGGATGTTATCTCAGTTGTTGGGCATCGCCGGAATTGTTCGCCCAGGTTTGTGAGGATGCAGCACGTGCTGGATTATCGCGTAGTGATTACATGAAAGAAGTGTTGGGTGGCGCGCCTGTCCCGCGCAAATATCGCGTCCCCAATGCCACCAAGTTACAGGTAGCTAAATTCACTGGTCAGGTTGGGAAGATCGGTAGCAACCTGAACCAACTAGCGAAGCAGGTCAACATTGCCGCGAAGCTGGGGAAATGGGAGTCGTTACCTACTGCCGCTGCGCTGGCAGCGCTCATTCTAGAAACCCAGGCAATGTTGGCGGAGATTCAGGCAACCATCCAAGCTGTCAACAAGAAACCAACAGTAGAAACGACGGATGCAAACGCTACCAGGGTGAATGATCACTCACAGATGGTTAAAGATGCTCTGGAGGATACTGTTGCGTGATTATCAAAAGCTCACAGCGAGCAGGGCATCGAGAGCTAGCAGCCCATTTGATTAAAGCCCGTGATGAAGATGGTTCGCCGCAAACGGTAGCCATTACCGGCTATCGGAATGTGATGAGTGTCCGGTCTGTAAAAGCTGCCCTGATTGATATGGAAATGATGTCCTGGGCATCGCCTAGAACCAAGAAGGATCTGTACCACATCAGCATGAATCCCAGCGAAGAACTCAGCGCTGAACAATGGGAACGAGCCTGGGAAACCTATGAAGAAGAATTCGGTTTATCGGAGCATCCCTACATTGAAGTCACCCACGACAAAAAAGGGCGCGTACACAAGCACCGCGTCTATGAGCGGGTGGATACCGAGACAGAAAAAGCCATCAAATTATCGTTTACCAAGATTCGTAATGAGCTGGTGGCCCGACAGTTGGAATATGCCTTCAATCATCAACTAACAGTCGGTAAGCATAATCGCACGGTGATGTTGAAATTGGCTGAGCAGGGCAAGGAAGACATTGTCACTTGGATGGAGCAGGGTAAGGCGCATGCAAACCCGCGACCGGTGGCAAAAGATGAGTTCTCCGAACTACAGCAGGAAAGACGCACCAACATCAAAAAGGCTGATGTCAAAGCAGTGCTCCAAGAGGCCTGGGCAACAACAGATAATGGCGCTGGGTTTGAGACGGCGATTGCAGAACACAACTTGTTATTGTGCCGAGGTGATCGCCGTGATTTTACCGTGGTGGATGCCCAAGGGGGAACCCATAGCCCTCGCAGAATGCTAGGCGTTAAAAGCGCTCAACTCAGAGAGCGCTGGTCAGATTTAGACCCGCAAGCTTTACTAGCCGTCAGTGAATCGGCAGCGTTACGAGCGGCGCAGTGGCAACGGGTACAGGAAGAACGCGCCGCTAGCGAGGCAGTAAGCCTTCGGAGAGAAATGACCGCTGCAGAGCGGTTATTGGAACAACAACTCATCGACGATATCACTACCCTGCAAACGCAACTGTATGGCGCTGGTGAGGATGAATTTTTGGGCGCGTTGGTTTATGCCGGTACTGCCCCATTGGCTGCAGGTACCGATGATACCGAAGCTACCAAAGTTGCTGCCGCGTTGCTCAATGACGATAGCCAACTAGAGGATGCCAATGATGGTACAGGGTATGGCTATCATGAGCTGTGGGCCTGGAAAGAGCAGCATCAAGACCAACAGCCTGGTGAGGTCACTCTACCTTCCCCAGCCTTGATACCTGCAGATGGGCGAAGCTTGATTACGCAGCAAACCCATTGGCAGACCGTCGCGGATGCTGAGCCGGAACGACGGTCGCCCCAGGAGGCTGGTGCGGCTGGTGGTGGAATTGGGAAGACTGGCAGCACTGAGCGACCGCCAGATCCCCTAAAGCAACATGCTGACACCACCGCCGGTATTCCTTCCTGGGGCTTATCTCCCAACGTAAAATTGCTGCTGCAGACCTATATCGACGAACAAGCCATCGCTGAGCAGCAGCAGCGTATCGAGGTTGCGCTGGCCGCAGCTGGTGACAGTGCCGCTGCCGCCAGCGCTAACCCATCAACAGGAAACGTGCGATCGCAACCTGACAATCATCGCACCGGCGAGCAGTCAGCACGACAGCAACGTGCTGGCAAAGCTTATTTACAAGACCTTGGGCGGCATTTGCTAGAGAAGGGAAGGGGGGCCTATGGCCAGGCTGATTTGTGGTTAACGCAAAAGTTGGCGAAAAGAGGATACACCAAACAGGAAGCCCGTAGAGTATTAGCCAGATATAGCCCTGCGTTAATGGCGGAAAATCCAGGTAAACGCCTGGGGTATATTCGTCGAATCACTGAGCGGGTTTACCGGCGAAAAGAATACTGGCAGCAAAAGCTAGTCAGTAAGCTAAAGCGCAATGAACAATCAAAGGAACGGCCACAGCGCAGCCAAAACACTGCCAAGGCTGAGAGCCATTTACTAGCGTCCAACTCTCCGAAAAAGCCACCTGAAAGACCCTTACCCAAGTCCGATAAATCTCGACAACGACGTCAGCAGCACCGCGAAGAGCAGGAGATTCATCAGGATCATTGACCCACTTCCAGAAGAAAAAGCCACCCAGAGGAGTAGCCTTTTCAAATATCTGTAGCCTGTTAAAACAACACGGTCAGCAGGCCGCTGGCCCCTGCCATGAATCATAAGGCAGGTGAGGCTGCCTTATGTGGTGGGGTTAAACCTTCAAAGAAGGAGGTCAATGACCAGCCCTATACAGAGGGTGCTTAGGATTTTAGAGTTAGCGCTCTACTTCCTAAAATGGCTGAATCGTTTTAACAAATGATTTAGCTTAATCGAAAAGTGTGTGTAGTTCGCTCATTAGAGCGGGCTACACCGCTTGCAATACGGCAGTTTCAGCGGTCAGTCAATGTTGACGACTAACAGGACGATCATCTTGTGGGGTGGCCGCCTTTGTTGTTAGGGATATAAACCGCTCTTGTTAGAATTGTGCTGCTCAAGATTCACCAAAGAGAATAAGGGTAGCCCCCTTAACCTCCCAAGGCATTCGTCTATGCGGGATGATAACTACCGCTGACCCCCTGGCAAGGGCGCTTATTGGCGCAGATCCCTGCCAGGTGAACCCGCAGCAGCTCTCCTATACCCGCGACGGATGGCTCCGGGGAGAACAAGGGGAAAGAGACGCCCTGTGCAGTCGCACCAAGATGGGCTCATGCTAGGGAAGTTGTTACCTACCGTCATCTAGCCTGAAAGACATGACAAATGGCGGGACTTATCAGCTAAGCTTATCGCTATAAATGAGGGGAATTAACGGCTTGGACTGGAATTGGACTACTTTTCTAAAAATGTGTCGCTGATGAAATTCTTTGGCCAAGAATTGAGGGCCATAACCTCGATGCTGCCGTTGCCTAGTTGCGCTGTTCGCAACTAGGCAAATCGAAGCGTAACTTTCCGGTTGAGCGGATGCCAGTAACTTTTGCATTTACACCAGCATTTCCCATCAGTCCGCTCCAACCGGGTTGTATGCCGCTTTGCCAAATTGGTATTTTTGAATCGTCTAATACACTTCAGCAAATCCATTATTCATATTTCATGAAAACCGTTATCTACTCTATTTACACTTACAGCAAAAACTTGTGGCTAGAGTATTGCTTTAATACTCTCTTGAAAATTTGCAAATAAACTGTAAATCCGATAATTGATATCGAAAGATAGAGTGCCGCATAAAAAACGCTTGAATAACAAAGAATTGCGAAAGGTATAAAAGTAATGAAAGCAGTGAATGAAAGCACAAATGTTCTGAATGCTAAGCGGTATGACGCTACGATAAATCTTGTCTCTCCTTTGCCTAAATTGAAATTGAAAACTTGTGAATCTTCTGCCTCTCTTAATTCTTTTTTGATTTCCACCTCATATGCTTGCAAGTTATAGACAAAATACCAAGAATAGGATTGTTTAATTAAGTTTGATAATGCAACCAACCCCAGGATTATAAGTAAACTTAAAAAACCCAAAAACAAAAATAGACTTGAATCAAGTTTTGGAATTGTGGGCAGAATGATTTCTGAAATTGGTTGCCAGACAATGATAACTGCGCCTACTACTCCAAGTGACTTGAAATCGTCATAAGTGCTACTTATCAAGCTTTCTGCCTTGTCATTAAGTCGTACATACTCTTTGTAAAGATATTCGAGAGTGTTTAAAGTGGCGTAGTGGTGTGCTAGACTTGCATCAAAAACAGCGATGCAAAGAGACGAGTTAAGCTGCAAGCACTGCGGCAGTAAGAATTACCGCAAGAATGGCAAAGATAAGGGTCTGCAGCGATATTATTGCCGGGATTGTGGAAGGAATTTCATCAGCACACGTCGAGCCGACAAGGTGAAAGCCCAGCAAGAATTAGCAGTGATATTATATGGTAGCGGTAAGGCCTCATATCGGTACTTAGCGCAACTTTTCAACGTGTGTCCTGCGACTATCATGAACTGGATAAAGCGTTATGCAGCAAGGGTTCCAGAGCCTGTGGTGGATTCTAGTATTAGAGAAATTGAGATTGACGAGATGTGGCATTTCATCGAGTCAAAAAAAACAAACTGTGGGTCATTAAGGCCATTGATCGTGCTAGCGGAAGAACAATTGCATGGGTTACAGGCAAGCGAGACACCGCCACCGTTAAAAAGCTCTATGCCAAATTGAAGCACTGTAAAAAGGCCATTTTTTACACAGATAATTGGGATGCTTTTGCTGCCGTCTTACCGCCACAACGACACGTTATTGGCAAGCAACATACAGTCGCTATTGAGCGCAATAACAGTAATACCCGCCACTACATTGGGCGATTCGTTAGAAAAACTAAAATCGTCTCAAGATCAGAGCATATGGTGAATGTTTCTATCAAACTCTGGTGGCATCTTATAGAGGGTAATAACCTCCCTAAACTTACCTCAAACTTCAATGCTATGCTTAGTTAAACACTCTCAGATATTCTAATCTTTGATTAGGAGTTGTATCCATCTTTGACACACCATAAGCAACCTGAAAACGTATTCCACAGACTATCTCGAATTACTTAACTTTGGATGCTGACAGATAACCTTCAAGTGCGGTCTCCACCAATCGCCTTGCAGCATAACGATTGAGCTGAACTGCAACACCGTTCTAGATGAACGTCGTGCGGTTAGCAGGTGTTCTTCCGCAGTTACGAGATTTTATCACATAGCTCCAAGCATCCGTACTACTGCGGAAGAACTATACCTTTAACCTGAAAGGGATGTGGCAGCATCTCCGTTAGAGATGCAAGGGATTCAAATGATAACTGAAAAATGTTTTTTATTTGGCTGTAATTTAACCAGCCACTCAACAATTCTCATGGAAGGTACCCCTGAGTGTAATGCAGTTTGTAGTGCCTAGCCATAGGATATAGAGGAGTCGCACGCATATCAGATCAGCCAAGTTAAATATTGACAGCTCTCTTTCTCTATCAGCATTGTTGGATACAGAGATTACGCTCTCTGGCCGGCCAAAATGCATTCCATCATAGCCTGAAAGATTTTTTACCAGTACTTAACACCCTTTCTGGAGCCTTATTATGCAGATTTCAACTTTTGAAATCCTGGTGCAGCCGATCGCACCTAAACCATTCAGTTCTGCCGTTTCCCGTCGCGTTATCCAGGCTTACTTTCTAACCATTGCAAACATTGATGCTCCAGGTAGCGATGATGTTGTTATCTCACTTCAGTTCACAGCTACGCCAGGACTGAACAATGATGAGATCTTCACCATTGTCGATACTGGACTCGGTAACGTTTTTGGAGATCTGTCCATCGATGACACCACTGGCAAGCCAAGCCAGCAACTCACCATACCTGCAGGGAAGTCAGCTCTGTTTGTCTTACAGCCTGATATTTCTAAGTCAGCGCCTAACCCCGCTAGCCTGGACGTGGCTAATCTGGAAGTGAGGGGCTATGTTGACATATTACTCTCTCCTCTATCACCCAATCCAGCGGCCAACCTATTGGTCTCTCCTCAAATTAGAGGAACCTTTGTGCCTAACGATTTGGCTACACCAAATCCTGACTTTGACCAGCAGGCCTACAGTCTGCCGACCCCCAGCGGCGGCAGCTTGATCACATTGCCGTAGGGCTTTCTAGAAGTCATCAGGGTTGAAATATTCTGCGCTTCTAGGCTGCTAATTTAGCTCAGGTCAGAACGACTCAGAAAGCCTGTAGGCTGACCCTGAGGGTCTACAGGCTTTCTGACAAGAATTCTTTAAGCTACGCCTATATCTACAGAAGATTGGCTTTTTTGAAGCAGTAAGACTGAGAAATACTATGGACCCGATACCAAAATTTCGATTTTCTCCCTTGGGTTTCAGCTGGGTGGCGCTTCACCCCAAGCCAGTGGGTGTTATTTACTGTATTGGAGGGGCTTTTTTCGGGACATTTCCTCAAATCTTTTACCGATATCTTTTGAAGTCTCTATTCGACCATGGCTATACGATAGTGGCCATTCCTTATCGATTTACGTTTCGCCACTGGTCTGTGGCAATAGGCCTTTTAAAGGATCAGTCAGTACTCCAAGGCGCACTCCTTGAAGAAGCAAAGTTTAGGCAGTATGAATATGAAATCTATGACTTAGATCAGGAAGCTGCATCGGGCAAATATTTTTGGCTAGGCCACAGCTTAGGATGCAAATATATCGCCTTGCTTGAGCTGTTGACCGATCTCGCGGATAAGGCGTCCAACACCAAAGATCCCATTACTGCTCTGTTCGGGGACTGTATTTCGGCCCAGGAACGGCAGCGTTTGGAAATGCTGCTGGCCACTGTTGACATACAAGAGCAGTCCATCAAAAATCAAAAGTCGGTTTTAATGGCTCCCGCTATTGAAGGTATCGAGGGCGCGATTCCATTCCTGCGCACCCCCATGTTTTCTGGCCTCAAACGCGTTCTCAATAGAGTTGGCATCAGAGTTGAGCCTTCACAGGCTGAAACTTTTAGTCTAATTCAGAGCAGTAATCTCTTTAATTTGACCAGCTTGATTTCTTTTCAACAAGACACCCGGGTGGCGGCACCAACGGTCCAATGGTTGCTGGACAACCTAGCCGATCGCTTACTCCAATCCGCACAACTCCAGGGAAGGCATCTGGCACCATTAGGCTGGCTAAGGGGCAATCCAGAGATTGCCACAACAGTTCAGGAATTCATTGCGTCAGCACCCGAGGTCTCTGAGCCCGTAGCATCGAGCGCACCGTCCATGACCTCGCCTGGAACTTTAGCGGTTTGAGCTGCACTTCCCGATAAACACCGTTGAGCAACAATCTAGGGAGTATTGCCAGCACCATGACTTCGGATTTGAGAGCGTTGCCAAGGGTCACAAAAGTCTTGTTGGGCGTTTCTGGACTTCTGCTCCTGCTGTGGCCCTTGGGAAACATTTTCCATGGTCTGCGTGACGCCGACGCCTCCTCTGAGGAGCGAGCGTGGGCATCCATGCGAGCTAACCAGGTGGCTTTGAGCGTTTTTCAGACCGCTAGCAGCCTGGCATTGGTGGCGATCGCGTATCTCATGTGGCGGGATATTCGATTTGGTGAGGATAGCGGTCTCACCAGCCAATTCACTCAAGCTATGGAGATGTTATCCAGCGACAGGCTAGAGATACGGTTGGGGGGAAATAACACTCTTGAGAAAATTGCAGGCACCTCGATAGAGACCCACGCTGTGATTATGGAAATCCTGACTGCTTTTGTGCGGGCCAGGGCCAGTATCGACAAGCGTAAGTCATTAGCCCCCCCTGAGATAGATATTCAGAGTGCGCTAACGGTGGTGGCTCGCCGCAATCCTGACCACGATACCCAGCCCTTAAACTTGAGTCGCTGCAACCTCCAGGGGACGCAATTAGACGCAGCATACTTTCAGGGGATGCTGCTAGATGCGGCAAATTTTGAGGGTGCCCAGCTCAATGGGGCAGATTTCCGGGGTGCTCAGCTGACGGGGGCCAATTTACGGAAAGCCCAACTGTCTGGTGCCAGCTTTCAAGCTGCACAGCTGTCCGCCGCCAATCTCAAGTGGGCTGTGCTGAATGGTACCAATCTTCACCAGGCAAAGCTGGATAACGCTAATCTTCAGCAGGCAAGTTTGGACCAGGCCAATCTACACAGCGCTTCACTGAATCAGGTGAATCTCCAGGGCGCATCCCTAAACGCAGCGAATCTTCAGGCAGCCCTGCTCAATGAGGCAAACCTGCATCAGGCGCAGCTTAACGGGGCTCTCCTCAAGCAGGCCCAACTTAACGACACCATTCTTCAGCAGACGCAGATGCGTAACGTTAATCTTCAGCAGGCGGAGCTGAGAAACGCTAACCTACAGTGGGCTCAACTCCGCAATGCTGACCTAAGACAGGTTGACCTACAAACGGCCAACCTAGACGGAGCCAATCTTGAGGGCGCACTCACGGACAATCCTGCTGAATAGAAGCGGTCACCGAGCGTTATCCTAAAATTCGTGAGATTGATAGTCATAGGGGCATCACTGTCGTTGAGCTATTGCCTCTAAAAAAATAAGCGATCAGGAAAAGGTCGTCAGCAGTACTTGAGTAAGCGATAGACTATCTTGAGGAGTCAAAGCCATTTTGTCGAAATTGATCTCTTGAGAGCAGGGGAATTTATATAATCACGCGCCTCAAGATAGGATTAGAAGTTATCAAAGACCTTTGCTATAAATGGTTTGATAACTTTCAGAGTGTATCGTATTAAGCGGAATGACCCTCTCTAATCAGTTGTAAGCATAGTGTCGCAGGTGCATCATCTCTCGGACTTGCTCCAACAGCTTCTTCGGTTTCGATTTCACTGCCTTCCGACCCCATATAGTGAAGCATGTATTACATGTATTAAAGAAACCCTTTGTAGTCTTTTTGTGCTACCTGAAGGGTGGAAGTTCTATCCTTGCTGTACCATTTGATTAGCTGCTGCCCGGCACAGCTAATCAGGCCTAAAATTGACATTAGCTGAGATTATCATCCGTATTAAGATCTAATGGCTAAGACATTGCTTCAGCACCAGTGGGAGTTTCTGTATGGTTCTTCATTCAATCCCTAAAGCTGATCGCTGAAAAGTCATGATTTCAATTATTTCAGGGTAGATGGCGGCAGGTGACAGCTTCTCTAGCATTAGGCCAAGATATGACTCAATAGTACATCTGCACGAATGATGATTCTTTCGTTAGCATTGAGACGGCATGCTGAGGTAGTTTATGGCCTTCACCACCAGTCCAAGAGAATACAGCCGTAGAATCGCTATCGCTAAGGAGTTTTATCGGCACCATACCTATGCCAAGATTCGGCAGCAAAAAGACCCGGTAGCAGAATATAAATATCGCTTGGGCGAGTATGCTACCAAACACCCCATGATGGTGAAAAGTGCTACCCGCGCAGGCAATGAAAACATCAAACGGTTAGACTACCTGGCCGGAGCGAGGTTTCTAAAAAACGCAGCCTACAAGTCTGATCGTGTCAGTTACGCTAAAATTCTGGAAGCGCATAGCCCCAATGCTGGCATGCTGACTAAGCCTATTGAACGTCAAGCATATAGTGGCGAGCGAGCAACCCAGGCAGCAATAGCCGTGAACGACAACCTGGAAAAGACGGCGCGATCACAGCCAGAGTTGAGGGTGGGCCAACGACGTGCAAACCCTACAATACCGCGCAGGCCGCAGGCCGTTCCAAAGCAACTAACAGCCCAGCAGCAAGGCTCAGCAAAAGGAACACCTGTTCCCTACACTCCTAGTATTAAGGCATCCAGAGAAGCTGACTATGAATACGGCAAGCGGCTTCACAAGGCGCAACAGTTCTATGTACTCAACAAAAACAAGCCGCTCAGCCGCGACCCTGCGGCACAGTACAAGTTTGAGCTGGGAAAAATATCTCTGGAAAGTCCTGAACACTACCGAATCAAAGATCGGACTGGCAACCGTAATATGGAAACCCTGGATCAGGAAGTTGGGCAAGCACTTATAGGAAAAGGAATATGCAACAAAGAGGGATACCAACAAGTCTTGGAAAAACATAGCCCCAACGCAGGCATTTTGCAGCATCCGCAACGTCGCCAAGAGTATGCCAAGGGGATAGCCGGGGTAAGCGATAAATTTGTAAACAAACCCAACTACAGACCAGACAGAACAAAGCATGGCGAACAGCATGGCAGAGCCAAAAGCACTATTGAAGAACGTGCTCTACGACAACCTTCTGTGAAGCAGGCTACGAAGCAACACGCTTGTCAAATAGAGCATGAGCGATAGGTGATCATTTAGCTTAAATGCGTTGACTATTTGGCTCAAACCCTTAGAATCAGAGGGAATGACGCCAGAACAGTTCTCTCTATACCAGCAAGCGCTACACCTGCAGGATCGGGATATGGGGTTTATCCTTGGTCTTGAAATTGAAAGCTCTCGAACAACTATTCCAGCCATCAAAAATGGCGAGATTCCCATAGAAGATTGGGTACAACCGGAGCTGATGCTCTGGCTCACACTTTACCAGCAGGAATACCAGACCCTACTGGCATTACACAAAGAAGGCAAACCATATGCATGCCTTCCTCCCAATGTCATTAAAGATGCGAAATTCTATGAGAGTTTTGTGTATTACCGGCCAGACTATGAACCCAATGGAGAAATGGGGGAATGGCCTGACCGCATCGATCTGCCTATTCGTAGGCGGCACATGGAAGCACTCCAGGGGGCAATAACCATGATGACGTTTAACTCTTACGAGCTACCTGAAGTTTGCTTGGGAAAGGAGCGCTACGCATTGTTCGATAGCTGGTTAGGGGGATACAACAACTTTGTCTATTACGTTGCTGGTGAACTACGCGCCCAAGGTATTCCTTACATGCGTATTGAGTATGACTGTCGCTATGAGTCTGCCGCAGCGCAAGTGGACTGGAAAACTGATTTTCTGGAGCACATGCACAAGCATGAGAGTGAAGTATTGCCATTGTTCCCTGGCACAGCAGCTGATGTTTACGCCACTGAAAAACAACCCTTCAACCAGCACCTGGCGTTGCAACAAGAACAAGCCTATGCACAGGAATACCTCCACGATAAAAAAGCAGAGGCCGCAAAATTGGCCCCTGCCTTTGACGGTTTACTTTAGCAAGAATACGGCTGCTATTAGCCGTACTCTTGAATCATTCCAGGCCCAGACAGACTGCGCTTTCGGCAGGTTGAATCCCTGCCAAACATTCTGCTCGGTTTGCTTTAAGCAGCAACCATTGCAGAATTTGCGCCTGTTGTTGCTGCCCCTGCCATAGCCGCCAGCTGGTGAAACCTTGCAACCCCAGCAATACTGTCAGGACCATGACAGAAACAGCTCTAGTACTCCTGCTGTTAGCGTTCCCTATCGGGAAGGCGTTCCGGAGACCGTTGCCGGTCATGTTCTCGAAGTTCCTCAAGGGCCTTCTCTGCCTGGTATTGGGCATATTCCCGTTGGAATTCAGGTTCGTGGAAATGGTCTCGATTTGGCTGCTGAGTGCGCTGAGGCGATGATTCAATCCCTCGCGCAGGTCGCTCAAGGATGGCCCTGCTGTGGTCGAGGTTCTGCCGAGCTTGTTCCAGGCTTGTTGCTGTTCTTGCATGAGCGTTGTTAAGACGCGCAAGGTATGGCTCAGCTCGCGGATCAATGTCGCTTGGGTGGCGTCCGTCTCGGCCTTGTTGGCGAGCGCTTCCAGCACCGCCAGATTGGAGGTTGTCCATTGGTTCAATGTCTGGGTAAAGCCAGAGAGTAAGCCCTCCCATTCCTGGGGAGCGGTTTCAATGATGGTGTGCAAAAAGCCGACGGCGGCAATCAGCATCCAGAAGTCCGAGTCATCAGCGCCCACGCCAAATTTTAGGGCAAAGTCCAAAACTTTTGCCCTGGTCGCTGGTGGCTGATCGGCTAACGCCTGATCGCGCCAGGCGGCCTGCTCCCGCTTGCGAGAGGTGAGCAGCTGTCTATCGCTGTTAGCCTGCATCGTTCACTCCCTCGGCCTTACGGTCACCAGGTTTCGCCGCAGCACGATCACTGCCAGTAGCCTCGTCGCCGGTGACAAATACGCCCGACGCCTCAAAGAAAGCATGAACCTTCTCCATAAAGGTTTTCACCCGCCTGCGGTCAATACTGGAAAAGCCCTCGGTGCGATCGCGCGCCTGGCCAAAGGTCAGACTAGCGGCATCAATGCGATTGCGGGTCGCTGCCCCATGAAACTTGGGAAATTCCAACACTGGGATTTCTCGTGCAGCAATGAATGACAACAGCTCGCTATCTTCCTCAAAGCCAGACCAGTCCTCGGACACACCCAGATTCTTGACGAATAGGTGTGTCATGCTGGGAAACAGGGTCACGTATTTGCGAAACAGGTTGAGGCTGTCATAGCTCCCATTGCTGATAAACCAGTGAACAAATTGCACCCCATCTTCCTTGGCTAGCGAGAGAATATCGTTCTCTTCAAACCAACGGCGCAGCGCCGGTAGAACTTGTGCTGGAAGATTAACAATGGTTCGTCGTTTGACACCGCTAAGATACAGTTGGTTCGCGGCATCGTCATATCTTTCTCCTTCTGAGAAAATCGCCACGTTGCTATGACAGGTTTTGC
>ERZ1740065.1816-NODE-1816-length-13054-cov-11.744673_pt1 | contig 13054 bp, 5 predicted proteins | sample MGYA00581738_ERZ1740065 | MGnify/ENA primary metagenome ERZ1740065 (study PRJEB43018, sample SAMN04849749) | marine metagenome | isolation source: floating plastic debris | place: Pacific Ocean | collected 2008-09-01 | study: EMG produced TPA metagenomics... | reverse complement strand
CTATACACTATACACTATACACTATACACTATACACTATACACTATACACTATACTATAAACTATACTATTGAGTTGAGTTGGTATCTAATTTGCATTGCTGTTTCTCTCTCGTCTAGGATACCCAAACAGGACGGTGATATCGATCAATGATGAGACAGACGTTCCAGAATTTGCATTCACCGAGAGTCAGTACACTGTAAGAGAGAACAACGGCTCGCTATCTGTGACGGTACGGCGGTATGGCGACGTCTCATCCCAGCAGACAGTCAGCTGTATCACACTATCCGGCTCTGCTGCTGAGGGCCAGGACTTCGTACCTCGACAGTCCGACAGCGTCATCTTTGATATCACATTTGGACCTGGTTAGTATGTCTGACTGCCCAATGATAGTGTGCAGGTACGACATCCATGACAGTGACAGTGACTGTGACATGAACATTTCTTTGCCTTACAATAGCTGTAGCAACTCCTTCAGAATTTCAGTTCGTTTCCTACACAGCTGTATACATGTCAATGATCTCCAGCGTACTCTCACTGAGCTCTATAATTTTAATCTGGTCCACTCTTGCTCAGTTGCTGGTTACGATGCTATACAGATGTATTTTCTCTGCAGGTGAGATGAGTGCAGTTTGTCACGTGATGATCATTGACGATTCTATATACGAGGAGGAGGAGACATTCTCACTAGGAATTGTGACGCGTGACGGAGTTAAGACGAAAAGATCTGCCTCTGTCACAATAACAGACGAGGAAGACAGTGAGTAATAACAATATAATTATTTGGTCTCAGTGAGAGCGAGGGAGGCAAGGAAGGAGGGAAACCTAGAAAACCTACAGTAATGCTACTTTTGGAGTTGTCTTCACCTGTGTCAATGTAATAGTGGAGTTGTCTTTTCTGACTATTTTTGTTTTTCACAGAGCCAACGCTTAGCTTTGCTGACACTCATGTCTACGTGGCGGAGCCTCCATCTCAAGGCGTGACGAGTACTGTAAAGGTTGTGGTAGAGCGTGACGGTGACACAAGTCAGACATCTATTGTCACGCTCTATACTAAGGAGGGCTCTGCTAAATCTGGCACCGACTTCCAGGAACACACAGAAGGTAGCCACTTACCATACGTCACATGTAATAGATTAGAATCTTCTCCTTCTAGTTGCATGCTGAAATGTAAAACCAAACCAAATAATGATCATATTACCGTATTCCCTCACAATTAAGACGTGCATCCTAATCTTGAGGAAACCTGGGTGCGTTCTATTTCTTCCAGGTTTAGACGAGGTGTCTTATGACGTAATCTATATGTTATCACGCCCTAGACACAGCTGAGGAATTTTTTATTTTGGACACGCCTGACTTCACCTGCTTGGACGCTCGTCTTATATCGTGAACCTGAGCTGCAACACATCCGACATCAGGAAATTCAACCTAAAATTGTTTTTTAGAGCTGAAATTTGGTCCTGGTGTCAAAGAGAGGTCGTTTGAGGTCAACATTATGTACGATGGAGACCCGGAACTGAGGGAATCGTTTTCTGTGAGTACTTCAGTCAGTGAAAACCTTTAATGAGATGAAGTAATGAAACCAATGGTCCTGCATTACCCGACTTTCACAGATAATCATGTCATCGGATTCTCAAGGGATCGCAACTCTCGTCACCAGCCGCTGTGCCATATACATCACTGATGAAAACAGCATGGCTGGATTGGTGTTTCCTGTTGACCCGATTGTCATCTCCCTCAAGAAATATGATTCAGTGGGAATCCCTGGAGAAAACCCCATGAACGGCTACCCACTTGTGTGCATCACAGTAAGGGTTTCCCTCTCTTTGCTTGATACTCCTTATCTCCAGAGAGGCTGGTATTCCTACTATTTCATGTCATTTTCTAGCCTTGCGATGCGAGACACCCAGAGTACAGCCGCACCAAAGTTATATGTGACAATGAAGGAATAGACAACTCTCTGACTCAGTATAGATGGAAAGTAGGTCAGCCAATAGGACGAGACGGTTTGGCTTTTGAGTTGCAGACAGTGTCAAGTGACACGTTCATGACTAGTACACGATCGCAGACGTTGGACAGCATTTACTTCGGCCCTGGTAAGTACTCAAACTTACAGTTACAATACACGTACACCGCTTACAGTCACTCAACTCCATAGTTTCCTTTCTCTACTGATTATGTAGTCTAGTTCTCTACTGATTCTGTAGTCTAGTTCTCTACTGATTCTGTAGTCTAGTGATCTACTGAGTCATACAGCCTGCTTATGCTTGTAATGTCGTTGGTATATTTATGTTTATTTCAGGCTCTAGAGTTCAATGCGTTGCCACAGCCAGCAGTAACTCGGTCTATCAGGGTCTGGAGAGAGAGAGTCCGATAGTGATGGTCAGTCAGACGGAAGGAGTCTGTAAGCCTCAACGTCTCGGCTTCTCCGGCGGTGAACCATACCTCAGTAAAATCAAATACCTCGGTACGTACACTAAACCTACCGCAATAATTCAGTACGTACACTCAATCTACTGCAACACCTCCCCACTTACACTCGATCTACTACAATATTTTGGTACATACATGCGATATACTGAAACACCTCAGTATTCCATGATTTGGCTGATGCCAAATTTATGTTCTACAGGCCCTAACCACAGGAAGTTCCCGAATCACATCAAGCTCTCCATATTTGTACCACACCGAGATGGCATGCTACCCGCCATATCCACAGAGAAACTGTCAAACTTTGACTACATGCTCTCGCCGTCCGCCTCTCGCGTCGGTTTACACAGGTACTGTACATCCTCACCTAATAGCCCGCATTCTATTTTCAAAGTTATGTTGTTATCATATTATCTTACACATGTATATGCTTTTTTGAGCCATTTCCTTCCCATTCAGAAATTCTTATGTTATCATGAAGTTTTATCAGTGAGCGGTGAACCTTTCTAGCCATGTTTAGATACCATGCTCTCATGTAAATCTAATCTAGGTACTGGCTTTCCTTCAATTTCTGTACAGCATTACTGTAAAAGTGGGAAGATTAGTGCGGGTAAAGATTTAACTCTAATACTATAACTATACTATAACAATTCACAATAAGTCACTAATGATAAATCCAGCTAAGCTTTCTATCGGAGTTGTTGCATCATGAAAACTTTTTGGAGTTGTCCTCTCATCATCTATAGGCACCCTGATGGTGATTGTAGATGTGTCTGTGACTTCATAGATGCTGGTTGTTTAGGTGGAGAGGTATTTCTTCCTACTGTCACACTTTCTTTTTGGAAAATATTAAACAGCCCGCTAGCTATTATTTCCACTTTATGGTACGTCTTATTACACCAGCAATGTCTCACTGCATGACTCCCACATTCCAGATGCTCTAATCTAGTGAAGAGCTCTGAGTCAGAGCTGACTGTGGGTTGGAGAGATAACAAACGGGCTGATGAGGCGTATCTACCACATCAACACGATCGAACCCTTCGTGGATCGTCAGCTGTCGGTTTCTATAGCAGCCTAGACTTGGAAAACTGCATGTGGGAGTTTGATGGGTTCTTCAAGCTGCCAGAATTGATCACCACATGTGGAACTGCTGTGGAAACCAACTCCCAGGTTAGTGTTTTGTTCAGGAACCATAAAATGTTGATGATATATATGCTCTTTTCATAAGATTTCTCAAAGCCTGTATCCAGCCCTGTGGCTGGTTCTCTCTAACCCTGTATTCAGCATTGAGTCTGTTTTCACCTTGTAGGTGCAGGACCTGACCAAGTCCTACTTGTCGCTCGTCATACCGATTTATGTGTCCTACGTCTTCCACTCCATGACAGCGCCTGGTGGCTGGCAGCACTTCGACATGAGTAGCAAGCAGCGGGTGACCTTTGTCTATGACACCGCACTGCTGCTGAAAAATGGTGTTTCGAATGTTCAGTCAGATCAGGGTCAAGGTCGCAGCAGGTAAGCCCTGACTGAAATCTCATTACAGACTTGTCATCTTTGAATGTGTTAATATCGTTCATTATGGTTGCAGCAATCTCGATGGTAGAATCTTCTTGAACTCAGTCAGAGTTCAGTCTAGAGGTCACCTGGTCGTGGAGTTACAGAGTCAGACTAATTTCTACGGTAAATTCCTCTACAAAGATGGCCGACACGTGTCATCAGTCAGCTCCAATGAATTCCCTGATCTCGACTTCCGCCTTGAGCTTGTCCAATCAGAACAGAGCTTTGACAACCCTAAACAGCTATGGCGCTTTGTCTCCGATTCTGCAGTAAGTGTTACTGTCATATCCTAACCTTTGACCTTGATCTTCACCTCAAAGTTAGGAGAAATATGCTCTGTATCCTGTGTGAGATTAGATCAGTCGTATTGCCTCAGTTCTTCCCGTAACACATGCAGACAATCATGCCACTGTCCTGCACATTCCTGCAGATACAAGACTACAGTGGCCAGTACCTTGTCTCTCTGGTGCCGTGCTTAGCTGCTGCCGACGTTGCTTTCTCTACATCAGCTCAATGTAACTCAGCATCAGCACTGACCTTTGAACTCAACATCGAACTGCAGCAGGTGTCGGATCCTGTATCTGAAGTCTTCAGCCTGAACACCGAGCTCACTCTCACGCGGAGCAAACGCGCCTGGCTAAGTAACAACCGAACTGGAAATGTAAGTTTCCTTCCATCGAATACCATTGCTCTACTGTTCGACTGTGGAAATTTCTTCATTCATTGCTGATGTATAAAGAAAAATTATTTCAACTTATGCAAGTGGAGTAAAAATCTTTTCCCAATATTTCTTTAAGTTATAACAAAACCTGCGAAATTATCTGATTCAAATATTTTCAATCCACCATGTCCTGTCCTGTTCAATTCAAACTATAGTCAACGTCAGTGTTGCCAGTCCTACGATTTTACTCGGTAGATTTGCGACTTTTTCAGCTTTTGAGGCAGCGAATTTGCCACATTAGGTCATGTAATTGCTTTCTTTGTCAACCACAGGCCCACAGAAACTGACTAATGGTATTTGGTGAGCAGTAATGTACTAAAATAAAGGCCATAAAGTGGGTTTCAAGGCAGTATATGGGGTTTCTATTTTTAGATTACTGAAATCTACGATATTTTTCCATTTGGGTTGGCAACACCGGTCGACGTATTTAGACTATATATGAATAGTAACATTGATTACTAATCCTGCTATATTACCGTAGAATCCGCTGTTGCTGCATTACCTAATGATGTGATTGCATACACTGTTAGCTTTAATTTTGTGGTTTGTGGTTTTGAAGCACACACATAAGCTCACTAGTATTTTTGCAGTTAGTCAGTTGCTGTTATATTAACTGCTCTCCCTGCTTTTCTATAGAGTGTATCGACAGAGGTAATGTTCTACTGTTCGTATCATTGCACTATTACCTGCTTTCGTTAGTTATCTGTCCTCTATCATCTGTCCTCTTTCCTGTCCATCTCTACTGTACTTACCTCACTTCTCTGCTCTGCATGACGTCACATGTACTAGAAGAGAAATCATGTTGATCTCAATAGTACAAGCGGAACCAAAAACCGAGATTTGAATTGCTGAACCTGTGATTAGATTTAGCATGTTTCCCTGAATTAGAAACTATTGCTTAGACTTGCACTTACACTTACACTTACACTCACACTGCGCGATGATACTCAGTAATTGCTGTAATACTGGTTTGTAAGACAAATGGTGAGGTATTGAGCGTGCTGAACCAAACCAGTTCCATCTAGAATCACTGTACAACACTGATCTGTATACAGTAAAGTAAGCGCTGACTATAGAAGATCCACAAAGATTTTTTGTTAGTCTCAAACCGCAATTGACTAAAAATTGAAACTCCTGCAACGATATGTTGATCTGTGTTGTTGTAATCTGATTTAGCGGTAGATCCCATTTCAATCTGTCGCTCGCATGTCCTGTCGTAGTCATCTCTTCTGTCCACACTAACTCTAGTCCTCCTATGATTCCGTCCCTCCACTGCCTTCCAATCCTAACGAACTCTCTCGTCTCCTCAGGATTTGTCCGACGTTGCGTTCAGAGCCGGAGAGAAGATATATGGACGAGTTGACACTCGACAGTTACAAGAATCTAGTACCCCATACGATGTGCTCGTAGAGAAGGTATATAGCCCGTAATACATCAATACCTATTGTTACTCAGACCGTGACCTTGACGGATATCATGTGATATGCAGGTATTCGTTTGCTCTGGTAAGGATGGGTTCGTACCGAAGTACCAGCCCGACTCAGAGGAGTACGGTTGTGTGTCGGATACCGGCCACCTGCAGGCCCAGTATAAGATCCTGGTGAGTCTACTGCTGTGGCGGCACAGTTACAGCCGTCGAGTCTTGTTTTCATTGAAACTCCTCACTTTTTTCCTCAGGATAAAACATCGCCTGATCATGTGACCAAAGATCTAAACGGGTTACCATTTAACGCTGTCTTTGCGAAAGACCACACACGCGGTAAGAAGCTGTACAACCGACCCGGTATGGATGGATTCGTGTTTGACAGCAAGCCCCTCAACTCGGTAAGTGAATCCCCCGCTGTTAATATCGAGCCTTAGTTCCACAGATCTATATCTATGTTTAGAGTGGGATGGAAAGCGTACCGTACCAAATGTCGGTTGTGTAATTTGCAGTTGTCAGTTTTTGAGTGAAACTTCCTTGGGTTTACAACAATCACCATGATACAGCCTCATCCTACCCACTTGGTTCATTAATGTGTTGGTAACTGTGATTGGTCAATAGTCTTAGTCATGAGAATCAGACTCCCGACTACAAAGACGTTTATGAAGAAATTGTTTAAATGGAATTCCTGTACACATTTAGGAGTTTGGGAGGAAGTGGTTTGTACACGTCATCTATTCAGTGAACACACTGACGGATCCACTGAAGATTATGCACAGATTTCGGAGAGCTCAAGTCAATGACATCTCAGGTAACTTTGTCAAGCTTCTAGTCTATCTTGTTTACAGCGAGTTCTGCTCAGTTGACATCCTAATATACAGATAGTATTATATCTATTATCTGTATATCTAATCTATATTATATAATATTATCTATAATCTTTACTTCCTATTTATACTAAATATTTTGAAAATATATAATTTTCTTGAATTTTATCTTTTAATTATTGTATTAAATTTCCAAAATATGTTTCTGTATATGTCATATCTGTCATGTTCTCTACCCGTGTCAAATTGACATGAGAATAAATCTAGTTTGTTCCCATCTCTCACGATCCGAGTGAAAGTAGTGAGAAGTCTGGTATTGTCTGATAACTTTTAAACTCATTGTAATTTTAGGTGTGGGACGCGGCAAAGGAACCAACATGGCGTTTTTATATCTCGAAGAACCAGTGATAGCTTCTCCCAAACCATTTCACTCAAAAATAAAAACTCATATTTGGGCCACGTCGGTGGGAGTCGTCGGCCTCCTGCTGATAGCCGTCGTTGTCGGTATATCGATATTCACGTATAAATTCACTAAGTTGAAATCAAAGAAGAAAAAGAGAAATTCTAGAGAAGTCGAGAAGCCTAGCGGACCTGAGTCACTTCCCATGCCGGTGGAGGAGGATGATGGAGTGGTGCGATTGGACGGCATTGTATCTACCAGTGAAATATAGACCAATCGTATGTCTATCAGCAAAATATTGACCAATCATATGCCTACACTATGCGTCTGCATAATCAAACTCATATTTATTGATTCTAATTCATTGCTGTGATTTACTCATTGCTAGGCAACTAGCATCAATTGTTTGTTGACATTGTGTTGCATTGGGGTATGATCACATGATGCTGAGTATTTTTATGATGAGAGTAGCATTGTTTATACTATACTGTTATATAGATAATAATGGAACAACCCCACCCTAATTTATGGAATAAAATGTGTCTGATCTCTGCTCGTATTCCCTCTAGCTTAATTGGCAGTTAATGTTTGGGAGCTGAAAATCATTTGGCTTATACTCCACTATGCGCTCAGCTCGCGCTGCTGGGTCAACTCTCCTGAGAAATGCCGTAAACCTTTTTCATGAAGATAAGATAGCTGCCCTGTAACCATACTGCCACTGGATCCGCCCCTGGCGACCACTGCAACTGCAAATTGACAGAAGATCTCTCATATGAGAGGTCATCATACCAATCACTGGGACTTTTGGCTACAATAATTTTTCAGGTTTTCTGCTATGAGATCACCGTGACCTCATGATCAGGCTCTCCTGTTTACTGTCAGTAAGCATTAAAATGGTTCACACCAACCTTACGATCTCATCCAGCAACATCTAGCAAATTTTAACAAGCTTTTTCAAATTGCTGTGATTTTCACAGTACATTTCCTTTTTAAATCTAGTGTTTGTAATGACATGAATGAAGTCATAGAACTGGCAGGTTGAGCATAGCGAGAGCTGATTGGTCAATGTTTTGAATGTTCTCAAGTAGCAGGTAGTTAAATAATGACATTTCCTTCTTCAACAGACAGAGACTACTAGTTCGACTCTACGTGTTCAGTAAATAGGAAGAGATCGATTTGCAGTGGGAGATGTGGCGACATCATTCAATATAACAAGTAAGTAAGACGTGACGTAGCTTTGGATTTAATGGTGGTCATAGGTGTTCCATCAATAGCTGGACCACAGCAGTGCTGTGATCATCGTGTTAGGATTGGTGGAACAAGGAGGCATAGAAGAACTAGGATACAGCTGTTTACTTCAATCACAATCATGCGATTGCGACCCAGTATACGAGGTGATATTTTGTTGCGACCTCATCATATGAATGCTATAACTCCCAGCATCATCTGTATCCGTAGTCATGCTAGTTTTGTTGTGCTTCACTACGGTTTTATCTGTAGCCTATGGTTCTTAAATTTAGTATGAATTTCAGGGAGATGACTGTTACGTTCTATACTTTCTATACTATATATCAGAATTACTACTTATACAGAGTAGAGATAATTGACAGCCAATTTCAAGTTTCAACTTTGGAAGCTAACTGCGTTTTCGGATAGTCAATTTAGCATCGATTTAACCGTAAAAGCACAACATTACGCGGGGACGTTTCGGATGCTAAATCAACGCATTAATTTGCTACCATCAATTTAGCTAGTAAGCTAAATCGACGGCCGAAAGCTAGGAAACTGCTGAAATCAACGGGCCGTCGATTACACTAGCCCTTACATCATCAACGGCTGTCGATTACACTAGCCCTTACATCATCACGTGACGTAACTAGTACCAACACGCATGCCTTTCTTGGTCTCTCTGTCTCTCTCCAATGTTTTTCATGTTGGATTCACAAACCAGTGACCATAAAAATACTGCGAGCAAAATCTACCAGTCAAGGCTTTTTTGAGATTATTGAGGTTATTTGATTTCACTAATAGATAATAGCAGAGAGTGTGAGTAACTGGAATTATATGATATGAATATAATCAGTGTCAATTATAACAGACCTCTGCTATCTGGAAACTCATGTTTCAAAATTGTCTTATACCAGTATATCAGTTCCAGAGGAGAAACTAGCTTGTATGATTTACAATCCTGCCAGGCATGTAGAGTCAGGTGCCCTGTCCAACCAATGACAGTATACCAGTGTGATGCAACTCAAGTGCTGTCATACGATACAATGGCAGCAGTCGTGTTGAACTGAGTGATTGAGCAATTGTCAGACGCATCACTTCCTGGATTCCTGAACTGGAGCATGATGATGAAGTAGGACGCGACGACACCAACTATCTGTAACAGTGCACACAGCCATAGACTTGGCTAATATTTCATGACGTAGAATGAGGATGAATGTGGTGCCTACTGAGACGGCCAGTTCTTTGCGCACAAGGATTATCCCCGACAGCACGTATCCGACGGGTTCCCTCACTTGAGATAGAAACAGATGTAGCTGCAGATAAATACATGTCAGATGGTCAAGACTGCTTTGAGGTTGATTTTCTATGAGGCAAAATAGAGCACAGAGTCAGTTAGTCTGACTCGAACGCCTGTTCTACACGTCTAAAAATATCACATATTCATTAATATTTCAATCGATACGCGATTTCAGGTATCGAAGATTCAGGTGCATGGGTGTCTCCAACGTGAAGGCCGGGTCCAGGGGCCGTTCAGGCCCCGGTGGGGTCCAGGGGCAATGCTCCAACAAGGGTTAGGGGGCAGCGCCCACGGAAAATTCTTTTTCTATTTACACCTAGAAAGCCATGAGAGATTTAGCTGCTGTTGCAAAAAAGTTGCTTAGAATACAAGAGACATTCTAGGGATGGAGGGAGGGAGGGAGGGATGGATGGAGGGAGGGAGGGAGGGAGGGATCTATTGTATCACTAATGTCTCAGAACACATCCTACATCCCTTTATCGAAAAGTAGGTGATAAGATTTGTGTTGACAGGCGTTCATCATCAGCGCATGAATACAAACTTTCTGCACTGCCAACGCGTTACTAAGTTGACTGTAGTTAGAGAACTTGATCAAGTATAAAGAAATAGAACAACTAGTCCGATCTAGACTACCTGAGTGAGATAAAGAGCCACAGGCTTAATTGTGGCCTTGAGAACTGTTATCACGACAACATCCTCCTGCACTACGGCAAAACAGCACTGAAGTCGAAATACTTCTGACTACTCAACACAGTGGTGTCATATTCTTACCAAAAAACCTCAAATTGGTCATCAAACATTTTTTTTGCACTTGTGGAATGGGCGTTGTGACACAGCCACTCCATTAGCTGGCAACGCCCCTGGATTTTACAGTACATTAAATTGATATATAAAAGGGATGTGCCCAATTTTTTTTTCCGGATTCGCCAGTTATGCCTCAGGTAAAAAGTACTAGTGAGTAGCAGAAGATTTCCCGAGGTTTCCGCTAGTTGGAAGCACACTACCAGCTTAGTGTTGATACCCAACTGACCAACACTTTTAATATATCCCTCAGACTAAGAGTATTGTTAAAGGCTTTCCGTTAACTGATTTCCTTCAGGTTCTCTTGAACTACTTTACATCATTTTTTTCTGTTAATACGTTTTAATTTGATCCTAAGGCTAATCAAGTAAACATTACACAAACACACCCACACTAGGCTATCGTCCTGTAACTTACTTGGGCTACATCTCTGCCACGTGAATTGGAGGCTCTGATATTCATGAGGGCGTCGCCAGCGGCCATACTATCCCCGGCCAGATAATGACAGGCCCAAATCATCAGCGCTTGAATTACAGCTAGTTGCACTAGGCTTCCGTTAACGATCAGCGCCTGCTCAGCCAAGCCATTGTAGATGTTGATCACGAGGTAGTAGAGCCCCAAAAGCTCCACACAGATGATGGAAAGCATGTAGAAGCCGATCATCTGATTCCAGCAATCGTTGGAGATCTTTCCCGCCTCGCGAAGACTGAGATGAGCAGGTCGATGTTCGATAGCAATTTTGACTGAGTTAAGCTCGTCTGCTTGAAGTTTTCTGGTCAAAGACTTGTTGAACTGCTGGAAACTGTACGACAGAAGTCTCGCAGTGAATATGAAGTAAGCTGGAACTAGCAGTGTCGAGGCCTGTATAAGACAGAATGTGAAAGCGCCAATGACCTTGATGACCTGCAGAGCGACTTCATTACGGAATTTTGTCATGATTGGACCGCCTTCCTGGTAGAGAGTCATAAATTGAAAGTCGCTAAATGCTCCACAGATAAGAATCAGTGTCATGGCGATGACATTGATCATCACGAATGTGATGGCGAACTTCTCAAGGCGGGTATGTTTTGAGTCAATATCGATGCCTATTGCTCTGCAGGCTTCCACAGCTTCAAGGAGTTTGATGTAGTACTTCTGGAATCTTCCCTTCTTTAACCACAAGTACAGAAAAATAGCAGAGCAGATGCAGCAATTGGACGTCAGTATGACCTGGTTTAAATACTCCACAAGGAGGCTGTCAAATTCAAATTTCAAAGGAAATGAAGCGTAAGCAGTCACACAGAATCCACCTACAGACAGGATGTAGATCAGTAAGCTTAGCGACACGGTGACCCTGGGAAAACTCCACAGAAATCTGTCGGTAAGGATGCCGTACACCGACATAACTCTCAGAATAAACTTATCTCTCCTATAGAACTCATTGTCATAACTATCTGCACCGTCATCTCGACTGACCTTGACCTTTTGATGGTGATTGTTGTCCATTGCAACCATCACCCTGTTTCTGCTGCAGGAGGATAATAGATAACTACTGGTGTATTTCAGTTTATATGAGCTAGTGACTGGATGTCAATCATGTTGTTAAATTGTTGAAAATATTGATTGAGTCTGAATCAATAGAACCCAGGTCAGTTCAGAGCACATGTCCGGCATCAACGGTCGTAGCAAGCAGACCTGCTTTATTATCATAACTAAATCAATGATCAAGTGGCCTCAGTGTGGATTCGTTTCAGAAATGATATGGAACAAACTCTCCAATCTACTTACGAAGCAAAGTATTTTATCCCCTCATCACAGCTGGATTGAAGTATATTAAACCACCTTACTAAAGATCATGAAGTATATTCCATATCATAGTAAATGTAATCTGTTCACTGGTACTATTTATATCGCGTTTGGAAAGGCATGTGGTGTAAGTTGTAGAATTTACTCTTGAATGCGCTGTTCATGCGTGACTAGTGAGAATAGTAAAAGAACAACAAAAGAAAATACTAGAAAACCATGGAAACTACTCAGATGCATTAGCAGTCTGTCCAGTACACGTCTGAGGCATAAAAAATAGTTGTTGATTAACCATGATAAGTCTGAAAATGCCTTGTAAGTAGTTTACACTCCTCTTTCAATGTGCCATATATGTTACATTGATATGATTGCTTAAAATTCCTTCAGATAGGATATTGATAGGACATTGATAGGACATTGATAGGATATCGAGAGCTATTTCAGAGTGATACTGCAATCATGGGTTTTCTCCTACTGAGGGAGAGTGAATTTGAGTAGCATCTTTGGCATTTCTTACTCTTCTATCAGTGGGCCTGCCGGAATCATGCGCCGGAATCATGCGCCGGAATCATGCGCCGGAATCATGCGCC
>ERZ1740065.1815-NODE-1815-length-13055-cov-11.952923_pt1 | contig 13055 bp, 15 predicted proteins | sample MGYA00581738_ERZ1740065 | MGnify/ENA primary metagenome ERZ1740065 (study PRJEB43018, sample SAMN04849749) | marine metagenome | isolation source: floating plastic debris | place: Pacific Ocean | collected 2008-09-01 | study: EMG produced TPA metagenomics... | reverse complement strand
GAGAGTGAGGGGTGGCGGAGAGAGTGAGGGGTGGCGGAGAGAGTGAGGGGTGGCGTGGGTGCATGGTAAGGCAGAATGCTAATAGCCGACTAATCGGGCCTATTACTATTAGACATCCTGCGAGATAGGATCGTTAGCAAATGGTGTCGGCAGCTGATACGTCGATACACGGCAGCACTGCTCTACCGACCCGGTCAGCACATCACACGCCATTGGTCATACCCAAAAGAGTTTAAAAGATCAGTGAACGGTCTCAATGGTTTATATGTTAAGCACTAAAGCAGTGACATGTAGATCTGGGAGTATGTCTAGGTAGAGGTGAGTGAGAGCACGCGGACCTCTGGGGGGTTGGAACTCAACTACAGGCTGCCGAACTACTAAACCGAGCATGTGCCTCCGCTCTCACCTGGCTGGCTATCTTTGAACTATAGAATCTAATTAAATGTCGATGAGATAAAGGCGTTTGATGAAGTATTTCACTCTACATGTAAACAACGTTAGGTATAAGGTATACTGAAGAATAGGCTTATCCCATTTGCTCACAGTAGCTACAGAGCATCGGAATGCAGAGCTATCTCAACAAGGAGACCAATGACTCACAGTTTGCATGCCAGTAAGTCATGCAAACAAGTCACAAGAGGTTATAACCTTACTTTCAGAGCCGAGTCAACTGTATGCAGATCTATCCATTCTGGTTCATACACTTCTCTAATAACTGTGTATAGATTGCGGGAAGCGAGGGTCATGGCTGAAAATGGAACCAGATCGTATGTTTACATTAGAACTTGACTCAAAACATTGAGCTCTTCAAATGTATTATCATACCTCTGATACAACTGAGATAGTGCTTCACTTCTTTCTGAAGTTTATATGCTGTGGCCTATGCAAAAATGGAAAAACAGTTGTTAAAGAGCATGTGCATCTACAGACACAACGCAACGACTGATATTATGAGCGTGGTGACACAGCTTTCACAACAGAGTCCTACGCTTTACCTGTTGCTTTGTGAAGTTTGAAACATGTTCCTCGAACTTTTCATCGGTAGTCCGTTCAGCCTTGCCCATGTTTTGGAGAACCTTAAAAGTGATCAGCATAGATTTAGCTTGTCCGTTAAATCGTGGTCATACACGTTTATAAAACTGTACCTTCGTTTTTGTCCTTATCAGCGTCTTCTGCACAGCTTTAGCAAAAGCCCCACCTGACCCTTTGCCTTCCATAGTTCTCTCCTCACCAGATAGCGTCTTCAAAGATAACAATACACTGATAATCCAGCTAAATCTAGATCTCCCGCTACAACTAAGCACATACGCAACAAGAACCAGTAGTCGTTGTAGAAGTACTTTCGGTTCTACTCGACGCTCCAGTAATGCAGGTCGAACACGTCGCTGACGAGTACACGCGCAGTAGTACTAGAATTCTCATAGTAGTGCGTAGCGATTTATTGATACTTTATCGCATCGCGATCGTATGAAACCGTGTGCACTCCATCTGAATGAAGCACATTCATCGTTCGCATAAGATAATTCCATAAAAACGATTTACCCATGAAATAGATAAATTTATAAGAATAGAAGGAAATAATAAATAATCTAATTTTGTTACAATAAATATTTCGCAACTCAAGTTCGAGCTTTTCTTCTTTCCATAAAAACGATTTCAGAGCGTAGTGCAGACCGAAGTAGAGGCAAAGAGGGGAAAGAAGAGGCACATATACCTACATCCTATGTTATTCTAAGAAAACTAACCACACGCACAGCTTTTATTACATGGGCAGTCTAAGAATCGGGTAAATATTACCTTCACTTTCAGTCCGCATGGAATTGCGCAGAAAGAGAAAATCGAGCGATTTGGGTAATTCAATACAGAGGTACAAAGACTCCTCCTGGAAGCCCCGTGAGAAGAAGCTGCTGCTGGATGCATTGCAATCTAGTCAAAGCAGGGAATTTGTAGATGTAGAAAATTCTACCCAAGCTCCATATGACCTGGTAGAACTTCAGCGTCGCTTACCTAATAGATCACGAGGTGAAATCAAGGCATACATTGACGAATGTGTAGCTGCACACCATCAATCGAGGCTGGAGAAAGCAAAAGACTTCAAAGAGACGAATATCAAAGGATGGATCGATTGCTGTGCTGCCAATTCAGACGATAGAGTATGCTGTTCGGAGTCAGGCGATGGCACCCTGAAGCATATTAGCCCTGCACTCGCCACAGCTTCTATTTTCAAGCACCGAGAGTCAGAAGCTGAAGGGGTGGATGGCAGAGACACCGAAGTACATGCTGTCAACTCATTCGTGGAGCAAGTTCTGTGTGGACTGGATCCCCCTTGTGAGGACGCTTTAACTGAGTTTGAGGCTTATGTACTGGTACACGCCCTCCATGAACTAGAACAAAAAGTCGCCAGAGCGGATACCATTCAGCAGGAGCGTCACTTCCACAATCAATGTCAGCTAGCAACAGCTGAAGTGAGGAGCGACGCTGAGCACGGAGTAACCACAGTCAATGACTCCAAGTTCCTTAATCCACTCTCTCTAAGTAAGAGGGACACAGGTTTTGTGTATTTCTCCAAAAATAAGGTTGTTGATTAGCATTTTGTAACAATAAAAAGTTTATTTAAACCAGATGATATAACTGGATAAGTATTTACAAACTGTCATGCAGTTGACATCTTTATACCGAAAGTTTGTACAGACATTATGAAGCCATGAAGCCAGCTAAATGGAGCCATGGAGGGGTATACGTAAACACGGAGGGTATACGTAAACGCATTAGTATGGTCGAGCTCGTCTGTCACTCCTGTCGTCACGGTGATCGTAGCCTCCTCTACCTCGGCCCCTGCCACCGCCGTATCCTCCTCCACCTCCATAACCACCGCCGCCACCATATCCACCTCCTCCTCCTCCGCCGCCACCACCACCACCATCTAAAACATGACACATACATTATAGATATCCAAAGAGGTGTAAAATTCAGAAACCATCGGTGGCAATAAAACAGACCTGATCGTGGCTGTTTACACTTGTTACAAGAGTCTCTCCATGCAAAGTTGTCGTTGCCGCAATCGCCACAGTTCCAGTCTCCGGGGCGACCTCTACCGCCGCCACCATCACCTCTTCCTCTACCGCGACCTCCGAATCCGCCGCCGCGGCCTCCTCCAAACCCTCCGCGGTCTCCACCTCGAAATCCTCCGCGTCCGCCCCTGGTGCCAAACGATGAAGTCGGTCGCCGTGCCAACTCTACTCTGAGTTGGTTACCGTTGAAATCTTTGTCTGTAACACAAACACTCGTATAATAGTGAAAGTAAATCATAACCCATTAACATATAACGGATTGCTGAGGTAAATAAATAGATTGTGATCAACGATAACAGTAGATAACTTACTGTTAAACCAATCGATGGCTGATGTGGCTGTGTACGAGTCGTCATACGTGACAGTGGCGTCGCCCTTCGGTAGGCCGGTTTGCTTGTCCTTATAGATCCATATCTTAGGCTTGCCTGTCTTCTTATCAATCTATGAATAGGTAATAAACAGGTAGAACTGAGTTAGATAATGACGGCGATAAACAGGGAAAGGGAGGACAACTCTTACTTTGATGATGCCAATCTGCCCGAAGTACTGACTGAGAGAGACTTCATCAATGTCGGTAGGCAGACCCTGGACAAATATGGTGTCCTGTTGGATGGTCATCTCTGACGCGCCACCTCCACCACCACCGCTACTACTGCCATAACTGTCGCTTCCATAGCTGCTGCCACCTCCACCTCCTCTATGGTAGCTGCTGCCACTCTCACCACCGCGATCGCTACCATAACTGCCACGGTCGCCACCATAGCTCCCACGGTCTCCTCCGTAACTCCCCCGGTCTCCACCATAGCTCCCTCGGTCTCCACCATAGCTCCCTCGGTCTCCTCCACCTCGGCTGCCGCGGTCACTGTAGCCTCCTCTGCCTCCGCGATCATAGCCTGATAACAGTTGAACTGGTATGAGTGACAGGTCACTCACTTAGAGAAGCATCTCATGGACCCTAGCGATTGTCACCCTCTCATCATTTGAGACCGAATCCTACACACTGTCAATACTTCAAACATGGAGGTAGTGCTTACTGCAGTAATAACTTGGATAATCAAACAGCTTTAGGGTCTGGGAATCATCGTATATAAGTTACAGACCACACGTCACAGGTATCAGCGCCATTGGACGGAGTTCTGGCGACCAGGAGAATATAACTCAACTGATCGCTTTTAGTTTAATCGTCTTTCCCAAAACATTTCATGTACTACCATAAATATAATGGGCTGGTATGAATACCTAACCGTCTAAATCAGGACACTTAATGCTCAGGTTTCTGTCAGGGAACCCTTGAGTTGTCAGACAGACATTGCCTGCCTCTGTTACAGGCCACCCTATAGACTAGAAGTTAGATGAATACACCATAGTTTGTATCGTATCTCACTTACCACCAGGTTTTTGGTAGCCACCTGATCCACCAGTGCTACTGTAAATATAGTACACTTGACTCATACATCATAGACCACAGACCAGCTTCATGGGGTGACCACTGCACTGCCTATCTCTCACACTGTTCTCCATGTCTATGTCTAATTCTCATTTCTGCACTTGGTTTCTGTTCTCTATCCCTGCCCTGTGGGGCTAGCTGCCTTACACAGACACAGTAAGCACATAGTATCTATCTACACACAGCCCTAATACCCGCCACTAAATCAACTCACACGCTTCTGGTCTATAACATGAGGTTTTTACTCTTTCCAAGGACAATATCCTTGCGCCTCTGCCAGCCTAAGACACTACCACAGGTAATCGGTCGAATGGGCTATCCTATTCTCCCTTAACTCGATGGAGCTAGTCAGTTGATACCAGAGTACATATTTACAGCTGGTTGACTGATTGACACTCTCCCCAACCCTACACTACTCATCTATACACTCATCTATAATATTAGCGCACACTATAACGTGTGCAGTGGCACCCATGAGCTCGCTGTCACCATGACAGACTCCGTACGGTCGTGGCTACTATCTTTACGATAATGTCGAGGGCGCTCTTCCCTAGAGCCCATTTCACCGGGTAGCGACAAATAGAGAATATCAGAGACCAGAACACAAACACAGTGCTTCATGGTAAGGTGTTGAGTAAAGTCAGCGGCGTTACGGCAAGGCGGGTCACTCGTTGCTACTGGATCATATGGGGACGGTGGCAGTAGTTGGTGAACCCTAATCGCTCTTGTCGGCTCTACCTACCGGGGATTCGCTGTACCTACCAGGGATTCGCTGGAGCGAGTTAAAACACAACACTGACTCTATCTCACGACTTCACGTTATTTTACATCACTAAACTGAATTTGGAGGAAATCACTGATGCCTATTATCGGTGGTACAGAAGGATTCCAAGGCGGAATACTGCTTCCCTCATCTGACCCTCATCGCTGCTCTTATTTTGTTCTCTACCTATGATGCTGCCTGCACACATAATTTCTACCTGTTAAAAATGGCCCCATTGCGTTAATTTTCCATTGACAGTACGACTTAGAAAGAGCAGGACCAATGATGGGAGAACGCTGTATTGTTCCCCAAATGTATAAGCTTTGCATGACCAACTCTATGAGTCGTGAGATGTTAGCTCAAGTGGGAGAGTTCATTGGATGAGGGAAATGACTAAACCAAATGGTAGACCCAGTGACGTACTCAGAATGACATGACTCCCATTGGCTCCCACACCACCTAGACTTTATTGATAAGCAGTGATATTAATCGTTGACATGACGGAACACTCACCTGTAGTCGTCACGACCTCTTCCAGTGCTGCCACCTGTAACAGAAATAGATGAGCGTTACGAAGAGCTGACTTCAATCAATGTCCCCAGGATCCATCAGACTACGTGGCTAGGACTTGTCACACGGCAGCGTGACGAGAGCCACGGCCTGTCACAAGGACAACTGATGGATTAGGAGTGAATTGGTCTCACACGCTTATGACTCATACACCAATCTGAGAGAGACGGCTACACGACTACTGGAGCCTATCACCGTCAGTGACTGGTGGATCTAAGGAGCGTGTTAAGTTCTGTATAGATTAGCCAGGCTACCTATCAACTCACCTCCGTAGCCACCTCTTCCACTGCTTCCTCCATCGCTGCCATAGCCACCTCTGGGAAATGAGCATGCTGATGTGAGAGAAGAGGTTATGCTGTTTCCACTTGGATGAATGTACTAATACTCACCTGCCACCTCTGCTACCTCCGTTGTCATACGAGTTGTAGCCTGAAAATATGACGATATTATCATACTGCAGTCCCATGGGAGGCAGGTAATCGGGATGAGTTTTATGTAAATAGGTACTTACCACCATAGCTATCACTGCTGCGCTGGCTGCCATAGGACTAAAATAACAGAAATGAGAAATAACATTAACTGGAGTTGGATTGTGCAAGCCTGCGTCGTGGAAAATGAGTTGGATATCACTGCTGGTACAAAATCATGGAACCATGCAATTCTGATATAGGAAAGATTGGTGTTGCGACATACCTGTCCGCCACTACCGTAGCTGTTGCTATTGTTATAGCTGCTACTACCGCTGCTGCCTCCTCCGCTGTAGCTACAAAGCAATAGCAACATCAACATAATTTGCACCATTCACTCGGATTACCGGTAGTCGCATGGCATATGTCTGATAAGTTAATAAGTTCACATTCATAACGACAGGCGGCGTGAGCCACAGCTGCCGTCTAACACATCAAATACAATTGACACATCAACATAACGACAATAGAACGAAGGTTACCTGCTTTGGTAGCCACCACCGCTACCTCCTCCACTTCCTCCGTATCCACCACCGTACTCTAAACAAAGGAATACAAGGGCATGATGGAAGTGGCGGCAACACGTGAAGCTCTAACGATTCTCAGCGGCATATAAGTGATGCAAGAGTCAAAATTTTTTAACATTCCCAAGAACAAAGCACTTAAGAGCAATTTTCGTCATGATCACACTCCAACCACACTTGAGATCGCATATGAGTGTAATATTTTAATATTCTAGGTAGTGCTTTCAACACTTACGAGACGCCATCTTTGAGTTGAATGAAAAGAGAGATCCCACGAGAACGGTGTCAAGTTTATGTTTATTAATATATTTTCAGAGAAAATTAAAATCTAGTCCTTTTCATTGATAGCATAATGAAATATATGAATAAAACTTCGATAACCGTCATCATCTGCTAAGGTACATCTTAACTTTATGAGCATTGTAAAATAGCGCGAGGAGAAAACTCCTGGGGGCTGTTCAGGAACAAACTTTACTTGAACAGCCCCCTGGTATACAAGCAGTAGGGAAATTCTGCGTTGCATTTGCTTGTGGTTTTTTTTCTGAGTCATGATGTACCGTCACCATCGTCAGTCACCATTGTCTCACTTCATTCGACACGCTTTCCAGCATCTGAACGCAGTCTCAACGTGGCTGGCAATCCATTTGTCTTTTCGCTGCACATTTCTTTTCATTCGGATTATCTTTTATATTTTTCCTTTTTAGTTAAGAAGCCTGATCAGTAGTGGGGCTTCCAAGTTTTTTGTTTATTTTCATCAATCTTTTTCTTAAATTTTTGGCCTTTTTTCTCTTTTTGAGGTCAACAGAATCATAATTCTCAAGGAAAACCTCAATCAAAATTACAAACAACAACAACAACCATATTCCAATTCTTTTTGTATCCTTTTTCTGAGGTCGACATGTTATTTATAGCTCAAGTAAATCTTGATAAAAATTACTAAAACAGCCACAAAGGAGGGTGTGCTTGACCAATCTCCAGCCATACACTCAAAACATAGGATTGCGCAAATATTTTACATCTCTCATCTCAAATTACTAGTTCTACATCTTCGTGGAGCTCACAAACAGCAAGCAATGAGTGACTATCATTTGTAGTATAGTTTTATTCAACAGATTTCAATTAAAATCTAGATAAAGAATATTCTCTCATCTCAGATCTGGAGTGCGGAACACATTATTATGAAAATGCTGGACAGAGTCGGTGCTGACCTGACTGCACTATTAAGTATCTAGGATTGATCGGTGGCTAAGTACTCTGAAACCGGCACAAAGACCAGCAATACAGAATGCTCTAGAAATAGGATAACTACACATACGATACTTCAACAAAATAGAGAATAAGTGAAAAATATATAACATGATTGATAAGAGCGATGGTGGCCGGGTGCACTGGAATGATTATACACTGATTCACTTCGATGTCAGGGTAGGACAACTCCTAATCCTGCAATGATGGAAGCTTATAGAATGTGTCGCAGACGTGATCACATTCCCTGGTTGGCATCAAATGGAGGCTTTATCTTCATTGTTCCTCGGCAGCTTCCAGGACCAGAGTTTGGCTGCGTTTTTATTCCTCGTCTATAATTAAAGCAGAAGGATATCAGGCAGGCTGCAGGAAGCACAACAGGTCACATGATCAGGCCATGTTCATACCTCGACATACGACATCGGTGATTTTCGAAACGAGTCTCGGCTTGTTTCGGATCCATCAGAAACGCGGAGCTCCACAGTTTCTCAGCTGGAGCACTAGCTCGGGGCCTGCAAAGCAAACCAATAGATCTGAGGCTATGAATACTATTCATCTACTACGGCGAGAACGTGAGCCTGTGAGCTCTGTACATTGGCAACCAACTAATGACTAATAAAATTCTGCTTTGATGTCAAGGAAATTTCTTAAAAGTGCGATATCTTTATATTCATGTTTAGCGCATATATAACGAATTTTTCAATGGAAACAGTTTGGCCAAATCCTCTCCCAATGAACAAACCATTTGACTCTTTCGCTCTACAAGGCGAGCAATGATCGATGCCTTATCATTGATGACAGCACTAAGCATGATTCAGGCAGAATGCCAATTGCTAGATGTAAACAATGTGTAATAAAAGTAATTGAAAATAAAATACTAGGATAAAAATAATAACAAAAATAAAATGCGTATAAATAATATATAATATAATATATACTTATGTATGTCTGTACGTCTGTATACTTATGAATAAATAATCGAGAGAGACGAGTGAGTAGTGCGACATACCAGAGAGTAGGCTCAAGGTTAGACTCGTCGATAAACTCCGCCCACATGCACACCTGGCCACCGAGTATCAGGTCCTTGTAGCTCTCGGAGCCTGTTGTAGACCGGATAATCATCGTACCGTAACAACACAATAATATACAGCAGGGTGGGATGGCGCCAACTGACCAGAGGAGAATTGCAGGAAGGTGTGCGGGTCCTGCTCGTAGTATTTGGTCCAGTCTTTGCCGTATGATATGTAATTCAGATACCAGGGGGCAGAGAGTATAGCTTTGTATCCCTTGCGTATCACTGACTCGATTGTATATTGCCACTCAAACGACCCGCCCTTCCACACATTAATAATTAGCTCGTCTGTAGACTAAAAACGAGAGAGGACAAATCCAAACAGTAAAACAAGTCGTTTTACTACGCTAGTTAGAGTGGATGCGTGGAGAATGCTAACAATGTTCCACATCTGAGCCGCGTTAAATGCTTCTTCCCATGCTATCTTCTTCCTATCCTTTGGCATAGACTGCAGCAACCTAAAACAGTAACACGAGTAAAAACCTGATAGATGAGAGTTTATTTCTGTCTCTGAGAAGAGAGAGAGGTTATGCTTTGCAGAGCAAAAAAGAGTAGGTGCGTAGTATCGTAAAAACTGTGCCTGCCACACAACTGTATATCCTTGCCTACACGACGCGAGTCTAGTAAGCGAGGTTAGAGATAAATACTCACCGTTTGAGGTAGTAGCCCTGCAGCTTGTCTCCGTCCAGTCGTTCGTAGTCATACTGATCGATGACCATGTCGTTACTGAGCATAAAATCTCTAAACTCCTTGACCCTGAGCCTAAAGTACATGCAACACGATTACGCTGACTCTATCATACATCACATTTAGAAAGTGGTGGAATCAAGTCAGCAAAGTTTCATCAAACTTGATTGACACAGTGATAAAACCTGGGAAGGTAAACAGTTCAGGATCTAAATGCTCAAAATGTTGTTCTGAGAAACATTCGCCTGCTTCATCATCCAGTTCTGTGAGCGATCAAATTGTAGAGACTGTGAGCCATCAATAGGTCTCAAGGACCTTGACATTGTTCGACTATGATGTCAGTAGAACTTCTTTTACAATTTACATTTTCATTTTACAAATTACACAACTTTCTGCTAGTCATTTGGTTTTCCACAGAGTTTTCCTAACTCAAACCGAGAAATCACACACAACTCGCCAATGAAATGATAGCCTGAGGACCTACCAGCACTTGTAATTGATCTCGTCGCCACCCACATGCACCGTGCTGTCAGGGAAGCGGTCGTGGATCTCACGCCACAGCGACGACATGAACTTGTACGTATAGTTACTGAGAGGATTGACGGCACCAAAAGGGAAATAGTCGGCACTGCAGTTGGTCAGCAGGTCAGGGTATCCCAGGCCCCAGGACCTGGTGTGTCCCGGCGAGTCGAACTCGGGGATTACTCTGATGGCCCTGTCTGCTGCGTAGTTGATGAGATTGCGGATGGAGTCGGCAGTGTACACCTGATCCTTGGAGTACGCCCCCTATGATGTCATACATGCAGTAAGAAGCAGAACTGCAGGGCAGAGGACTGTCACAATGTAGAATGTAACTACCGACCTTGCTCAGGTCGGGGAACACGTCGCTCACGTAAGGAAATGACTGGTCGTCGACCATGTGCCAATGAAAGACGTTGAACTTGCTATAACTCATCGCATCCTGTAATGCATGCGGATATAAAGGAGTAAGGTGTATGCGAGAGGATTTAGTTGCTCGCTGCATGAACCGGGTCGGGCTATTATAAGCAAGTTAATTGGGAGTTGTCCTCTCTTACAGGGCCAAAATTAATATACTGTAGAACTGAATTTGTATGCGAGGACAATATTTGCGTTTTGGCATATAGTAAAATATTTGCGATCTTACAATTTTTGTGTTCTTGGTTCAGCCTTAGTTATGTATAAAGGCATGGAAAATAAATGCGTTTGGCAATATTTGCGAACTAGCGATTGACGGCTGTATCGCAAAAATTATCAAATCGCAAAATAATTCCGTTCTACAGTAGATCACAATGGAACTTTACACATTTGGAAACTTGAACTACAGCAGCTATTGCGGCTACACACCGGTATGTATATCCCAACTATGCTATACGATCTACATGCAAATTCACGTGGGCCAGAATTAGGAAAAATGCTACCAGTACTTTTATTGAAAATGAGACGGCACTCCAAAGGGCAAGGACTGAACTTAGACTGAGGGTTACCATTGTGCGTTTGATAAACTTGACGGGTATGTAGTGGCGAGCCGTATCCAACATCAGGCCCCTGAAACGGAACCTCGGGTAGTCTTTGATCTGAGTGTCATTGATGACGGCGAAGGAGCCCCTGAAGTGTATCAGCTGACTGAACGTCTCTAGGCCCCTTATGAGGCCCCACTGCTCGGTGGCGGACAGGAACGCCCCCTTCTCGCTAATGGCTATCTTGTCTACAAGAGGACACACGAGTGGCACCGAGAGCCAGGCAATAAACACCAGGTGGAGCTAGCTACGCGGACACCACTGAACCAATCTATCTGATACGAAGAGGGATCCGTGACCTTGACATGGCGATTACACAGATATGCGGTGACGTTATGGTGTATTTACCCGCGGTACGAGAAATCGGCTCGCAGCAGCTGAAATTTCAGATCAGGGACTAGGCTATTTGCACAGGCACCGCTGGGTGAACTTAACATACAGAGGGGGGGACAAATCCGCTAGAGGGAGCTACTTACACTGCTCGGACATGGTCTCGTGAGGCATGTCTTCATCACGGCAGCCACGGCTCAGCGTAACGTGAAGCGAGGTCAACGCGCCGGCAGCAGGCTGCTGGTATTGGCTCCCGTCGGGAACGAAAAGATCGATCTACAACAACGGCATTGGGGTCAAGGTCATAGTCAAGTGACAATATCATAACGCAGATGTAAATGATGCTGATGTGTGATGGACTGCGATAATGGAGCCTAGGTACGACTATTGTCTCGCATTTCACTGACTGGAGCAAAAGAAAGGCAAGTCGAGTTCTCAGGTTGTTCAAAGGACGCAGGCCAAGTTGATACAGCAGTACTAACACTGTGGCTCAGGACATGGAGCCTGACAACCAAACGATGACTATAAGGTGGACACACTATAGCCAACACACGCAGAGGGAATGACACAAATAAACATCCTCCAATCACACGCAGGCAGTCACAAGGTCTGATCCGCTGCCGCGCTGGATGGCTGAGGTGGCAGACAGAGAATGACTCAGATAGAGTGCAAAGCCTAATCAATCGGTGACTGAATAACATAATGGGAAATCAAAGTGAGTCAGGGCAAACATTCTCGGACACAATTAACTGACATGATGACACGGGTCGTCGGAACATTTATGAAACTTTGTCCTTCATGATGAGGCCTACAACTATGTGACGTGAGACTCCTTCTGACGTGACACCCGCTAATGTTAGCTGACTGAAGGCTCTTGCTTTTGTCACAAAATTAATTAACCGAAAGTTTGAAGTGCTGATAGAACAAAGCAGGACTCTATCCCATTCACAAGACATGAAGTCCTTTGATGTACAACTAATAGACACAAACTGGATTAAATATGAAGAGATACCAGAGCCTAGCTCAGTCAGTACTGTGTATTGTTAGTATCGTGCCATGTACTGTCAGTACTGTAGTACAATAGTCAGTCGGCACTGCAGCGTTTTCTATCATAACACAGAGACTGACTGCCAATTTTCATGAATTCAGGAAATGTTCAGCATATTACACAGTGGCCCTGTTACCTGACCAGAGGAATGCTCATTGAGTTCACTGGAGCTAGGAAGGGAAGGATGGAGAGGGAGGAAGGGAGGGATGGAGGGAGAGAGGAGAGGAGGGAGAGAGGGGAGGAGGGAGAGAGGGATGGAGGGAGGGAGGGAGGGAAGATCGGAAGAGCGCGCG